>JACCDG010728443.1_pt1 | contig 16006 bp, 11 predicted proteins | sample 7442471 | NCBI WGS metagenome assembly JACCDG01 (sample SAMN15323444, study PRJNA562643) | freshwater metagenome | isolation source: river surface water | place: USA:Blue River Watershed | collected 2017-08-17 | reverse complement strand
GCAGTCAGTGTTGACGGTACAGTTGACCCAGCGGTTGCGACTACCGCGGCGTTAATTAACCACACCGTTCCTACCGTGTCGGCAGGCACACTGCCCGCGTTAACGTATTACAACGCGCAGCAAGGCACGTTTACCGGTACGGTAACTACGCAGTACGGTTTCTACGCCAACAGCAACATAATTGGCGCGACTAACAACTACGGGTTCTACGGGAATATTCCGGCAGGTACCGGCGACTGGAATTTTTACGCTAACGGTACCGCTAATAATGCTTTTGCAGGCAACTCAAGTTTTGGTACAACGGCAGCGCCAACCGCCAAAATAACGCTTGGTGGCGGGACGGCAACGGCAAGCACAGGCCCACTGAAGTTTACCTCGGGCACAAACCTGTCGTCGCCAGAAATCGGCGCGGTGGAATACGACGGCACAATCATGTCGGCTACACCTAACACCGGGTTGAACCGCACCACTATACCGCTGACGAACTACACGTCCGGTGCGGGTACAGCGCTCACTACTAACGGTGAAGCAACACTGCAAAGCCTGCTGCCTGCGGCCAATAACGTAATCACACTACCTATTGGTACCTATTTTTTAGATACGTCGCTCACGATTACTCGGGGATCATCAACTACTAGCGCGACCGCTCGATTAAACATTCTCGGTACGGGTAACGCCGCAGGCACGTTTAGTGGCACGTCACTAAGCTCCCCGACTTCGGGCGGTACTACCGGCGCGTTTCCATTCAACGCGGTCAATATTAACGTCAGTAATGTACTAACGGCTTCGAGCAGCACATCTGGCGGCGTGTACGTTATAACGCTACGCGGGCTATTAAAGATCACTACTGCAGGCACTATTGCACCGCAGTACAACTTGAGCGCAAACATTAACGGCGCTGGTACTGTGTCAAACGTATTCTATTTCCGTTTACAGCAAGTGGACTCTCAGAGCGCCGCGGCTTTTGGCCCGGCAGGTACTGGTTGGAACTAATACTAAACTGCGCATGATGCACCTATACGACAACTGGCGAGATATCTTAAAGAAAGCGTGGTCTGTTCGATTCATGCTTTTGGCCGGTGTTCTGTCGGCGGTTGAGGTAGCCCTACCGTTCTTTGAGGATCACTTTCCTCGCGGTATTTTTGCGGCTTTGTCCGGTCTGGCAGTTGGTGCCGCATTCATTGCGCGTCTGGTGGCGCAAAAGGATCTGGAATGAACCGCGTTCGGGTTGCGGTAGCATCGCTTGTTGTGGCGGCATCTACCTTGGTAGGTATTGCTGTGCACGAAGGGTATGTTGGTGATGCCATGATCCCGGTGCCGGGCGACGTGCCCACGCTCGGGTTTGGCGAGACTAAGGGCGTGAAGATGGGCGACAAGACGACACCTGTACGGGCGCTTGTACAACTGCTAGAATCAACGGAAGCCCATGCACAGGGCGTACGTCAGTGTCTAGACGGGGCTTTCCTTTACCCCAACGAGTTCGATGCGTACGTCAGCCTTGCCTACAATGTAGGCGTGTCGCGCTTCTGTAACTCGTCTATCCCCACCAAAATCAAAACCCAGCAGTACGCTGCGGCGTGCGACACCATCCTAGAATTCTCCTGCGGCCCGGCTACGCAGGTTACTCGGGCCAAGCCGGGACAACCATGCTTTTCAAAAAAGAAACCTTTACGGCAGTTGCCGGGGTTGCTTAAGCGCCGCAAAGAGGAACACGCCATATGTACTCAATCGCCGCAATAGTGGCAGCATCGCTGCTGAGTTTTTTCGTTGGATTCACGGGTGGCTGGAAGGTTCAGGACTGGCGTTTTACGAGCAAAATAGCGACAATTCAGGCTGAATATGCTAAAACCCGTGAAGAACTTGCGGCTCGCGCTCAGATCGCGGAAGTCAAAGCGCGGCAGACCGAGCATGACGCGCAAAAAGTAGCAGAAACGGAACGGAAGAACCACCGTGAAAAAGTCAGTGCTATTAACCAGCAGTTGTCTGTGGCTCTTGGCGAGTTGCGCAAGCGCCCCGAAAGAATTGCCCGCACCGGTAGTGAAGTGTCCGGTGCCGCCCCCGCTTGTGCTGGAGTATCCGGAGCGGAACTGGCAAGGGGAGATGGCGAGTTTCTTGTCGGGTACAGTGCCGACGCAGCCAAAGTCAACGCCGCAGTCAAACAGTGCGAAGCCCAGTACGAACAAGTAAGAGCATTGCTATCTAAGGAATAACCATGCCGTCAACCTACAGTCCTAATCTTCGCATCGAACTCATTGCCAACGGCGAACAGTCGGGTACTTGGGGTTCGACCACCAACAACAACCTCGGTGCCTTGCTGGAAAACGCGATCTCCGGGTACGTTGACGTAGTAGTTACTTCTGCAGATCAAGCGCTTGTCGCCCTGAACGGTGTGAACGACGAAGCGCGGAACATGATTATTAACTTCTCGTCCACGTCCACTGTTGGTGCAAACTTTACGGTGTATGTGCCTCCGGCAGAGAAGTTTTACATCTTCCGTAACAATACGGCGTACGTAGCTACGGTACGTGCGGCTACTACGCTAAACGGAACCACACCTACAAACAACGGCGGTTCCCCGCCGGTCTTCGGCCTGTCAGTCGTAATTCCGTCTGGCAAAACCGTCATGGTCTACTGTGATGGTAAAAGCCCGCTGTACGATGTCGTAGATGCGCTCAATCATGTTGACGGAAGTTTCTCTGTCAGCGGCCCTTTAGCCGCAAACTCGTTGTCATTGACAAACCCGCTGCCGGAGACCAGTGGCGGTACCGGCTTCAGCGCATACATTGCCAATTCGCTGTTATATGCGGCAGACATAGATACGCTACTGCAGTTGTCGCCTAGTACTGCGGGCCTCCCTCTGCTTACGCAAGGCCCAAGCGCAGCGCCTACATGGGGTCAGGTTGACCTTGCTACGGCAGTCACAGGCGATCTTCCGGTAACGAATCTTAATGGCGGCATTGATGCAGACAACACAAAATTCTGGCGCGGTGACGGCACTTGGGCCACACCTGCCGGTGCGGGCGACGTTATTGGCCCGGGCACGTCTACAAACAACGAAGTGCCACGTTTCGACGGCATCACCGGCACGCAGCTTAAGAATAGCTCCGTCACCATCTCTGATGCGGGCCAACTGAGTGCTGTTTCGTTTGCTGGTAGCCTGAGTAGCTCGTCGTTTACCGGAGCACTATCTACCGCTAACGGCGGCACGGGCCTAACCACTATCGGTACGGCAAACCAACTGCTCTCTGTTAATGGTACTGGTACAGGGCTGACGTACATTGCTCCGCCGTCGAGCATGATCTACCCCGGCGCAGGCATCGCGGTGTCTACGGGTACGGCATGGGGTACGTCGTTCAACAACACGACTACGCCAATCACACAGGCCTACGGCGGCACAGGGTTTAACACTTACGCGATTGGCGATATTCTGGTTTGTAGCTCGGCAAACACGCTGACAAAACTGGCCGCAGGTACTTCAGGACAGTTCCTGAAAACTAACGGTACGGCATCTGCGCCTTCGTGGGGTAGCCTGTCTAGTAGCATCAGCGGCACACCGAACCAGATTACGGTGACGGGTACTACGTCATTAACGCTGTCCACACCGCAGTCGATTGGCACAACGTCAAGCGTTCAGTTTGGCTCGTTCGGTGTAGGTACTGCCGCGTCGGGTACGTCCGGCGAAATCCGAGCAACAAACAACATCACGGCGTACTACTCGTCCGATGCGCGACTAAAGATCAACGTGCGCCCGATTGACAGTGCGCTGGCCGCGCTCGATAAGATCCGCGGTGTTCGCTTTGACTGGACTGACGAGTACCTGAAAGAGCATGGCGGTGAAGATCCGGTGTTTAACAGGAAGCAGGATGTCGGTCTGATTGCGCAGGAAGTGCAAGCAGTGCTGCCGGAGATTGTCACTGAGCGCGACAACGGGTATCTTGCAATCAAGTACGACCGTGTTGTGGCGCTGCTGGTTCAGGCAGTCAAGGAACTCAAGGAAGAGGTCGAAGAGCTTAAGAGGGCAAAATGACCATCCCCGCAACTAACGTCACGTTTTCCGCGCTTGCTACAGAAACAGAAGTAGCAGCGACGAACATCTCGCTGAACAACGCGTCCATACGTGCGTTTTCTGATACTGCGTCAGCTACTGCTACGCAGATCAGCGTATCTAGTTTTTTAAATAAAACGGCCGAGGTTAACTACCTATCGACTAACGCAACCAGCGGCAGCGGGCTAACGCTATATAAGACCGTACGTAACACCGGCCAAACAGTACCAAAGCTTTTTTCGTGGCAGTCGTTTAGTACCGTGGCGGGTTTTACCGCTTCGGGTTTTCCGTCTTCTTTTACACCAGACGGGACGGTTCTTGCGGTGTTTAACGGCACCGTGGCCGCTACGACAAAACAAATGACGTTGTTTACAAAAACGTCTGCCGGTGTTTGGTCAGAGGCTAACACTACGATTCTTGATGCCACGGTTAACACCCCATATAGCAGCTACCCACTCATTGCATGGGATAGTACGGGTACGTATTTGGGGCTTGGCGGTGGGGTTGGTTACGGTACGGGCGGTGCTACAGACTACATTCCGGGTTACTTCATGAAGCGTTCCGGCACAACGCTTACGGTTATGTCTTCCCCGACAACGGTAATTAGCGGCACTAACCACAACACGTACGGCCCAGTTGTGTGGAGTCCTGTTACTGGGACAACGATGTTCCTTATCGGTAATACGAGTCAGTCTAGCGGAGCAAACCTGCCACTGTCTCGGTACAACTTGGTTACTTCTACCGATACGTTTACGTACGTAGCGGATTTAGCGCCCACACCGCCGGATGGTAGTCGCGTACTAGATATGGCGTTTAGTTCTGACGGGTCGAGGTTTTTTCTTGCGTATAAAACTTGGTCAGACGTATACACCTACCGTACGTACACGGTATCAGGGCAGACATTTACGCTGGTAAACACGTACACTACCGATGCGGCACCACAAGGGTTTGACAGTATTGGTAGTGGAACATATACGCCTACTAACAGCCTCGTCATTCAGATGTCGGATACCAACACGTCGCTGTATTCATACATTGTCAGCACCAATGCGCTGTCTACCGGACAGATCATCAGTCAAGGGCTTAACACGTTCCAAGGCAAGTGGATTGATAATAGCTATGTAGCGCAGGGCAACTCTACGCTTACGCAGTATTCGCTATCTGGAACGACGCTTAGTTCGAATGCGACTGTTGCTACGTCATATACACCACAGTCTTCAACGTCTAAGGCCGTATCGGGCCAGCAATAATAGGAGAGAACATGTACTACTACGCAAAGAAAGACGGCTCTGATTTTGGTGTGACGCTGGAGCAACTGCGTGTTCGGCTGCAACTGCCGGATATGCCCGCCGAAACTACGGACATCGGTGAGTGGTTTGGTTACGTGGGTAAAGACTGCCCGCAGGTTGAGTGGTATCAGTATTGCCGAGAAGTGTTCCCGGTAGACGGCGTAATGACGTGGGAAGTAATCACGCCGGAACCCGACGTGCTGGCGCAGATGCAGGCGGAGCGGCTGGCACAGATGCCCGCTAACGTACGCGCTCGTAGAAATATACTGCTGCGCAAGTATGTGGACTCTATCGGTTTTCTTCACTGGGAAACTATGTCTAGCGAAGAGCAGCAAGCATGGCGAGATTTTCGTCAGGCGCTACTTGATATACCGCAGCAAGAAGGCTTTCCAGAAAACGTGGTGTGGCCGGAATTGCCAGACCCAAACTTCACGCCGATTGACGTAGCACTTCGATACAATCGCGGCTGATAGAACGCACTGGAGCAAAGCATGCCCCTACAAAAACTGATCTTCAAACCGGGCGTAAACCGTGAAGGCACTACGCTGACAAATGAGGGTAGTTGGTTTGAGACCGACAAGGTACGCTTTCGTTCCGGTTTTCCTGAGAAGATTGGCGGCTGGACTGCAATATCGACAAACAAGTTTTTGGGTGTGTGCCGTTCGCTATGGAACTGGATCACGCTCAAGAACTTCAACCTGCTTGGCGTTGGTACAAACCAGAAGTTCTATATTGAGAACGGCGGCAACTACTACGACATTACGCCGTTGAGCGGCGTGCCTGCAGATGTTACGGATATCGAAGTAAACAACGGCAGTTATCGCGCACTTGTAACTGTTACAGGTGCCGGTAGTTTTCAGACCGGTGATATTGTAGAGCTTATAGGTGTGACCAACACGCCTACCGATGAGATTGGCGGTGTTCCGGTTGCGGTGTTCAACCAGCAGTACTTTGTTAACTACGTGTCCGGCACGCAGTTTGAGATCCTGTTGCGCGAAATATCGCCGCTAGAGGCTCCGGGGGCGTACTACCCGGCTACGTCTGACGCAACGGTTAGCTTCTTCGCGCCTTTGCCCACCGCTGAGTTTTTGCTTTCTTCCGGCCTACCCATCTACACGATCGGTACGGGTTGGGGCGTAGGCCCGTGGGCACCGCACTTTGTTGCTACGCTGACAGACCCCTTTACTACGTACACATCCGTTGGCGACGAGTCAAAGTTGCGCATCGACTTTGGCGGCGCTCACGGCCTGTCTCCGGGCGACTACATTACGATTCAGTCTATAGCCGATGACTTTGGGGGCTTGCAGTTGTCGCCTAGCGGCATACCGCTGACTAGCGCGGTGCTTCAGCGCACGTTTGAGATTGTCTCGGTTATCTCCGCTAACGTAGTGGAGGTTTCTATGTCTAGCGGTACCGGCGCGGGTGCTGTTGATATTGTTGCGACTGTTGCAGATGTTGGCGTTGGCGGTGCCGTGGTGATTGACTACCCAGATACAGCGCTTATTCCGTACGGCTGGGGCGACGGCTATACCGCAACCAGTGCTGCAGGTTTGCAGTTACGTCTGTGGTCGCAATCTAACTTTGGTGAAGAACTGCTCATCAATCCGCGTGGCGGCAGTATCTACGTGTGGCAACCCGGCAGCAACCCGACTCCTGATTTTGCTTCGCGTGCGTTTTTGCTTACGGGTACGAATATTCCGGAGCAAGTCAACGAAGTGCTAGTGTCTGATGCAACACGCATTACGATTGCGTTCGGCTGTAACGACTATGACCCGCCGCTAAGTCCGACAGGTGCTTTTGATCCTATGCTCATTCGCTGGTCTACTAATGAAGACTACGAGGCATGGACACCTTCTGCCACCAACCAAGCAGGCAGCTATCGTTTGTCGCACGGTTCCGAAATTATCAGTGCGCTGCAGACCCGTCAGGAAATTCTTGTGTGGACGGACTCCGCGCTGTACTCGATGCAGTATCTTGGCCCGCCGTACGTATGGGGTTTCAACATCTTAGCGGACAACATCTCGCTGATGAGTCCTAATGCTATGGCTACCGCAAACGGTGTCGTGTACTGGATGGGTACGGACAAATTCTACGCATACTCAGGGCGTGTAGAAACGCTGCCTTCTGCTTTGCGTCAGTTCGTATTCCAAGACATCAACAAAGACCAGAGTTTTCAGGTGTTTGCCAGCACGAACGAGGGTTACTCAGAAGTGTGGTGGTTCTACTGCTCGACGAACTCAAGCATGATCAACCGCTACGTCGTCTACAACTACTTGGAGAACGTCTGGTACTACGGCGAAATGCAGCGCACAGCATGGCTAGACTCGGCTACGCGGCAGTACCCGCAAGCCGCGAACGGCGTACAAAACACAACGCTCGCACAACCGATCAGCAGCGCTACAGCCACGGAAATCAGCGTGCTCAACGCAAGCAGCTTCCCCAATAGCGGCTACGTCCAAATTAATGACGAGGTGATCTACTACGCGGAAAACAACATCACTACGCTAAACGGCTGCATACGCGGGCAGATCGGCTCCACAGCAACTACGCATGCTATTGATACGGTTGTGTACGAGTATGGCGGCAACGTAGTTTTGTTCCACGAGTTTGGTAACGATGACGCATCCGACCCCGAGCGCCCGCGTGCAATCGAGTCTTTCATTCAGTCGTCTGATATCGATCTGGATGACGGCGACCACTACATGTTTGTGTGGCAGATGGTTCCGGACTTTTCGTTTGATGGTTCTACGACGGCTGATCCGAACAAGCCAGAGGTGCTGCTGCAGCTACGCCCAAGACAAAACCCGGGTTCGCCGTACGGTTACGGCCCAGCGCCGACTGTCGCATCTACACAGTCGTACAACAACACGCCAACCTACACGGTGCAGGAGTTCACTGAACTGGTTAATACACGGGTTCGCGGTCGTCAGATGGCCTTGCGGATCACCTCGGATACATTAGGCACGAAGTGGCAGTTGGGTGCTATCCGCGTCAACATGCGTCCTGACGGTCGGAGATAAGAATGGCTACAGGATCAAAAGCGGTCATTCTCAACCGGCTGGTACCCACGCAACAGCCAGCGCTGATACTTGCGCCTGATGTGTATGCGCGGTCGTACCACGACGCACTGAACAATATCTTCCGGCTGTACTTCTCGCAGATCGACAACGTGACTACGAACCTGTCCACCAACACTGGGGGCAGGTTTTTGGGTTTTCCAAATATTGCAGCGCAGTACACGGACGACCAGTACACAACGGACAATACGGCAACCATAGTCAAATGGGATGCGTTTGATTCACAGAACGGGTTTCTGACGGCTAACGATACCGTGGTTCCACCAGTCCCCGCCAACACGGTGCGAGCGCAGTATACGGGTGTGTACAAAATCGATTACAGCTTGCAGTTTGCCAACATAGACTCGCAAGAACACACCGTGTATGTGTGGTTGCAGGTAAACGGGCTAGGTGTTGCCGGTTCAGCAAGCAAGTTTACTGTGCCGTCCAAGCATGGCGGCGGCGACGGCTATATCGTAGCCTATTCCAGTGTCGTATTTGAGGTTGACGCAGGGGATGAAATTGCCTTGTATTGGGCTACGGATGTTGCAAGAGTGCTACCAGCTACAGACGGGGTGTATATGGAGCACTACGATGCGCAAACAACGCCGTTCATCATGCCGTCTATTCCGTCTGCAATAGGCTGCATTACGTTTGTTTCGACCATACCTGCGTGATAACATTGACAAAAATTTCTAGGGGTGCCATATGAGCCTTCACCAACTAGCCCAGCACATGCAAAAAGCAGGTCGGGGCGACGATACGATGCTTGTCCACATGACCCCGGGCGAGGTGCACGGCCTGCAAGCGCTGGCTATGGCGAGTGGTGGCTCTCTCACTATCAACCCCGAAACGGGTCTGCCTGAAGCGGGTTGGCTGAAAAAGTTTCTCCCCGTGATCGCAGGCGTGGCGCTTAATGCGTTTGCTCCGGGTGTTGGCACCGCGATTGGTTCCGCGCTGGGCGCTACAGGGGCTGCGGCGGGCGCTATCGGTACAGGCGTTCTTACGGGCGGTCTGACGGCACTGGCTACTGGTAGCTTGAAAGAGGGCTTGGCGGCGGGTATCGGCGCATATGGAGGCGCGTCATTGGGTAACTCTATTGGTGCGCTTGGCAGCAGTGGTAGCACGGCCCCAGCAGTATCGGGTGCAGTGGAGTCCAACATTGCTCCTACCGTTGCCGGTTCCGCCGCGCCTGCCGCAGGAACGCCTTTTACTCCCCCGGTACCCACACCGCCTGCAGGCGCGGCTGTTGGTTCGGTTGCACCGCCAGCACAAGGAACGGCGTTTACCATGCCCGACCCACGCGCTGTTACTTCCCCATCGCCCGTCGCTTCGCAAGGTTCGAATCTGGCTACACCGGCTACATGGGAGCAAACAAAAGCAGGTTTTGGCAAGCTCACCGACATGTCCCCGGAAGAGCTTAAAGCGTTTGCGTGGAACAACAAAGGCAAGCTGGCAATGGCAGCAGCGCCGATGCTGGTACCGGATAAAATGAAAATGCCAAAGTCTACGGCAATGGTTCGTCCATACACGCTGCGTCGTCACGACATTGCTCCGTACGAAGAGTCTGATGTGCCGTTCAATAGCACCGCAGAGCGCCGCTACATGACCTACGACTGGGAAGCTGGTGAGCCGTACAAAGTCGCAAACGGCGGTATCGTGGCGCTGGCTACAGGCGGTGAGTCAAGCACTATGCCTTTTACCGTAACTAATAACCGTGTTGCGGGTAATATCACTTCTGGTGCCACTTCTGGTACCGCGTCAGGTATTCAAGTAGGCAAGTCGGGCACAAGCACGAAAACAAAAAGCACTGTTCCGGAATACGCGTTCGATCAGGCTACTGGCACGTGGCAGCTAGTGTCTGCAAACCGTTACGCACCACCTTCAGAAGCAGGCGGTACTACGGGCACGGGAACAGCTACCCCACCGGCACCATCTCCGGCAACAGCTACACAGATCGCTAATACGTACAACAGCGTGTTTAAGCGTCCGCCTACGATGGAAGAACTCAAAGCAGGCATGGCTTCGGGTATGACCTCGAAATCGCTGTACGATCAACTGCGCGGAAGCGATGAGTACCTGACCAACCTGACGAAGCCGTTTGTACCTCGCACCACTTACGAGAACGGCCAGTTTGTAGTTGAAGGTGCACTACGCCCGTACCAGTCGCCTGCAGAGAAACTCGGCCTGACCGACTTCTATGACTACATGAACCAAGCGCTGCCACAACAGGCAAACCGCAGCATGGATTATGCGCAGGGCGGTATGACTCACGGCGATCTAGGCGGTTACTCCGATGGTGGCCGACTTCTGAAAGGGCCGGGCGATGGTGTCTCTGATTCGATTCCTGCTGTTATTGGTGATCGCCAGCCTGCACGTCTGGCTGATGGTGAGTTTGTTGTCCCAGCTAGGATCGTATCCGAACTTGGAAACGGATCAACCGAAGCAGGAGCGCGTAAGCTGTACGCAATGATGGATCGTGTGCAAAGTGCTCGTCGCAAATCTATGGGCAAAAGCAAAGTCGCCGTTAACAGCCGCGCAGACAAACACTTGCCAGCATAAGGATTAGCCATGCCAACAACAACCTCGATTAACTACTCGCCCAGTCTACAACCGGCAGTAGAAGAGATAGCAGGTAAAGCCCTAGCGCTCACCAATACCACAGCGCCTATTTACGGCGGTGAGCGGACAGCCGGATTTACTGATCTACAAAAACAAGCGCAGCAGGAAGCCGCCAACCTTGGCACGTCGCAGCAAATCGGCACCGCTACTCAAATGGCGGGTCTGGCTGGGCTTCGCGCTGGCGACATCAACTACAACGCAGGCAAGTACGGCGACTACTACAGTGCGCCCGACAGCTACCAGTCAGGACAGTTCAATGCGGGTTATAACGCTCCGGGTGCGTATCAGTCCGGGCAGTTTGGTTACAACCAAGTCAATGCCCCGTCGAACCTGCAGTACTTCCAAGCGCAAGGGCCGCAACAGGTAGGTACGCAGTCGTTCTTGCAAGGTAACAACCAAAGCGCATACATGTCGCCGTATATGCAGGCGGTTGTTGATGCTACTAAACGCGAGAGCATCCGCGATACAGACATCATGCGTCAGCAACAAGACGCGCAAGCTGCGAAGATGGGTGCTTTTGGTGGTTCCCGTCACGGCATCGTAGACGCTGAACGCGAGCGTAATCTCGGCACACGCCTGTCAGATATTCAGTCACAAGGCTTGCAGTCGGCATTCACTAATGCGCAACAGCAGTTCAACCAAGAGCAACAGTCGCGCTTGCAAGCGCAGATGGCTAACCAAGGCGCGGGCCTTCAAACCAATCTGGCTAACCTTAACGCGGCTCTTGGCGTTCAAGGGCTGGGCGCACAGCAGTCGCTGCAAGCGCAACTCGCAAACCAGCAAGCCGGACTGACTTCACAACAACTGGGTGAGCAGAGCCGTCAGTTTGGTTACGGCCAGCAGATGACTGCCGCGCAGCTTGCGGCGCAATACGGCCTTACTGCCCAGCAGCTTGCAGAACAAAGCCGACAGTTTGGTTACGGCAACGACATGAACGCCGCGCAGTTGCGTGCTCAGTACGGTCTGCAAGGCGATCAGTTGTCAGAGCAGAGCCGTCAGTTCGGCGCTAACCTTGGCCTACAGGGTTTACAGACGCAGCTTAATGCGGCTAACCAGCTTGGTAGTCTTGGTCAGCTAGAGTTCAACCAGCAGAAGGACATCATCAACGCGATGAATACCGCTGGCGCTCAACAACAAGCGCTGCAACAACAGCAGTACGACACCGAATACCAAAACTGGCTACGCCAACAGCAGTACCCGATTCAGATGTTGGGTCTTACGTCCGATATCATTCGCGGTCTGCCAATGACGCAACAGACGCAGACAACATACGCGTCGCCACCGTCACCGCTGACGCAGGCTGCGGGTACTGCCCTGACAGGCTATAACCTGTTCAGTAAAGCGGGTGGCGGTTCGATTAAAGACCCGAACAAGCGTACTTCCGGTCTGGCAGACCTTCTACTCAATTCCATGCGCTAGGACTAAACATGTTCAACGTACAGCAAATTACCGACCGTTTGGCAGGCATGTCTGACGCGCAGTTGCAGCAGTATGCGCAAATGCACAAAGACGATCCGTATATTCTTCCGTTGGCCGCGTCGGAGTTTAAGCGTCGTCAGCAAACCCGCGCCGCTTCGCAGCAGCAACAAGCGCCGCAGCAGACCGTAGCGGATCAAAACGTGGCGCAGATGCAGCCGCAACAAGTCAGCGATCAGCTTCCTGAACAGCAGGGCATCGGTACGCTGCCTGCACAAAACCTTGCACAGATGGCGGATGGCGGTATTGTTGGTTACGCTGAAGGCGGCGTGCCTCGTTTTGCCAAGAAGGGTGCGGTAGAAGAGCCGCCGTTTAATCCTGATCCGTACTTGGAAAATCCTAACGTACAAGCGTATCTGGCGTACATCAACACGTACGAAGGCAATCCGCAACCGGATCACCTTGTCGGGTTCAAGAAAATAAAAGACTTGCTTGCACACCCCAACAAACTGATTAAGTTTAACAAAGAGGGCGATAAGAGTTCGGCGGCTGGCCTGTATCAGTTTCTTGGTAGTACGTGGAAAACACAAGCCAAGAAGCTAGGGCTGAAAGATTTTTCGGTGCCTAACCAGCAGCGTGCGGCGGTCGGCTTGCTCAAAGATATCGGAGCGCTTGAAGACGTGGTTAATGGTCGCTACGCTGAGGCCAACAAAAAAGCAGGTAGCCAGTGGGCCAGCTTGCCGGGCAGCACAATTGGTGCTTCTACCGGACAGAAAGTGCGCATAAACCCGCGTGCGGAAGAAATGTTGGGTTATCCGGCGCTGGCTATGGTGGACAAAAAACTGCTGCCTGCTGACCAGACAAAAACACTGTCGGCATATAAAACAGAGCGTGAAAAAACTGTTGCCAAGCAAAACGAAGAACTGCGCATTGCGGAGGCAGAAGCACGGGCAAAAGAACAGTCAGACGCTGCGGCACGCGCAGCAGCAAATCGCGCAGCACCCAAAGCCAGCCTAGATGCTGGCGAAGAGATCATGTACAGCCCGGAAGGTATTCCGCTGAATGTTCCTGCGTCTGCACCGGAAGCACCTCTTCGCAAGCAGATAACCGAAGGCGTTAAAGAAGCGGGCACTAGTGCGGCCAATCTAGCCGATACCGTGTGGAACGTATTGCCCTCTCTCGGCGCTCAAGTTGCATATCCGATTGCTCGCGCTACTGGCTCTTCGCCGGAACAGGCACAGCAAGCGGTCGGTAGTGCCGCAGCGGATTTCATGAATCCGTTTGGTAAGGCTTTTGGTGTAACCGAGTCGCCGTACTACAAGAATGCTCCGTCGCAGCAGATCATGGACTTTATTACCAGCAACCTGACAAAGAGCGCGAAGTGGATTGCCGACCAAGCTAAGAAGCAACTGGGGGTCAGTATCTCGCCTCTCGACGTAGAGAACATGCAGAACTCGCTGCTGCTTGGTGCGCCGAAGGTTGCAAGCAAAGCGTTCCGTGGCGACTACACCGTTCCGTATAACCTTCAACCGCGTGCACGTGTCAGTCCTGAAGCGGCGGCTGATGCGGCTAGGACGGCAGAAGCAGCGGCAGCAAAAGTTGAAAACCCGCGTCTAGCATACGAACCGGAAGGATCCAAACCGCAGATTACGGTTAATCCGCAAGGCGAAGCCGTCCTGCCGGATCCGTTTAAAGTGCGCGAAGCAGACCTGCTGAAGCAACGCGGCATGGAAAAACTGGCCGAAGACACGCGTATTGCCAACATTGCTCGTGCAGAAGCCGAAGCCGCAAAAGCACGTGTCGGTGAAAGTTCGCTGGCACGCTCGGCAGAGCGTTCGCCTCTTGGTGCTACTGTGGCTGGTTTGTCGCTTGCTGGCGCAGCAAATGCTACGGCACCAAACGCATACGAAAAACTGCTGTCTGGCAGCGCGGCTCCTGACATGACCCCTGTACCTCCGGGCTGGTTTTCTGAGAAGCCGGGCACAGACGGCAAAAATCCGGGCGAATCGCCTGCAGCCAAAGCTAACGACAAGACGGCTGACGCAGGTACTGGTACCGGTAAAGAGGGCAAGAAAGGCTGGGGTATCTCGGATGAAGACTTGCTGGTGCTGGGTCTGAATCTGATGGCTTCTCCGGGCGGGCAGTCAGGCAATTCGCTGCAGCAGTTTGTGGGCGATCTCGGTCGTGCGGGTATTGCCACCCTTGGTGCGCGTAAAGAGCGCGAGGCTGCTGCCGAAGAGAAGGGCTACAAAACGCTGCTGGGCGACTACTACAAGGCGCTCGGTTCCCGCCAAAAGGCCGAAGCAGATTATCTGTCCGAGAATCGCGGCGTAGACACGAAGCTGAAAATGGCAACGCCAGCAATTACACAGCGGTTCAATGCGTGGCTGAAACAGCGTTCTGCGGCGCTGCTGGGTGAACCGCCTACGCAGGCCGAACAGGATGCAGTCATGGCAAAGATCCAGTCAGAGGTCTACAAAGCGCTCGGTTTGACTGATATGATTCCGTTGGCGGACGCATCGGCTAGTACAAACGTCATGCGCTTCAACCCGTCTACAGGAAAAATCGAATAAGGGTACCAAATGGCCTACCAAGTTGAACTGCCGGATGGCAGGATTGTTGAGTTTCCTGACGAAGTTTCTAAGGATGACGCAGCAAGGATCATTCGCAGACAGCTTGGTATTGGCCCACAGCCCAAGACGGGCTTCGTGGCTAACGTCAAAGCCGGTATCGAAAGCCTGCGCGGGGATGTTTCCGCACTGGAAGCGGGTGTAACGGGCGACGAAAAAGCCGGGAAAGAAGCCAAAGAGCACCGGGAAAAAGCGGAAGACATTGCTGCTATTCCGGAGTTCAAAGAGCACCCGTGGGAATACCTGAAAAGCATTGCCGGGCGTTCTGTGCCGTACCTTGGCGCTCCGCTTGCAGCAGGCGTTGCGCTATCCCCCTATGGCCGTGTTGCGTCTATTGGCGCAGGCATGCTGGCTTCCGGCACGCAGTTTACCGGTACACACCTGTCTCGACAGCTTGCAGAAGGCACTCCTGTATCTGATCTCAGTCTTGGTAGCGCAGCGGCTGCTGCCGTTCCTTCGGCAGCGCTTGACATGCTGGGCTTCAAATTCATTCCGGGTATTCGCGGCATCTTCGGTCGCGCCGGTATGCAGATTGGTGAGCGCGAAGCCGCAGGTATTGTTAGTAAGTACATAACACCGGCCTTCAAAGCGGCTGGTGTTGAGGGTGGTACAGAAGCAGCGCAGGCAGTGTTTGAGCGTTTGCAAGCTGGGTTGGACATCAATAACGAAGAAGCGCGCAAAGAGTACTTCGACAACTTTTTGGGCGGCGCAGTGCTTGGCGGCGCGCTGGCTATCCCCGGCGCTGCTGTTGAAGGCAGTCGTACGCGGCGGGTTGCACAAGAAATGCAGGAAGCGCCGGCTGAAACAGCGGAGCAACCTACGGAAGAAATCGCCCCGGTTGCCGAAGAGCGCCTTGCCCTGCCCCCGCCTGACGAACGACTTGCCCTACCCGCGCCTGAAGAAGTCCCCGCCCTGCCTGCCCCAGAAGTCAGTGCCGAGCCTGTAGCT
>JACCDG011179953.1_pt1 | contig 16010 bp, 9 predicted proteins | sample 7442471 | NCBI WGS metagenome assembly JACCDG01 (sample SAMN15323444, study PRJNA562643) | freshwater metagenome | isolation source: river surface water | place: USA:Blue River Watershed | collected 2017-08-17 | reverse complement strand
CCATCAAAAACTTGAACAGTACTGTTGCCTGTTGCAAAATTTCCTGTTTGTACAAAATTGACGTTGTCTAGACGCACCAATTGTCCTTCGAGGTTTTCACCAGCGCTTGGGATAGGTATAATTAGTGGTGCTGGTTGAATCACGGCTTGGCCATGATTGATAAATGAATTGGTGGGAGATAACTCAAGCAAGCCACTGAATTCAAACAGAACACCAGTTGCTGTAATGGAATCTCCTTTTTGAACGGTGTTGAGGTTGGTGCCATAACAAGCAATACCTGCTGTACCGTCTTGTAAGTAACGAATAGGGCCGAGTTCGCTGCCGTTCGTGACCACACCAGATACAGTGACAGTTTGGCCAATTCCTAAGTTGCGAACTTGTGCAATGGACTGTGCAAATGCTTGTTGTCCGAGTGCCAGGAGGGCGAGATTGAATAATAATTTTTTCATAGTTAGAATTGTATTGCGAGATTGATATTGAAGCGCAAGCCTTGGCCAAACATAACGGTGGCCGAACGCGCATCGAATTGATCGTAGATGCCATTTGCGTTGTTAGTGGCATCAGAGATAAATGAGGTATTCAAAAGATTGGTGACTGAGCCGCCCACGCTGAATTGCTTGTAGCGGTAACCAGCAAAAATATTGATCAAGGAATAAGAAGGGATTTTCCAGGAGTCGCGTCCGCCGTTGCTGCCTTGTAACGAAAAAGGGTCAAAATTGGCGTAGTAGCGGTCAAAGAATTGGCCTTGGAGCTTGATGTAGGCATTTTTGATAGGCTCGTAGCGCAGCGAGACCGCCATTGCTGTTTGGGCAGCATCGCCAACGTGGACACCCTTGGCATCAAAGGTAAACTCTAGAGAGTCGTATTGCGGTATAAAGACGGTTTTGCTTGAGTTCCAGATCCAGTTACCCATTGAGAACATGAAATCAAAGGAAAGTTTTGGGGAAACTTCCCAAGCCACATCTACTTCTTGACCCATATGAATGGCATCCATGCCGTTGATGTTGACCCGGATGAACTCAGTTGGGTCATTGGGGTCTGGTACCGCAACACCGTAAGGGAAAGGTTTGTTTTTCCAGTTGGTATAGTAGGCGTTGTAGTTGATGCCAAAATGCTTGGTTGAATAGTGGTAGCCACCTTCAGCTGAGTAGATGATTTCGTTGACAATTTCGCCAAAGAAGCTATTGGTATTGTTGTCAATGACGTTCGAGAACTGAGGTGTGCGGTTGAGGTAACCAAGATTGCAATAAACGTCGTGGTATTTATTGAGTTTGTAGCCCAGACCGCCTTTGACGGTTACACCAGGTATGTATTTCCAGTCAGTAGCAAAGTATTCTAGGCCTTCGGAGCCCGCATGGTAGATTTGGCCATTGTATTGAATGGTATCTAGTGCGCCAATGCGCAATACGGTATCGCCGAGGTCGAGCACTTTGCGCTGAAAGTAGTCTATGCCTTTGTAGCCATTGAGAATACCGGAAACATTTGCGAACCAATTGATGCGCTCTCCGAAGTGTTCTAATTGACCGAAAATCCCAGCGTAGGATACCACACCATCGCGGTCTGCATTGAATGTGTTTTTGGCAATTTTGTCGCCTACGCGTTGCATTGGATCGGCATCATTGAAATTGGCGGTACTTACGAAGTAATCGGCACCCAACAAGTTGGTGATTACTTGGTAATGGCGTCCTTCGTAATAACGGTAGTCTAGACCCCCTGAAATCGTTGTTTTTTTGGAGTATTGGTAATTGAATTGCCCTAAATAACCCAACCAAAAATGGTTGTTCATACTGGCCAATAAGATTTGACTCGCTTTGATTTCAGTAGGAGAGTAAATGGGATCGATGTTTGGTGTTCCGAAAAGCGAATTGACTTGATTTTCGGTAATCATTTGATCCCAGTCAATGGTTGAATTGCTGTCTCGGAGAATGGCCGAAGAATTGAAAATACTGGTGCCTCCACCTCTACCAATAGAGAGATAGGCCAGATTTGAGATATCTAGTTTGTCATTAACTGACCAGAAGTCTTTGAGTGTAATTTGTGGTTTGTTATAGAAATTTCTGCGTTCATTTAAAATCTCTTGTTCTCCATTCGAATTGGTTACGTAACCCCAGTGTTGGTTGTAACGAATGCCCATGTCGTTGAGAAGGAGCGTAGAATCAAAGTCAACACCTAGTAGTTGTGAACGATTGGCATCCCAGTACTGAATGCTTTGGTTGTAGGAACGTTGGCCGTGCTGTTGCGGCGCGGCAAATGCAGAAAGGGTGAGGAGATGTTTGTCTAGGCGTTTAGAGATTTTGGTGTAACCAAAGAAACCTTGTGTTGGTGTGCCATCTACCCAACCTTTCCCTTGTTTGTAAGAAGCGGAGAAGGTGAGGCCCCAGCCAGATGGCGTCATGCCAGTGTTGTAAGAGAGCGAGCTGCGCAAGAAATTGCCAGTTGCGTATTCTTGCTTGAAGCTGCCACCTTTTTTGGTTCCTACACCTTGGGTGATGATGTTGATGGTACCGCCGATGGATGGCATCGCGATTTTAGTAGCGCCAAGCCCGCGTTGCACTTGCATTTGGGAGGTAATGGCATCTAGGCCAAACCAGTTGGACCAATAAACTGCTCCGTTTTCCATGTCGTTGACTGGTACGCCGTCGATCATGACGCCCACGTTGCGCTGGTCGAAACCGCGCACATTGATGCGCGCATCGCCGTCGCCGCCACCTTGATTGGTTGCGTATACGCCAGCCGTGCCGTTGAGGAGCATGGGTAGGTCGCGAGAGGCGAGCTCTTCGTTGATTTTTTTGGTGTCGATTTTGGTAACTGCCACCGGAACATTTTGGCCGCGAACGAGGTTGCCAATGACGCGTACTTCTCGTTCCTCTTGCGTTGCTCGAATGTTGAAATTCTGAACAATGCTGGGTTGGTTCAATTGTATAGCGAATTGAAGGGTATCGCTTAGGGGCAACGTGAATACGACTTGATACTTGCCATAAGGCAGGTTAAGGAATTCGTATTGACCTTGGTCGTTGGTGGCTACTCTTGTAACGGCTGTCCCTTGACTAAGTAAGGTGATTTTTGCGCCCGCCACAGCGACATCTCCAGGAGACATCGTAGCTACACCACTAATTTTTCCTTTTTGCTGAGCAATAGATAGCCCAGGGAGCGCTGCAAGCAGCACGAATAAGAAGAGACGCATCTTAGCGAATGATGACTTTGTGTAAACTTTGTTCGCCAGAAACAGCAGTTAGGCGCAAGAAATAAACGCCGTGGTAGTTGTCTAAATCAATTTCAACAACTTGCTGAGCGCTAGAGATATTGAGTTCTTTGACTTGCTGTCCAAGCGCAGAAATGACTTGAATTTTGCGCACATCGTTTTGTGTTTTGACAAAAACAACGCCATTACTTGGATTCGGGTATACGCTTGGGCTTTGTTTGACATGGGCAGTGAGACCGATAGAGTTGCAGTCGCATTCGTGTGTGCCAAGTGAAGACCAGTTGCCATCCAAAATAGGATTGCCACTTGTGCCGTAAAGGGTATCGCCGTTGGCGTCTAGACGCACAATGACCGGCGGGATGCTATCCCATTCTAAAAGTGGATCAAAAAATGAAGGGTTTGCGGTCTGGCCTTTGAGAATGGCTGGCTTGCGAATGAGGCTGTGGTCTTTGGTGAGCAAGACCCCAAGACCAGTGCTGTAAGGAAATTGTGTTGACCAAGCGCCGTCGTTACCAGATGAAGTTCCGGTTTCGTTGGCAGGATTTTCTCCAATTTTGCCAAAAACATCTACGATAGCGAAACCTGTCACGTTGGTGGCGTTGATCACGGCAGTTGAGCTGGTAGGCAAAGTGCCTTTTGCCAATAAAATGGCGTCGTTGCCGTTCCAGTACCAAGCATTGGATACGTTGTAGTCTGCACAGTAAAATCCGTCAGCTCTTGCTTGAAGAGAATCCCAAACTGGGGCTTCTTGGCCAGTGCCGTTCGGGTCGAGTTTTTCGATGACACCAACGTAAACCCCTTTTGCGGGTACTGTACCTGAAAGTTGAATGGAGTTGGCAACAGTAGCTGTAGTGGCACCGTTTGAGTAACGACTCACAAAATACCCAGAAAGATTGATGGGGTTGTTGGTAGGGTTGTAGATCTCTAATGCTTTGTTGTTTGACCAACCTTCCACATATTCAGAGATGAAAAGTTCGTTGCACGTGTTTTGGGCCTGAGCTCCTAAAAACAATAAGAAAGATAAAAAAAGTAGTGTTTGCTTCATGATGTTAAGTTTAAATCAACTGACAATCAGCTTTGTGTTAATGAGTTCTTCTTTATGGTTTCAGCACAAGGAGGCGTCAAGGAGGACATAAAAAAGCTGTTACAAAATTAAGGTTTTTAGATTCAAAAATGCAAGAGTTTTTCAAAAAGAGAGTTGATTTAATTGTGAAGCGCATATGAACTATATTTTACTTTCTAATTCTATGTAATTTTAGGATTCCATTTTAGCTATCAAATTCACCTTTTCATGAAGACTTTATTTTATCTATTCGTATTCACTTTTCTGCAAATCACGTCGTTTGCTCAAGACCTAAGCATTGAACGCATTTGGCGCAATTATGAATTCAGTGCTAAAGGTGGGAGTTCTTATCAAATGATGAACGATGGCTTGCATTTTGTCGAAATGAATGCAAATGGCGACATCGTAAAGGGGCTTATTGCCGATGATCAACTTGAAAAAACCAAGCTATTGGTCCCGAAGTCAAGTTTGATATATAATGACCAACCCATCGCAGTGGCAGGTTATGAACTCAATGCCAACGAACAAAAAGTGCTACTCTGGACAGCCCCAAAAGCAATTTATCGCCGCAGTTTTGAAGCATTTTACTTTCTATACGACCTCAACACACAAAAATTAGAGGCCCTCGACGCTGAACACGCGCCTCAAACCTTAGCTGAATACAGTCCAGATGGCAAAAAAGTATCGTTTATTCACGGCAATGATCTTTTTATCAAAGATTTGGCAACAGGGAAGGTGCGCAAAGTCACCGAAGACGGCAAGCGCAATAAAATCATCAATGGCACCACAGACTGGGTCTACGAAGAAGAATTTGCCATTACCAAAGCCTATGGCTGGTCACCAGATAGCCGTTACATTGCATTTTTAAAATTTGACGAGCGCGAAGTGCCCGAATTTCAGATGGCCATGTATGGAGAGTTGTATCCGGAGCAGTACAAATACAAGTATCCAAAAGCTGGGGAGGTGAATAGCATAGTGACTTTACATTTACTGGATGTCAAGAGCGCTAAAATACAACAGGTCAAGTTGGATGCCTATGAATACATTCCAAGGCTCAATTGGTCGACCACTACCAATCAGCTGATTGTTCAAACGATGAACCGTCACCAAAGCGAACTGAATTATTGGTTGGTCGCTTGCGCGGATAACAAAGTAAGTACGCGTAAATTTTATACCGAAACCTCAAGCACTTATGTCGAGGTCGACAACAATTTAGTCCTGCTCTCCAACGAAAATGGATTGGTAAGAACGAGCGAGCAAAGCGGTTACAATCATTTATATGTAGTCGGATTTGACGGAAGCTCAACGGCCATCACAAAAGGAGAATGGGATGTGATTGAATATCTAGGTATCGACGAAGCACAAAATTTGCTGTACTATGCGAGTGCTGAGCCAGGCGCAATTTACAAGTCGATCTATTCTATCCGACTCGATGGAACGGAGCAAAAAATGATATCTACTGCTTATGGGTACCACAACGCGACTTTTTTGAAAGGTATGAAATACTTCATTGACAGTTATTCCAATGCCAATACACCGCCGGTCATCACCTTGCGAAAAGCCAATGGAGAGCTGGTTCGTACACTAGAGGATAACGCTGCGCTTGTGGACAAAATGAAAAATGAACGCTTGAGCAGAAAAACTTTTCTAACCATCACAACGCCAGACATCGACTTAAATGCATCTTTGATCTTGCCAGTCAATTACAATCCAGCAAAAAAGTACCCGGTTTTTGTCAATGTTTACGGTGGGCCGGGTCACAATGAAGTCCTGGACAGCTGGGATGGCAACGATTATTTCTTTCACCAGCTTTTGGCGCAAGAAGGTTACATTGTTTTGAGCATTGATCCGCGCGGCACACAATACAGAGGTGCCGATTTTAAAAAGTCCACTTATTTGCAACTGGGTAAACTGGAAATTCAAGATGTGCTGGCTGCCACCAAAGTTTTTGCACAGCGCCCTGACGTAGATGCGACGCGCTTGGGTATTATGGGTTGGAGTTACGGAGGCTTTATGTCCTCTCTTGCTATGACAAAAGGCCAGGGGCTGTTTAAGGTGGGTATTGCAGTAGCACCCGTTACCAATTGGCGTTTTTACGACAACATCTACACCGAGCGCTTCATGCGCACGCCACAAGAAAATCCACAAGGCTACGACGACAACTCTCCAATCAATTTTGCCAAAGATTTACAGGGCAAGTACTTTTTAATCCATGGCGCGGCCGACGACAACGTGCATTACCAAAACAGTATGGAAATGATCAGTGCAATGGTCAAGGCCAATAAGCAATTCGATCTCTTTATTTATCCAAATAAAAATCATGGCATCTACGGAGGGAATACCCGCAATCACTTATTCAACATGATTCATACTTATATTTTGGAAGAACTTTAAACTTTCTTCTTTATTAATAGTTTTTATGAGCAATGTTGTACATCATTTGCACTTTCTTTTGTAATTTAGGCACACATTTATCAAACGACATATTTTCATCACATGAGTGAAACAGCCAAAATCGAACTCGACGGCAAAGTATACGAACTTCCCGTTGTAGTCGGCACAGAAAACGAAAAAGCAATTGACATCTCCAAATTGCGCGATTTAACCGGTTACATCACCTTAGATACCGGCTACAAAAACACGGGTGCTACCAAAAGCGCCATTACTTTTTTAGATGGTGAAGAAGGCATCTTGCATTATAGAGGTTATTCAATTGAACAACTCGCTGAAAAAGCTTCATTCATTGAGGTGGCCTATTTGCTCATTTATGGCAACTTGCCAACACAAACTGAGCTAGATGCTTTTCAAGACAGTATCTGCAAGCACACGCTTGTCCACGAAGACATGAAGCAGTTTTTTGAGGCGTACCCATCTAAAGCACATCCAATGGGTGTTCTTTCTTCTATGGTAGCTTCATTGGCTACTTTCTATCCAGAATCGCTCGACCCGAATCGCAGCCCTGAGGCAAAAAACCTGACCATTCACCGCTTATTGGCTAAGTTGCCAACCTTAGCAGCGTGGTCTTACAAAAACCTGATCCGTCATCCGTTCATGTACCCGCGCAATGAATACGATTATTGCAAAAATTTCATGTACATGATGTTCTCGATGCCAACCCAAGACTATCACGTAGATCCCGTTGTCATCGACGCCCTCAATAAGCTCCTCATCTTACACGCAGACCACGAACAAAACTGTTCCACTTCTACAGTGCGCATCGTCGGTTCTTCGCAAGCCAACCTTTATTCTACAGTTTCTGCAGGTATTTCTGCACTCTGGGGTCCGCTACATGGTGGTGCCAATCAAGAAGTGATCGAAATGCTCGAGCGCATTCACGCCGATGGCGGAAACGTAGACAAGTGGGTTGCCAAAGCAAAAGACAAAGAAGATCCATTCCGCCTGATGGGCTTCGGACACCGCGTCTACAAAAACTTTGACCCGCGTGCCAACATCATCAAAAAAGCCTGCGACGACGTCCTCGAAAAATTAGGCGTCAACGATCCACTTTTGGCAATTGCTAAAAAATTAGAGAAAGTAGCCCTAGAAGACGAATACTTCAAAGCGCGCAACCTCTATCCAAACGTAGATTTCTACTCTGGTATTATCTATAAAGCTTTGGGTATCCCAACCGAAATGTTTACGGTTATGTTTGCTATTGGTCGCCTTCCAGGCTGGATTGCCCAATGGAAAGAAATGACTGAAAACAAAGAGCCAATCGGCCGTCCACGTCAGATCTACACAGGTCAAACCAATCGCAACTACGTTCCAATCGAGCAGCGTTAAGCACTGAGTTTATCTATTAGAAATCAAAAAGGCGCTCAATTGAGCGCCTTTTTACCTTGAAATAATTCGTATTTCCTGAATTCACATTCGATATCGCCGTTGAATACGCGGTGTTTTTGCGAGGCCTTGAGCCCGATTGCATGAAATCCTTCGACGGTTCCGCTAATGACACACGCTTTGCTGCCGGTCATTTCGTGCTTGAGCCAAGTACCGAAAGCGCCATAAAGTTCTTCGATGTCTGTGGAGAGCCTTTCGTCGTAGGGTGGGTTGGTCAGGATAAACACTGGCGGCTCAATTTTGAGTTTATCAAAAGGAGCAGAGTGTACTTCCACAAAACGACCGAAAGAAAAAGTGCGGAGGTTTCTGCGCGCCTTCAAAACCATTTCATCTGAGATGTCTCCGCCAATGATGCGGCAAGGTAGTTCCCTAACAATACGAGGGGCGTTTTGGTAAATTTCTTCCCAGCAATTGGCATCGTAGTTTTTGAGGTTTTTAAATGCGTAATGCTGTCTTTCGATGTTACTTGGAATGCCACTGGCTAAAAGCGCAGCTTCAACAAGCAAAGTACCAGAACCACAGAAAGGATCTACAAATGTTTGCTTGCGGTCCCAGCCCGACATTCTGATCAGGCAGGCAGCTACTACTTCATTGAGAGGAGCAGGGCCAACTGCGGTTCTGTAGCCGCGCTGAAACAACGGAATGCCGCTTGTGTTCACCGAAAGGGTTACTTCTTTGTCTTTGATGTAGAGGTCTAGCAGGACGCTAGGTTTCTTGACATCGATATTGGGACGCTCATTTATTTTGTCTTTGAAGACATCGACAATAGCGTCTTTGACGAGCAAAAATGGATAATGTGTGTTGCTGAAAATCGGGGAAAAGATGGCGCCTTTAATGGCAAATGTTTTCTGGACATCAAAAAGCTCATGCCATTTGATACGGAGTGCACGTTTGTAGAGATCTTCTTCGCTTTGAATATAGAATTTGTCTATTTCGACTAAGACAGAGATGGCACAACGGCAATAGAGGTTGAGTTTGTAGACATCGGCCCAAGTTCCTTTGATCTGAACAGCTCTATTGAGCAGCTCGACTTCAGGATAGCCAAGTTCATTGAGTTCTTCGGCAAGAATGGCCTCGAAGCCAAAAAAACTTTTGAGTGTGATGGTGAGTAGGGTGCTTTTTGGGCTGGGTTGTGGATGCATTATTTGGGGATTCGTTAACTTTGTACAAAAGAACGAATTTGTCGAAGACCAAATACCTCTTGCCCTTCCTTTTTTTTACGTTGCAGGTGTTTGCACAGCAGCGTCAGCGCGTGGGTGTGGTCTTGAGTGGCGGTGGAGCCTCGGGTGTAGCGCATGTGGGCGTGCTCAAAGCGCTCGAACAACATCAAATTCCAATCGATTATATTGTCGGCACCTCTGCTGGTGCACTGGTGGGCGCCATGTATGCCAGCGGCTATTCTCCTGCAGAAATTGAAGCCTATGTGCTTTCGGAGTCTTTTCAGCTGATGGTAAAAGGCCAGGAAGAAGCCGATCAGCAGTTTTTGTTTTACCAAGATGCATCGAGCGCCTCCATGTTCAAGTTTACGGTTTCACAGGACAGCATACTTCAAAAATCTTTGCCGCTGGCTTTTGTAGACCCTACCTACCTCGATTACGAGATGCTGAAAATCTTTGGCCTCACCAGTGTCTCTGTACAAGACGACTTCAATCAGCTTTTTGTGCCTTATCGCTGCGTTGCTTCTGCAGTTGAGACCAAAAAAAGTGTGTCTTTTGCCCACGGTAAGCTCAATCAGGTGGTGCGGGCTTCCATGACCTTTCCGCTTTATCTCAATCCGATTCGGGTCGATGGCGTGCTGTATTTTGACGGAGGGCTCTACAACAACTTCCCGATAGACGTGCTCTACAATGATTTTCAGCCCGACTTCATCATCGGCAGCAATGTATCCAAAAATTTGGCGCCGGTATCTGAACGCGACTTTCTGGGCTTACTGACGAGCATGATGACCACTCCAACTAACTACGCCATGCCGTGTGCAGAAGGTATCATCATTGAACCCAATACCAAAGTAGGCACCTTTGACTTTGCCGATGTGCAGCAGGCCATTCAAGACGGTTATGAAGCTACCATCTTGCAAATTGATAGCATTCTGAAATATGTGAGCTACCGTGCCGATTCAGCTGAGCTTGCTCAAAAAAGAGCGCTGTTCAAAAAGCAATTGCTTCCGTTGCGTGTGCGCGAGGTGCGCTCGAGCTCAGACAAAAAGCAAGACCTTCCATTTGTCAGAAACTCGATCCTTCCCAAATACAGCAAACAACTTCTAGACCATGAGACCTTGGAAAAACGCTATTTCAAGACGCTTTCGGCGTCTTATTTTAGTTTCGTCTCGCCTGTTTTAGATAGAGGTCCGGACTCAAGTGTCATCCTGAAGCTCAAAGTCAATAAAGCCAATGCTTTTCGCGTCGATTTCGGTGGGCTGATGTCTTCTAGAGCCATAAATACCGGTTATTTGAGTTTGACTTACCGTAGAGCTGGCTTTATCGGGCAACGACTTGAGGTCGCTTCATACTTTGGGAAATTTTATGGATCTGGCAAAGTAAATTATGAATTAGTGATACCGGGAAGTGTGCCGGTTTCCTTGAGTGCTTATTTTGTGCTCAATCGCTGGGATTACTTCAAGAGTTTTGCCACCTTCTTTGAAGATGTCAAGCCCTCTTTTTTGGTGCAAGAAGAGCGCTACACCGGCCTTCAGTTCAAAATTCCTACGGGCAACCATGCGGTACTCACCGCCAATACCCGCATGTTTTGGCTAGACGACTCCTATTACCAGACGGCCAACTTTACCAAAGAAGATACCGCCGATTACACCTCCTTTGTTGGGGAGAGCATGCGTTTGGCTTTTACGCAAAATACACTTAACCGCAAGCAATTTGCTAGTTCTGGAAGTTTTTTTGAGCTCAAGGCGAGTTATGTGCGTGGCAAAGAACTGACTTATCCTGGTTCAACCTCCATCACCAACGACACCAGCAGCAAAAAGCACCAATGGCTAAGCATTCAATTAGAATTATTGAGTTTTCCTTTTCAAAAGAAGCAAATGGTGAATTTTGGTTTACATGTCAAATCGGTGCTCAATAGCCAATCGCTTTTTGCCAATTATACAGCGAGTATGCTTGCCCTTCCTGGCTTGAACGTACTGCCAGATCTCGACACCTATTTCATCGCCGCCTATCGTTCTACCCAGTACGCGTGTTTTGGCACTCAACTGATTTTGAGTCCGCTTAAAAATATCGACTTCAGGCTAGATACTTATGCTTTTTTACCCATCATTCAGTTGGTACTCAATCCAGACGGCAGCTTTACCTATGCAAAGCCGCTAGACGGCAGGAGTATTTTGGCGGCTGGCCATGTCATTTACCATTCTCCAGTTGGTCCGGTTCGGGCAACACTCAATTACTTACCTAAATACGCACAGCCTTTTCAATTTCAATTGAGTTTTGGCTACCTTTTATTTAATGAACGCGCAATTCGCTAACAACATGACAAACAATTTTATCCTCAACGGTATTCAGCAAATGGGCATAGGTGTGCCAGATGTACAAGGAATTTGGTCTTGGTACCGCCAAGCATTCGGACTCGACGTCCGCATTTTTGAAGAAGCGGCGCCCGCTCCGCTCATGACCCGTTATACTGGTGGGGTAGTGCATCATCGCACAGCCACATTGGCCTTGAATATGGCTGGTGGTGGCGGCTTTGAGATTTGGCAGTTCACCTCCCGACCTACTGAAAAGGCTACTTTTGAGCCACAACTCGGCGACTACGGTGTCTTTATTTGCAAAATCAAGTCCGAAGATGTGCGCCATACCCAACAGCATTTGGTGCAAATGGGCGCAAATGTAAGTGCTGCCCACCAAGATCCTGCAGGCCGCTGGACTTGTTATGTCCAAGATCCGAATGGCAATTATTTTCAGATAGTAGAGGGTCGTTCATGGTTTAGCGCCTCCAAGCACCCGTCTAAATGTGGTGGTGTTGCAGGGGCTGTAATTGGCGTTTCCGATATGGATAAAAGCCAGCGTTTTTACCAAGATTTGCTCGGTTATGAGCAAAAAGTTTATGATGAAGCACAAGTTTTTGCCGATTTTGATTTTTTACCAAGAGGGAAGGAAGCGTTCCGAAGAAGTTTGTTGACCCATCCAAAAGTGCGCGGTGGCTACTTTGCTCAATTATTGGGAATTACGGAAATTGAGTTGGTTGAGTTGAGTTCAAAAACAGGCGCAAGAGCCATCTTTGAAAATCGTTTCTGGGGTGATTGGGGCTTTATTCACCTTTGCTTTGATGTGCAAGGAATGAACGCGCTCAAAGACCGTTGTGTCGAATTTGGAACGCCGTTTACGGTAGATTCAGACAACTCTTTTGATATGGGCGAGGCCGCAGGTCGTTTTGCGTATATCGAGGATCCGGATGGCTACTGGATTGAATTTGTAGAAACGCACAAAGTACCTATTTTCAAGAAACTCGGTCTTTACCTGAACCTCAAGCAAGGCCGTGCGCCAAAGCATTTGCCCAAATGGATGCTCAAGGCTTTGGGCCTCAATCGGGTGAAATAAGTTTTAAGCAGTCTTTTTCTTTTTAGAGCAGTCCTTTTACCCGAAGGTATTCATCTAGGCTTTCGATGTCAGAAAACAAGACCTCTCGGGCTTTGCTGCCTTGGAAGGGCCCGATGATATTCATGCCTTCTAACTGATCCACAATGCGGCCAGCACGGTTGTAGCCCAGCTTGAGCTTGCGTTGCAGCAAACTCGCCGAACCTTGCTGATTGATGACCACAATACGAGCTGAGTCTACAAACATGTTGTCGATCTCATTCATATCGATGTCGCCGCTGGCTTCTGAGCCTTCTGGCACGTATTCTGGCAAGATCAGTGCTTCAGGATAGGCGCGCTGGGCGCCAATGAAGCTACAGATGTCTTCCACTTCTGGCGTATCGACAAATCCACACTGTAAGCGCTTCATTTCAGAGCCTGTAGAAATGAGCATGTCTCCGCGGCCAATAAGCTGATCGGCACCGGACGCGTCTAAAATGGTGCGCGAATCGATTTTTGATAATACTCTAAAGGCAATACGCGCCGGGAAATTCGCTTTGATCATCCCGGTAATGACGTTCACTGACGGGCGCTGCGTAGCTACAATGAGGTGAATACCAATGGCGCGAGCCAGCTGTGCAATACGGGCAATTGGGTGCTCAACCTCTTTGCCGGCGGTCATGATGAGGTCGGCAAATTCGTCGATGAGTACCACAATATACGGCAGGTAGCGGTGTCCTTTTTCTGGATTGAGCCTGCGCGCAATAAACTTGGCATTGTATTCTTTGATGGTCCGCACGCTAGCATCTTTGAGCAACTCATAGCGTTCGTCCATCTCGATACAAAGCGAGTTGAGGGTATTGACAACTTTCGACGTGTCGGTAATGATCGCATCTTCTTCTCCCGGAAGTTTGGCTAAGAAGTGACGTTCAATTTTATTGAATAAGGTCAGTTCTACTTTCTTCGGATCGACCAAAACAAACTTGACCTGTGCAGGGTGTTTTTTGTATAGGATGGAAATCAGAATAGCGTTTAAGCCAACAGACTTCCCTTGCCCAGTGGCACCAGCTACCAATAAGTGGGGCATTTTGGTGAGGTCAAAAACATATGTTTCATTGGTAATGGTTTTGCCCATCACAATGGGTAGTTCGCCGTCGAAATGTTGGAATTTATCTGAGGCAATGAGCGAGCGCATCGAGACCATTTCTGGATTAGAATTCGGTACTTCAATACCGATGGTGCCTTTTCCTGGTATGGGCGCAATGATGCGGATGCCGAGTGCCGAAAGGCTGAGTGCGATGTCGTCTTCGAGGTTTTTGATTTTGGAGATGCGAACGCCGGGTGCGGGTACAATCTCGTAAAGTGTAACAGTGGGCCCTACGGTAGCCTTAATTTTTGCGATGTCTATTTTGTAATGTGAAAGCGTCTCCACAATGCGGTCTTTGTTGTTCTCGAGCTCTTCTTTGCTCACTGCTACGCCAGTCGAGACGTATTCCTTCATGAGTTCTAGCGGCGGCAAGAGATAGCCCTCTAGGTCTTTGGTGGGGTCGTATTCGCCGTGCTCACTGACCAATTGGCTGGCCAAGATATCTTCGTCTGCAATCGGAAGCGTTACTGGTGGCACCACAACCGGGTCTTCGCCCACTTCGATTTCAAAATCTGAACTGAGCATATTTTCCTCTATTGGCGCAACAGGGATGTCTTTTTTAACTTGAACAATAAGTTCGCTTTCTTCGTCAAAAACATCATCGTCCTCGTCGTCGCCGTCGTCAAAAACTACCGGTTGCGAGATTTCGTCTGCTTTGATTTGGTCTTCTTTGATGGTGTTCACCACATAAATGTCATCAAAAGGCGCTGCGGCATCGGCAAACTGTTCGTCAGCTTCGGTTTCAGCACTTTCTGCTGAGCCAAATAAGCGCTGTAGCAAGGCGCGGTAGTTGGGGCTAAACTGCAAGGAGGTCAGGACAAAAAAGGCAATGACGTGCATGAAAAGCGTGCCGAACCCACCAAATGTGAGCTGCAGCCATTCGTTGGTGAAAAAGCCAAATGCGCCCCCTGCATAACTGATTTGCGGACTAAAAAAGCCCAAGAATATGGAGCCCCAAAGTACATAGCTGATCACAATACTCGTGGTGCGCACCAAAGGCACCAAGGCCGTGCCAAATAAAATTTTGAATCCGCCAATAAATAAAAGAAACACGAGACCAAAAGAAGGTAGACCAAAGCCACGATGAATGAGCAGGTGAGAGGTCCAGGCACCAAATTTACCCAACCAGTTTTCTACGGCTGGTAAATCAGAATTGAAGATGTAAGCAACAAAACTGCGGTTCAGGAGTTGGTCTTGGTCTTTGGCCCAAGTGAAAAGATAAGAGACACAAGCCAAAAATAAATAGATGCTGAGCAAACTCAGAACGGCTCCTGTAAATAGCTTGATTTTTGGTAGGTTGAGGCGTTCTAGCAAGCCAATTTTAGGCAGGTTTTTGCGCGCAGCCTGAGTCGTTTCCTTCGGACGCTGTGGTTCTTCTTCGCGTTTTTTTGGTCGCGAAGCGCTAGGTGCTTCGGTTTTTGGAGCAGGTTGTGCGGCTGATTTAGGGATGTATTCGTTTTCTTCCATGAGGCTTTAGCGTCTAATCAAACGAAAATACAGCAAAGGGGTACATGAAAAATAAAATAAGAGCAAACCTATAAACAGCAAGCTGTTAGTTAATCTTGGCTAGGGCTGTATTGATTGGTTTGCGACCACTCTAAAAAGGCCGCTAAAGGCAATACTTTGTATTTTTTATCCGGCACAAATAAAGAAAACGGTGGCTGCCGTTGGTCTACTTTCTGAAGCTCAAAAGCCATGTAGCCAAAATCGGTAGGTATTTGCCCTTTAACAGGCAAGCCCGGCGCTCCTTCGAGTCCAACAAAATAGTGGGCAGGTATGGATTTTGAATAGTAAAGCAACACATTTCTATCCGGATATGCTAAATTAGCTTCGCGGCATTTGAGACCGGCAATCTGTTGCCATTGTTTGTTTTTATGCAGTTGGTAAGTCTCTTCTGCTTTGGCTGTGTCATTGATCTGAACAGCAAAAAAGAGTCCGTCGATTTCAATCAATGAAATTAATTTTTGTCGACCTAGATGATGTATGCTTTCTTGTTTCTTTCCGTCGGACATGATGTAGTTGTACCGAACCAAAGAATCAAGGGCATAGATAAATAGCTTTCCTTCTATGGTGTCTTTTTTCATGTGGTCAATAGACACCAAATTGTATTCGAGGCTCCCGGTAAAAGGTTTTTGTGCAACAGCGCGTTGGGCGAGGATAGCAAACAAGGAAAGATAGACGAACTTCAGCATAAACAAAGCTAAGAATACTTATTTTTAAACGATGAAAAGCTTTCTG
>JACCDG011114311.1_pt1 | contig 16014 bp, 12 predicted proteins | sample 7442471 | NCBI WGS metagenome assembly JACCDG01 (sample SAMN15323444, study PRJNA562643) | freshwater metagenome | isolation source: river surface water | place: USA:Blue River Watershed | collected 2017-08-17 | reverse complement strand
GGCTTCCGTGACAGTACCTGAAGAAGACTTGTGGGTTAACTTAAGTCCTTATGAAAAAGACAGGATTGTGCCGGAGAGTTTTGGTCAAACTGAAATGGGGCGAGATTTATTGGCCCAAGATTATTTGCTTAAACAAATTACGTCGAGCTTGATGTATCCGGAAGATGAGATTGGAAAGAAGTTCTGGAAACGTATTTATGAACAAGCGGCGAAGAAATTTGGGACAACTCAAATTCCGGTGAATACGTTTAATAAGGTGTGGATTGTTCCTGAGAAGTCTGTTGTTTATGAAAATAATCTCGATGGTGCTGCTTACGTTATTGAATCTAAATTGAAAGTTATGTTGGAATCTGATTATCTGGCAAGTGCTAAGAATCAAGCGGTGTCAACGGGTCCTGTCCCTGCGGCTACACCACTGACTTCTGTCAGTGGTGCCGCTATTAATGACGAGACATTGCGGCCCTACAAATCCTCGGAGCTTGGAAAACTCGCTCCTGCGGTTTATAGGGCACCCGCCTCCGGGCCACCCGTTCCAATCTCTAATAAGACTAATGATGAACTCTCGGAGAATATAATTCGTGAAATTATTCTTCCTGAACTAGAAAAAGAAATCAATGAGGGAAAGAATTTTGCTCAATTACGACAGGTTTATAACAGTTTGATTTTGGCTACTTGGTATAAGAAAAAAATTAAAGACAGTGTTTTGTCTCAAGTCTATGCGGATAAAAATAAAGTGAGCGGCGTTAATATTAATGACTCCGAAGAAAAACAAACGATTTATCAGCAGTACTTACAGGCTTTTAAGAAAGGTGTTTATAACTATGTCAAAGAAGAGAAAGATCCTCTAACTCAACAAATTTTGCCACGTAAATATTTCTCGGGAGGATTTGGTTTTGCACGTCATATGAATTTGGCCATGACAAGTGTATTGCCCAAGAGCTTTGTATCAAAACTACGTTCCACCATACTCATGATTATCACAGCGGGTGTGATGATAGCTCCAAGAAATCAAGTATTGGCTCAACATAAAGAAGTCTCGACAAATAGCTCTGTAAATAGTGTCGAAATAGAAAACGTCAGTTTAGATGGATTGTTAAAAGAGTTTAATGATGCTTTAACGAAGAATAGTGATGAAGGTATTCGAAAGGTAATTGCTAAAGCAGGTTTAATAAAAAATGAATCTGATCGGTTAAATTTTTATTTAACAGTATCAAGGTTGAACAATGTAGGCATAGTCCAGCAAGTATTAAGATCAATTTTGCATATGGTTAAAGCTAATAAAGCATTACTAACAGAATTTGTAATTAATCATCTTAAAGAAACATCGGAAATTTTTCAGTCTTATAAAGTGGCAAGTGCTGTTCGTATTATTGAGGATATATTGACTTATGGCCAAGCAGTTGAGTCATCAGAAATATTATTACAAGCTATAACAGGGATTCAACAGAAAATTATAGATACATCAACGAATAATTTGACAGGTGCTTTTATTGATCAGCAGTTGATGTTGATGGAAGCGCTATTCTCACGGGCCAATAGGGCAGGGTATGATCAGAAGTTATTTAATATAAGAAGAAATGAAGTAGTTGATCAATTAAATAATGTCTTAATTGCTAAAGGTTTCTTTATTCAGCCTTGGCATGGATTTGATTTTACGAAAGATGACCGTTTTTTCATACTTTCTCATATTGATCAAACTGTCATGGTACAAATAGATCAAGAAAATTTCTCAGTTTATATTTTAACGCAAATAACACCATTGCCTAACGCGGGAGTTATAGATAGGAATGCATTTCTTCCATCACACGGTAAATATGGTTTGGTGAATAGTAGATCAATTGCGATTGATGATTCAAATAGAGTTGGTGATGCATTAGCAAATCCTGAGAGTTTTAATGGCCTTCAAAATGCGGAAGCTAAAAAATTATACCTTAAGCTATTAAAAAAGGCCTTTGAAGGCAAGGATGGAGAGTTTAGGCAAAAGGTGGACATTTATATGGCTATCCGTCATGAAACGATTCACAAATTACAACGGATGTTCTTAATGGCTCAAGGCAATAATGCCATACTTTATTGGGTTGATGAACCATTTGATTTGCTTCAGAATTTATCGATTCAAGGTGATGATAGTCTTAATGGAGCTGATATATGGGGAGAATTGGCAAGAATGCTTTTCAATGCGGGTGCAAAGAATATAGAGGAAGCTTTAGAGGCGTTAACGGAAACGACATCTAACGCAGACATGATGATAACATTAAGTAAATGGGTAGACACAAAATCACCAGAAGAAATTAATCGTTTGGCCGCTGCTGCTGCCCAAAAATTTGGAAATGGTAAATGGAAAGCAATGTACCGTGTGAATGCGCCTGTTATCATGAATTCATTTACGTTACCATTCTCTAAAATTTCTCCCGGTATTATTAATAAAGCCATGATAAGCGATGTCGGAATATCACCCATAAATCCTTTAAAAGAAGATTTAGACTTTATACATTATTTGGCTGCTCTACCATATCCACTTCAAATTATTTCTTCTAAAGATGATAAATCTAATGCTGCGATGACCTCGCAGCAACAATACCTGGAAAATAAAATAGGAGAACTAGCAGGGTCACAACAGACTTATGGAATTGAGGGGATAAGTGATTTGTATGAAACGGTGGCGCGTTATTTGGGAATTACACAGGGGTCGGCTGTCGATGTTGGATCAGGTACGAATGGGCGTCCTGCAAAGGGGTTAGCTAAAGCAGGTCTTGATGTAATACTCGTTGATAATCAGGAAGAATTAAATGATATTACAATTTATCCGGGTCTTAAGATTACGAAACGTCCTGGGACGGCATTAAGCTTACCGCTTGCTAATTCCTCTCAAGATATTGTTATGTTTAATCAAAGTTTGACTTTTATTAACAATCCAGAAAAAGCCTTGCAAGAAGCATTGCGTGTCTTAAAACTAGGTGGATGGATTTTAATTAAACCAGGAGACCACCGTAGCGAAGGCCAGCGTATAGATCAACGTCCCCAAGAGCTGAAACAATATCAGGCTAGTTTAGAAAAGTTGGGTATTACACAGATGAAAACATTTTACGTGCCAGGTACAGAAACTCCTGTTTTTATGATCGCATCAAGAGCGCAAACGAGTACAGGGGGTATTGATTTAACTCCAGATCAGATGAATATGCAGGTTAAGAGTGGATCCCCGACAACTCCATTCGGGGATGACAAGGGAGGGATTAAATTTAATCTCGACCCAGCCCAGCTTGCTCAATTACAAAACGCCCCTGGCTTTTCTCCTGTTATTATTAATATGAAACCCCTCACCGACATAAATGCATTTTTGGGTTTAAAAGAAATCCTTCCTGACGTACAATAAGTACTCTCATGAAATTAGAACTCAATCGTCTCTACATTTTAATTCTTCTTAGCATTCTCATTTTCTTCGTGGGCAATAATATTATTGCGCTCACCGATCCCGATGAGGTCTTTTACGCGCTCACAGCTAAAGAAATGCTCTTACGTCATGAGTGGTTAACACCGCATATTTTTGGTTTCCCTCAATTTGAAAAGCCCATATTGACCTATTGGGTATTGATGGTGGCTTTTAAAGTATTTGGGGTGACAGAGCAGGCGGCGCGGTTTTTCCCATCCTTATTTGCTTTAGCATCCGTTGTCGGAACATATTTCTTGAGTTTACTCATTTACCGCGATAGTCAAAAAGCATTCTGGGCAGGGCTTATTTTAGCGACGAGTGTGATGTGGGTCGGTATGGGAAAAACAGTTTTTACCGACATGATTTTTGCCACATTTATTCTCTATGCTATCTTAAGTTTTTATATCGCCTATGCCTATCCACGGTATAAACCACTCGCCTGGTTAGGTTTTTACGTCTGCACCGCTTTGGCCACTTTAACCAAAGGGCCATTAGGTTTTATTATCCCTGAGTTAATTCTTGTTTTATTTTTACTGTACCGTCGACGACTAGATGCTTTAGCAACACCATGGGTTTTTATTGGTTTTTGCCTAGGTATTGCGATTGCTGCGCCATGGTATGTCTATATGTATGAAGCGTATGGTCAGGCTTTTGTGAAAGAGTTTTTTGTAAATGATCATTGGCGACGCCTTATCGAGGCAGAACATCATCTGAATGATCATTGGTATTCTTATCTTCTTGTGATTTTTGGCGGCATTTTTCCATTCACCTTATTTTTAGGTGCAGCATTCAAAGATTTATATAAACGGTTAAGCACGACGGTCGGGGATGGGGACCATTTGATTTTAGTGTGGCTACTCGTGGTCTTTCTTATTTTTCAAAATGGGCATTCTAAATTAATTACGTACATACTTCCTTTATTTCCAGCTCTGGCTTTATTAGTCGCAGACCATATTACCCAGCGCCTATCCCAGAAACTATTAATTGCTTCAGCGGTTGTATTAGCGCTATTAGCAGTTTTGGTAGGATCATTAGTTTTTATCCCTCTTGAAAAGATAATTTTACCAAGTTACCCATTATATTGGATATCTGCATCTTTATGTGCTCTCGCCGGGATCGTGTATTGCCAGGCCATCTCAGGGGATGAGGCAAGAGGGTTATACGTATTATCCTTAACGAGTATTGCTTTATTGATTGGGGTCTGGTTTGCCAAGCCGGAACTTGAAAATATGGTGAGTTCAGCACCGATGGCGAAGTATTTACCTGCAGAATTACCCTTAGGTACACGTATTGTGACGGATAAAGGGCATGCGCGCGGAATAGTCTTTTACTCCAATCAGCCTGTGACGGTCCTTGATTTAGGAGGCAAAGGCTTTTTTAGCCCACATCCAGTCCCAATGATCTATGACATTGCTCAATTACATATCTTATTGAATGCTCAAGTGACAACGTATGCGTACTTAAAGAGCACGACTATTGCGAATATAAGTGCTCAGTTAAAGGAAAGTTATACGGTAAAGCCCATTCAAGCGTTTTGGCCCTACCAATTGGTAAAGATTGAACCTTTGCCCAAGTCGTAGTATAATCTTCGAATGATTTTACATGTATTACTAGTATTATTAGCATGTTTTCCCATCACGTCACATGCCGAAGCTCCATTATTCTTAAACCAAGCAACCAAGCAAGATCAAGGATTGGTAGTTAAAGTCGTTGATTCCGATAAATTGGTCTTAGAAAATGGCCAACGCATTCAATTAATTGGCGTGCAGTCCATTGGATTGCCTGCGCGTAAACGCATTGAGTATGATGAAGATGGCGAAATTATTGAAGTGGAAGACGAAGGCTTAATTACTATCGAAGAACAAGCGCTAACGTATGCTCAAGAAATTGTTGAAGATAAAAAAGTACGCTTGGAATACGATATCGAGCATCGATCTCCCGAAGGTTATTTGTATGCCTATGTTTTTTTAAGCGATGGGCGCATGGTTAATGAAGAATTGCTAAAAATGGGTTTTGTTAATTTGAGTTTAGCGCCTCCTAATTTAAAATATGCCGATCGATTACGCGATGCGTATAAAGAATCCCGAGATCAAAAACGTGGCATTGCCGGCGATTAAGTGATCATGCACAAGGTCATCGAACACACTTACCACTTCATTCAATCCTTAAAATGTATTCAACGTGGAGAGCTTATTATCGTCGCTGTATCAGGCGGGCTCGATTCCGTTGTTCTTTTAGATATTCTTGTACAGTTACAACATCGTTTAGGTATTCGCCTGCATATCATTCATTACAATCATCGACTGCGTAGCGAATCTGATCAAGATGCTGATTTTGTGAATTCATTAGGCAAGCTCTATGGTTTACCTGTCACTATTGGTAGACGGGCAGGGAAGGCTGGGGTTCAGTTAAGCGAAGATAAAAGCCGTCAATTGCGCATGGCTTTTTGTGTAACTACGGCACGTCGATTAAAAGCCGCATTGATTGCCACGGCTCATCATGAGAATGATTTAGCTGAGACAGTTTTGATGCGTGTGATTCGCGGCACAGGTTTAGCAGGATTACGCGGACTTAGCGCATGTGGCGATTGGCAAGGGGTTAAAGTTGTGCGTCCTTTGCTTGAATTAAACCGTAGTACATTGCAGCAGTATTTAAAGAAACAGCAACTGCATTTTCGTGAGGATAAGACAAATCACGAGCTCATTTATTTACGCAATCGGGTACGTCATGAATTACTCGTTCTTTTAGCAAAATCCTATAATCCTCAAATTGTCAGCGCTTTAAGTTCTTTAGGTAAGCAAGTGGAGGCAGATTATGATTACCTTTATACAATTGCCCTAAAAAAGTTTAATCAAGTAGTACAACAACGTGAAGGTTCTGTTATAATGAATAAACCGATGCTCGTAAAGATGCATTTATCTTTACAGCGCATGATGATACGTTTAGCCCTTGAACGTGTCTGCGGTGATTTAACGGTGTTTTCTTTTGACCATGTGCAATCAGTTCTTGCACTCTGTGATAATCCTCAGGTCAACAAGGTAAGTTTACCTCGAGGTGTATCTGTCACACAAAACCAAAACTCTTTAATATTCCATTTATGAAAAAACTTGTTTGCTTAATTTATATTCTATTTATTTCATTGTCCTGGGCCCAGGATGTGCTGGATGGCCCGGTCAAAGAAACATTTGAGAATGGTAAGGTTAAATCAGAGAAGATTTATAAGAATGGCGTATTAAATGGGCCATTTCGTGAGTATTACCCTAATGGGAATTTACTCAGTGTGGGTGTTTATGTCGACGGTCAATTAAATGGGACCTATAAATCTTATTATGAAGATGGTTCGGCGTTTTTTGAAAAAAATTATTCCTTAGGTCGATTGCATGGGACAGCCAAAGAGTTTTATCCAGAGGAAGTTCCTAAATCAATTGAGAATTATTCCTTTGATGCCTTGCAGGGATTAAATCAATATTTCTACCCCAATGGTAATTTGAAGATGGCCATGAATTTTAAGGGAGGGAAATTGCAGGGTTTAAGCCGTGAATATAATGAAGATGGGTCGCTTAAGAATGAAGTCAATTATGAAGATGATCAAATTGAAGGTATAACAAAAGAATACGATGATCATGGGCATGTGCAAGCCATTTGGTCTTATAAACTTGGTATCAAAGATGGTTTATCCAAAACATTTTACCCCAATGGTCAGGCAGAATGGCTCATGAATTTTAAAGAAGGCCAATTAGAAGGGGGCAATACACGTTATAGCCCTGAAGGCAAAATGATTGTGGATGCCAACTATAAAAATAATATGCTCGACGGGTATGTGAAGGAATTTTATAAGACGGGTACGATTAAAAGTGAATGCCAGTATAAAGAAGGCAAGAAGCAAGGTACCTGCCGTGAGTACCGTGACAATGGGACATTGTGGACGGAATGGAATTATGAAAATGATCACAAAGAAGGTTTAGCGAAAGAATATGCCATTCAAGGTCATGTCTGGATGACTGTTGTATTTAAAGATGATATTAAAGTGGGGCAAATGCGCGAATTTTATCAAGATGGCAAGGTCAAGCAAGAGTGGAATGTGGACAATGGGGTGCGCAATGGTTTATCCAAAGCGTATTATCCTAATGGTGAAATCATGAGTGAAGAGCCCTACACCAATGGCCAATTAGATGGTATTGTGCGCGTCTATGACCGCCAAGGGAATTTAATTTATATGGATACCTATCAAAAGGGTGTTCGCCTCGAGCGTAAAGAAGCTTCCGCCGGTAATCCTTGATTTCATTCTTCCCTGATTATATAATACTTTTTCATTACTGAAGTTAACTTGTCTTTACATTAGGAGTCTTACAATGGCACCCATCAAAGGAAATCCTCCTTCTTCGAAATTACCTCCCAAGCGCAATGCGAAACAACCTAATGGGAATATGTGGATCATTATCGCGTGTTTATTGATTATGCTGGTCTTGAGCCTAAGAAGTCCTGATATGCATACGGCTAATCAGCGTCAAATTACCTATAGCGAGTTTTATGATAAAGTTAAAGATAATGCTCAAACTCAGGAAATTAAAGAAGTTGAATTAACTGAAGGGCCTGAGAATATTTTAAAGGGTAAATATTCTAATGGTTTGGAATTTCGCTTAAACATTCCTCAACGTGACGAAGAATTAATTAAATTAATTCGTGATAATGTCTCTAAATTCACCGTTGTTCCGCCGGAATTATTCTGGAGCCAATTATTTTTCCAATTAATTCCGTTCATTGCGATTTTCTTATTATTTTATTTTATTTCCATGCGCGGTTCTCAAATGGGCAGTAAGATTTTTGCGTTTGGAAAATCCAAGGCCCAAGTAGGCAATGGTGGGGCCATTACATTTAAAGATGTGGCGGGTGTCGACGAGGCTAAAGAAGAATTGCAAGAAGTTATTGAATTCTTAAAAGAGCCCAAACGGTTTGAGAAATTAGGCGGCAAAATCCCTAAAGGTGTTTTATTAGTTGGGCCTCCGGGGACAGGTAAAACATTATTAGCCAAAGCTGTTGCGGGTGAAGCAGGTGTTCCGTTTTATTCGTTAAGTGGTTCTGATTTCGTTGAAATGTTTGTCGGTGTTGGCGCATCCCGTGTCCGTGATTTATTTGAACAAGGACGCAAAGCATCGAAAACATCTGGCCGTGGCTGTATTATTTTCATCGATGAAATCGATGCGGTTGGTCGTCAACGTTTTGCGGGTGTGGGTGGTGGTAATGATGAGCGTGAGCAAACACTCAATGCCTTACTCGTTGAAATGGATGGTTTTAATACAGTGCCTGGTTTGATTTTAATTGCAGCTACCAATCGTCCTGATACGCTTGATCCGGCATTGCTTCGTCCTGGCCGTTTTGATCGCCAAGTCACGGTTGGTTTGCCTGATATTAATGGGCGTGAAGGGATATTGAAAGTCCATACGAAAAATATTAAATTGGCACCCGATGTCAATATACGTCGTATTGCACAGCAAACAGTCTATTTCTCCGGCGCTGATTTAGCGAATGTGTGTAATGAAGCCGCATTATTAGCCGCACGTAAGGGTAAAGAAGAAGTTGGTTTAGACGACATGCTCGCCGCTGTTGAGCGTGTGACCATGGGCCCTGAAAAGAAAAGCCGTACAGTGTCGAAAAAAGAAAAAGAAATGACAGCGTATCATGAAGCAGGGCATGCCTTATTGTCTGTCTTAATTGATGAAGTCGATCCATTTTCAAAAGTCTCAATTATTCCTCGGGGTATGGCCGGTGGTTACACATTAACACCTCCTAAAGAAGACAAGCATTATATGTCCAAGAAAGAATTAAAAGGCATGATGGTTGTACTGCTTGGGGGTATGGTGGGTGAAGAAATTTATATGAATGATACCACAACCGGTGTGTCCAATGATTTGCAACGCGTGACGCAAATTGCCCGTAGCATGGTCTGTGAGTATGGGATGAGCGATAACTTAGATAAATTAGCATTTGGTCATCGTAGCCATCCAATGTTTTTAGGTCGTGATTTATTTGATGAGCAACGCAATTACAGCGAAGAAACAGCACGTAAGATCGACGCTGAAATCCATCAAATCGTTAAGAGTTGTTATGATCGTGCTAAAGAATTGCTCATTACGAATAAAGAGAAATTAGATGCCTTAGCAAGTCGTTTGATTGAAAAAGAAACGCTTGATATCGAAGAAGTCAAAGTATTATTGAGTATCCCTGATCATAAATTAAACTTTTTACGGGATAATTAATTTAGTGTAATGGTACCAACACCGATCCGTCATTTCCATGCCCGTCAGCATCATCTTACGCTCGGGCATGGAACATGCCTGATGGGTATCGTTAACTGCACCCCAGATTCTTTCAGTCACGACGGCCAATGGGATGGCCGTCATCACACCCGCGCCATTCAACATGCATTAAAATTAATTAAGCAAGGTGCTAATCTTATTGATGTCGGCGGAGAATCAACGCGTCCGGGAGCGAAGTTTGTAAGTGAAGCTCAAGAACTTAAGCGCGTTATTCCAGTGATTGATTATTTAGCCAAGCACACCACTATTCCAATTTCAATTGATACGTATAAAACACCCGTTGCTTTAGCAGCGCTCAAGGCAGGGGCTAGTATTGTCAATACGGTTAAAGGGATGCAAATAAGCAAGTCTCTCATCGCTGTTGTAAAGAAATATGAGGCGGGCCTTATTCTCATGCATTCACGCGGAACAGCTCAAACTATGATGAAGCAGACTTTATATAAAGATATTGTTCCAGACATTATGAGTGAGCTTAATGAAGCACTGAAAAAATGTTTAGACTTAGGTCTAAAAAAAGATAGAATCATGATTGATCCTGGTATTGGTTTTGCGAAATCCGTTGAAGGTAATTTAACAATCTTGAATGAATTGGAAAAGTTTCATCGTTTAAATTGCGCAGTATTGGTCGGGACGTCGAGAAAATCTTTTATCGGTGCGGTATTAAATAAGAATGTCGACGATCGTCTCTGGGGTACCGCCGCCACGGTTAGTGCCGCCATTATACAAGGCGTTCATGTGATACGGGTTCATGATGTTAAACAGATGATGGATGTGGCCCGCATGACAGACGCCATTAAGAATAAAACATATGCCACCACTGAATGATTTAATTATTATCGCCAAAGATATCCTTGAGATTGCAGTCCTCTGGGTTATTTTCTATCGGATATTGCTTTTCTTTGAAGGTACACGTGCCTTTCAAGTTCTTAAAGGAATTTTATATCTAATCATTGCCTTAGTTTTATCAAAAGTGCTGCAGCTAGATGTTTTAAACTGGCTTTTGAGTAATTTCTTTTCAATTTGGATCGTCGTCATAGTCGTTATCTTCGCCCATGAAATCCGTGCGGGTTTAGCGCGTTTAGGTCAACAGCATTTGTTTACCATTGCCTTGGCGGAGACAGAATTGGAAGCCGTGATTGCAGAGCTTTCGGACAGTGTTTATAAATTTTCTCAACGACGCACAGGGTGTTTGATTGCCATCGAACGTGAAATGAAATTAAACATGTACATCGACAGCGGTATTACTGTTGATGCCAAAGTATCGTCGGCATTAGTGCAAAGTATATTTTTATCGAATTCGCCATTGCATGATGGTGGTGTGGTTGTACGTAATGACCGTATTGCGGCGACATCGTGTTTATTTCCTTTATCTGAAAATCCAACGGTGAATAAAACAGTGGGAACGCGTCATCGTGCGGCATTGGGTTTAAGCGAACATACTGATGCCTTGATTGTTTTAGTGTCTGAAGAAACAGGGGATGTGAGCTTGGCGTTTGATAGCCGTTTAGTCAAAGTCAATGATCAAGAACATTTTGCTCAACTTGTTAAAGAATTATTATCGTCTGGAAAGAAGGATGCATGAGTCACTGGTTACGTTCCAATTGGATGCTTAAATTAATTGCATTAGCCTTAGCGATTATTACCTGGTTTTATGTGAAGGGAAATGGCTAATGCCTCCTGTTTTAGGTGTGAACATCGACCATGTGGCGACCTTGCGTCAAGCCCGTCGGGAATATGATCCTGATCCCATTGTAGCTGCTCAAATCTGTGAAGCGGCAGGAGCTAAATCCATCGTTGCTCATTTACGCGAAGATCGTCGCCATATTCAAGATAAAGATATTGTCTTATTACGTAAAGTGGTGAAGACTAAGTTTAATTTGGAAATGTCGATCAATAGTAAAATTCTCGCCATTGCATTAGGCGTGCATCCTGATCAAGCGACACTCGTTCCTGAACGTCGTCAAGAAATCACAACTGAAGGCGGTTTAGATGTAGTTGGTCAGTATAAAAAGATTGACCGAGTGTGTCGCCAATTGGCTCAAGATAAAATCATCGTTAGTTTATTTATTGCGCCAAGTAAAAAACAAATCGATGCGACCTGTGATTTGGGTGTGACCATGATTGAATTTCATACCGGGGCGTATGCGCATGCTTTTGCTGATCGTGCGGGTAAAAGTTATTTAGATCAATTGCGTGCCATGACAGCTTATGCGCAGCGTCGAGGGATTACGGTTAATTTAGGTCATGGATTGAATTATGAAAACACCTATGCCGTTGCACGTATTCCTGGTATTTATGAATTGAATATTGGGCATTCAATTATATCCAAAGCCATATCCGTCGGACTTAAACAGGCTGTCCGTGATATGATAACGATTATTAAATCCAAATGATATTAGGGCAAGGTATAGATATTATTGAAGTGAAACGCATTGAACGCGCGATCGAGCGTTGGGGTGATGCGTTTAAGAAGCATGTTTTTACAGAACAAGAATTAGAGCACGCCAAAAAATTTACGTACCCCATGCCGCATTTAGCTGGCCGTTTCGCCGCCAAAGAAGCAATCTTTAAAGCAGTAGGTGATCCCCATTTATCATGGCAAGATGTTAGCATCATGAATGACGCCCAGGGCAAACCCGAATGTCACTGGCAAAAACCAATCACATCCAAAGTAATCCTCTCCATCTCCCACTGCAAAGACTACGCAGTAGCCAGCGCCACCCTAATCTCATCATCATTTGAATAAAAGACGCACAGGTATTATGTAGGGGAGGACCTCGTTTCCTCCCGGCTTTTCATTTTTAATAAAGACGTTCGATATTACCAGTCAGTAATTCAGGCACCGTATTCACAACCCCCGGCAACCGACCAAAACAAATCCCTTGAGCTTCATAAATCGCAACTTGATTGGTATCCACAAAACGTTGGGCAATGGCTTCTTTTGTCGCCATATAGCGCACTTTACCGCCGCTGATTCCAGCAACAGTTACGCCACTAATACCTTGGTTTAAAAGGATAAAAGCGCCAGAGCCAACTTCTTTACCAAAGTTAACATCATAGGCAGAGGAGTGACCGCAGCGGACTAAGTGCCCAGGTGTGACCGCGCGTACTTCGGGGATTTCATTAATGCCTTGCACAAACATACCAGCTTTTTTCATATGTTCCGCAACAGTTGGATCTGCTTTTAAGCGTTTCGTTAATTGTTGAGTAACATACGTTCCAGCACCTGCTAAACGTTTATGACCAAAGGCATCAGGAGTAGAGGATTCGTCGACGATTTCATTACCACTCGCATCCTTGATTCCTTCTGCTACAACAATCATATAAGTTCCTGAACGCACGTCAGAATTCATAATGCGTCTAAAATAGCGTTGTTTCATGTGGGCATAAATAATGTCGAAATCGCAGGGGATTTCAGGGATGATAATCGCATCAGCACCTGCGGCAACACCACCTCGAAAAGCGGTATGACCTGCATAACGACCAAATACTTCTAAAGCTAAAATACGGTTGTGGGTGCGCGCTGTTGTTTTAAGATCTTCGACAAAGGTGGCAATGCGATTAATGGTTGAGTCTGCACCGACGGAATATGTTTGTAAATCTAAATCCATGGTTTTTGGTGCATGCACGCATTTAATGCCATGCTCGGTTAAATCAACTAAAACGCTTCCCGAATCATCGCCGCCCGAAATAATTAACCCTTCAAGATTAAATTTCTTTAAGCCTGCTTTGATGCGTTCATATTTATTAGGATCTTCAATCTTTTTAACTTTAACGCGGGAGTGACCTGCTTCAGAACCAGCTAAGTTGGCATCAATGGCATCAATGCGTTCTTCGGTTAATTCGGTAAGTGAATCGAATTCAATTAAATTATATAAACCTGCATAGCCGTTAGGAATGACAAAGCATGTCGCGCCATGGGCGCGCGCCATTGCCGCAGCACCTTTAATAACACCATTTAAACCACCACAATCTCCACCTGAAGTAATAATGCCGATACGTTTCATGATGCAAAGCTCCTTGTTAAAGAGAATTTAGACTAAAAATAGAATGGATAAAATATCACGATTTTCGAGCAGCCGCAAGCATATCTTTAGCATGCGTCAATGAAATGTCAGTGACCTTGGCCCCGCTCATCATTTGAGCTAATTCACTTTCGCGGGCTTTGGCATCGAGCTCAATGACATCTGTTGTGGCACGAGATGCTTTAACGGATTTGATCACTTTAAAATGCTTATCCGCAAAAGAGGCGATTTGAGGGAGGTGCGTGATTAAAATAGTCTGACGGATACGGCTTAATTCTTTAAGTTTTTTACCTGTAATCGAGCCTAAGCGGCCACCAATTTGGGCATCAACTTCATCGAAGATCAAGACCGGAATAGGATCCACTTTAACCAAAGCTTTCTTAAGGGCTAACATGACCCGTGCTGCTTCGCCCGAGGAAACAATTTGAGCCAAAGGCTTTAATGCTTCACCCGCATTAGGGCTAATATAAAAGGCCACATGATCAGCCCCGTCGGTATTATAGGGTGAATGGGTTAAACGCACTTCAAATTGAACATGGTTAATGCCTAAATCTTTGAGCTCACGTTCAACAATGGTATTTAATTCTTGGCCTGCAGCGTTACGCGCTTTGGTAATCTGTTGGGCTATTTTCTTTAGAGCTTTTTCTTGTTGAGATATTTTGTCGCGCAACTGGCTGTCATTCTCTGCAAAGTTTTTAATCAAATCCAATTTTGATTTACTCGTTTGATAATACGTAGACGCGTCTTGCAATGTTGGCCCGAATTTACGTAAAATATCGCGGTAATTATCTGCTTGAACATTAATTTTTTCCGCATGCTCTGGATCAAATTGCAAAGAGTCGGCATAGTCGGTAATATTGGCAATCAGATCATTGGTATTTTCTTGCGCATTGGTTAATTGATCCATCCAGGTGGATGTTTGGGTATCAATTGAGTTTAACGAACGCAAGGGAGTAAATGCTTTGCGTAAGGCTTGAGCAATGCCAGTTTCTTCATCTTCTAAAATAGTTAAAGTCTGCTGAATTAAAGTATACAAACGTTCGCTATTGGCAATTTTAATTTGTTCTTGCTGAGTTTTGTCGTAACTTTCTTGATCGAGATTAACGGATTCTAATTCTTTAACTTCGTGTGTCAGTAAATCTAATTCCCGTTCGCGTGTTTGCGCTAATTCTGTTAAAGAATTTAATTCGCGATTAAGTTTGCTGTAATCGCTATAGGTGTTTTTATATGTTTCTTTAAGATTTTTAAGATCTGCTAAACGATCAAGCATGCCAATATGAGCGTCTTCAGATAAAAGCATTTGATGGTCATGAGGCCCATGAAAATCAATTAAGTGATTGCCGATTTCTTTCAATTGGCCAACAGTGACAGACATGCCATTGACTTTAATTTTACTTTTCCCGTCGTTGGATAGTGTGCGTTGAAGGATAAGAGAGTCATCATCGCTGGTAATATATTCGGTAAGAGCTTCATTGGTGCGTAATGCCTTGTCTTTTAAATCGAATACCGCTTCAATAGTACAGGCTTTTTGTGGGTCACGGATAAAGGAACTATCCATGCGTTCACCCAAAACGCAACGCAGGGCATCAATGAGAATAGACTTACCCGCGCCTGTTTCGCCCGTTAGGATATTGAGTTGTTGATCAAATTCAATGGCTACTTTATCGATAAGGCCAAAGTTTTGAATGGTTAAGGTGGATAACATAGAGTTTATAGTAGCAAAAATGGCTTTTGTTGTGAATATGTAAATATGATGATAATCAATTGAAGTAATTTCATGAAAAATCTAGAATAGCCTTACGACTTATGAAACCACGCATCATGACTTCCATCATTGGTATTATTTTATTCATTGTTACGGCGATATGGCTTGCCATTTTGCTTTTTAAATATAAGCATCTTGCCTATTACGACTGGGATTTAGCATTTTTTACGCAAGCCTGCTGGCAATTATTGCACGGTAAGCAGTATGTGTCTTTGGTTGGTATTAATTATTTTGGGGATCATTCTTATTTTATTACGTTTTTTATTTTGCCTTTCTTTGCCTTATGGGCGCACCCTTTAACATTGATTATTCTTAAACTAGCGTTCTTTGTTTTATCCGCGTTTTTACTTTATCGAATTTTTATTCGTCAGCTCAGTCTTTATGCGTCGCTAGCTTTAACCTTAGGATATTTATTTCTACCCGCCAATATTTTCACGTTACTCTACGATTTTAATCCAGAATCATTGGCTGTTGTTT
>JACCDG010748144.1_pt1 | contig 16021 bp, 27 predicted proteins | sample 7442471 | NCBI WGS metagenome assembly JACCDG01 (sample SAMN15323444, study PRJNA562643) | freshwater metagenome | isolation source: river surface water | place: USA:Blue River Watershed | collected 2017-08-17 | reverse complement strand
TGACCGCCCTGCTGGAGCGAGTATCAGAATCATCGCTTTGTAACAGTTTGATAACACACTAAAAAATGTGCTTGCCATGTCACCCTGATCTGCAATAACCTTTCAGAGTCAAGCAAAAGCCTGATGAAGCAGTCAAGAAAGGGAAGTCATGACTACCACAGCTAAAAGAGTTATGGAGCTACAAGCCGACATTCAGCGTTGGTCAGCAGATTTGAACTGGCAAAAGAGCCACCTAGCCAAATACCCACATTGCATCTACACCAAAGAGAACATTGCTGGCTTGGAGTCTGTAATCTTCCGAGCAAGCTCTTACATCAAGGCGGTGGCATAATGACCACTCGCACCAAAGACGCAATTACCGTCACCGTTCTAATGCTGCTAGGTCTCGCCTTTATCGGAGACCTGCACCGCACCTTCCTAGCGTGGGCGTGGCCTATCGTTACCGCTTACCTTGACTGGCTGGTGAAGTAATGCCAGGCGAGCTCAAGGATCTAACGCTTGACGAGCTGTATGCCGTTCTCAAGCACACGACACAGCACCGAGAGCAAGCTGTTGTCCTCAAAGACCCTGAAGCCGAGCACAACGCCGTCTGGCTTATCCAGCAGGTGCGAACAGAACTAAGGAGCAGACTGTGAGCAGCTACAAATTCAATCTTGGCCCTATTGATTACAACTCAGGGGTTCACCTCAGCTGTCTAAGAACCGAATTCGGAGATTTTCGTTATTGGATGGTTATTGATGGTAGAGAGATAGACCTTTCAGCTAATCAGTATGAAACCATGATGAGGATGTTTCACGAAACTCGCCAGGATGAACAGGATCGCATCATCAGACTATTTAGCAAAAACTATGCACGCTTTGACGCATCAAACAACATGGTAGATGGCATGAGTGAGCAAGAGTTTATTGAACTAGTTAGAAAGAGGCCATAAATGAAACTAACTGAGCTAAAAAGCAAGCTCGACTTCTACGCCGATGCCATCTATCAGAAGGGCTATGACCTCGGATTCGAGAGCATCCTTGAGGAGCTAGAGCAAATCAGTGACTCATGGCACAACAACGGATTCACCTCACCAGCAGAGATGCTAAGACTAGAGATCAGAAAACTAAGGAGCGAAAAGTGAAACTACTCAACTGGATTCAGCGACAGATTGCCGAGGCTCTGTTCGCAAACATTCTCGATGAGGATTACTGGATGGGCATCAGACATGGCAGGATTAGCGGCCTCAAGGCTGACATTCTGTTCCTAGAGAACCTAGCCAAAGGCGAGAACAAGACCAACAATAAGGGCTTGCAGATTGCCATTGCCAAGCTAAAGGAGATGGACAAGTGATGAAGATAACCGTTTGGGAGTTGCCGAACTGCGTTCAATGCAACCAGACCAAGAAAGAGTTTGATAAGCGTGGCATCGTCTACACCACACGCAAGCTCACTCCGAAGGCTGTAGATAAGTTCCTGAACTACGGGTTTACCTCAGCACCGATTGTCGAGACCGATGACCGCCGCTGGTCAGGATTCCGACTGGACAAGATCAAGAGCCTGGAACACCACCTAAAGACCGAGCGGATGCGTGGTGTCAATGTGCCACTTACGCCAATGGTGCAGGTAGCAGATGAGGTAGAGGAATGAGAGTAAAGAAGCCAGCAGAGCTAACAAAAGAACAATGGGCTAAATACAGGGAAGGTCTAAAGCTATCGCTTCACGCAATAGACAAAAGCCTAGACCTGATTGCAGACATGAACTTCCAAGTTGGGGAGATAGTCGAGCGTGAACGCATTATCAAGCTGCTAGAAAGTAACGCAACAGGGGAATACAAAAAGGTAATGCTAACACCAAAGTTAATTTCGGAAATCAAAGGGGGATAAAAATGACGCTTGTATGGACACAGCGAGATGGAAACAAAATTCGGCCAGAGGACATGACCTTTGAGCACCGTCAAGCAACTATCAAAATGGTGCTAAGAAACGCCAAGGCAGAAGCTAGCAAATTGACTCATGAGTCATGGAGTCACACTGGAGACACTGACCTGACACTTGAGGCAACGGAGTTTGATTATCTGACAAACAACGACAGCTACCTGTTTGCGGAACTCATCAAGCACAGACCTGTTATTCGCAGGATGGCAGAACTAAACGGACTAATCAAAGGAGAGCAGAAGTGAGTAACTGGAACAGAGCAAACTACCGTCAGGTGATTGACCTGCTCAAAGATGACAAGCTGGTCTGGTCTCCTGACTTCGACTCAATCCGAGTGCTACTTGCCGATGTGTTCGATGAGCACCTAATTGACAACAATTTCAGCCTCACGACTCTAAACTATCTAGCAGAGAAACTACTAGAGGAAGAAAACGACCTCACGGTCTAAGGGGAATGATGCTAGAGGACTTGACACCACCAACTGCTCCGAGAGGATCGTGCAAGGTGGCAACCATCCTTGAGGGCTTGAGCAAGAGCGACCAAGAGATTCTGATGGCTGCAATCTTTGACTCAAACAACTGGCCTATCAAGACTCTCTCAAAGGCTCTAGCCGCCAAGGGCTTGCAGATAAGTGACACACCGCTTACCTCGCACCGATTCAAGAGCTGTGCGTGCTTCAGATGACTCAGCCTTACTTTCAGAACGAGCTGGTGACTTTGTATCATGGAGATTCATTTGAGGTCATGGCTTCTATGGCAGACGAGTCGGTTGATTGTGTAATTACCGATCCGCCTTACTCTGCTCGAACACACAGCAACGCCAAAAGCAACAAAGGCAAAGGTCATGGAAATACAACTATTGACTTCTCTGCTTTTACAGACGAGTTGTTAATGCAATCATTTGATGAAATGGCAAGGCTGACTAAATCATGGGTTGTGGCCACCATTGACTACAACCATGCTTTTGCTTTTGAAACCAAACCACCACAAAATCTTGAACAGAAAAGAATTGGGGTATGGATGAAAACCAATCCCATGCCACAAATTTCAGCAGACAGACCCTCGCAAGGCTGGGAAGCAATCACTTACTTGCACCGCAAGGATAAAAAGTCTGTCTGGAATGGTGGTGGCTCGCATGGCAACTACATAAGCAGCTTAGCTTCTCCGACAGGTCATCCAACACCAAAGCCTCTTTCCATGCTTAGCTCATTTGTTGAGAGGTTTAGCAACCCAAGCGACCTAATCTTTGATCCATTTGCTGGGGGGGGGCACGACCTTGTTGGCAGCTAGAAATCTAGGGAGAAGGGTTATTGGCGTTGAGCTAGAGGAAAAGTATTGCGAGCTAATCGCCAACCGACTAAGCCAAGAGGCTTTTGACTTTGGTGGTATCTGATGCTTGAGAACCTAGAACCAGCTCCAAAGATTGAGAATGCACCGAACTTCCGACCAGGCATTGAGTTTGACGGCACAGAGGGTATCGCCACCACACCAGGTCTAAGCGATAAGCCTGACTTTGATGCGTTCCTTATTGACGCAGGATTTGACCCTGCCGAGATAGAGATTGTCGGTGTGCCTAAGACCTCAAGGTGGCAACGCTATGACGGACACTGGCTGACCTCATACCGTTTCAACTTCCGCAAGCGTAACCCTGACATCAACCTGCCAGCCTTACTAGCAGAGGCAAGAAAAGCCAAACCGATTACCCCTAAAGGTGGTCAGGATAAGGCACTCATTGTTTGCCCTGCTGATCTACAAGTCGGCAAGGTAGGCAGCAGAGGTAACTCAAAAGACCTTATTGCTAGAGTCATGCAATCCTTTGACCGCATCGAGCAGATGGCAAAGGCAGGAAAGTATGAGCACATCTACATCCTCGACCTCGGAGACATCATCGAGAGCGTCAGCAATAAAGCCTCGCTGAACCAACTCGAATCAAACGACCTCAGCCCGATGCAACAAACAGATCTCGCCGCATCGTTGATGTTTGACCTAATCAAACGCCTCGTAAAGTTCGCACCTGTCACCTATGGCTCAGTAGCCTCTAACCATTGCCAGAACCGCATGAACGGTCAGCAAATCGGCAGACCTGGCTTAGACGATTGGGGTATCGTCATCACTCAGCAGCTCAGACGGCTCACAACCGAACTCGGCTGGGATGTCACCTACTTAGTGCCACATCCTCACGATGAGGGCTTTGCTTTCCGCTACGGCGTAAACACCATCGCCTGTGTGCATGGACATCAGGTAGGCAGACCAGAGGGAATCCCTAAGTGGTGGGCTAACGCAACCTTCGGCAACCAGTTCGCTGCTCCAGCTAACCTGCTACTAACCGCACACTTCCACCACCTCAGAGTTGAGGAGCTATCACAGCACATCTCAGGTGGTAGCAAGTTCTGGGTGCAGACAACCACTAGTGACAATGGATCAGATTGGTTCAGGCTCACTAACGGCATGGACAGCTCAACAGGAATCATCTGCCTCGAACTACACAAAGACAAACTATTCAATGGAAGCGTGGTCAAACTGTAATGCCAGCCTACGAGTTCACCTGCCTAGTCTGCGACAAGACAATCACCATGACGCTCAAGCTCACCGACAGTCAGCAGATAACCTGCACCGACTGTGGCGAGATGATGAAGCGTAGCTATAACTTCGGAGCTGTTACCTTCAAAGGCTCAGGCTTTTATAGGACAGATAAGTGAGCTGGACTTACGCCCTCACATTAGAGGAAGAAGCCATCGCCACTCGCATCGGGTTTGAACGCCAACTACCTATGCTCGGACAGCCGCACCGCAACCGCAACTATTCAGAGGGTGATGTGTGGGAAGCATGGCAACACATGGTCACAGTCGGATCAGAGATAGCAGCAGCAAGGATGCTAGGACTCACAGACTTCATGCCTCATGTCAACACCTTCAAGTCAAGGCAGGACATTCCAGGCTATGAGGTGCGCTATGCCTTCAGCACTCAGCGAGGACACAGCTTACGATTCAACGCAGCAGTTGACGCAAAAGAAGAAATCTACATCTTGACGGCACATGGCCTAGAGAATAAGACAAGACGCTCAGCAGACACAGGATGGAAGGGAACACCATACTCAGCACTTGGTTGGGCTTATGGCTACGAGGTAGAGCAACCTCAGTATCTCTATCAAGGCAAGAGCTACTACATGAACTGGCGTGACCTCAACCCAATGGAATCTTTGCCATGAGATTTGCCAGACCCTGCCTCACCTGCAATAGATTGCATAGAGATAAAGGCGATTACTGTTCGTCTTGTCGAGCAAAACATGAGAGGGCAAGGGAAGCTAACCCTGACCGCCGACTACGCAAGAGATTGCTTTATGGCGGAGACTACCCGACCCGTCGGGCAAGCATGGTAACAGAAACAATAGAGAACAATCTTCCTTGTCACATTTGTAAAAAGAATTTCACCTCGGCATCTGAGATCACCGCAGATCACCTGATACCAGGAAACCCAAACTCACCACTCGCACCAGCCCACAAGTCCTGTAACAGCAGTAGGGGCAACAAGCCGCTCTGATTTACATTTCAGGCACACCCCTGAGAGGGCACAGACGGCTCTTACACGCTGTAAAGGCTTGCAGTCAAGCAATCACTCATTCCGTTACCTAATCGTGACACCACGACCCCCCACGCCACTACATCTGGGGGTGGGGTGCTTCTTCCAGCACTACATACACGCAAGACCCCGACCACACTTTTACGCAGAGGATGTATGTTGAATGTTTTTTGTAAACGCTTACAGTTGCTAGGGTTAGACCATGCCTAATCCAAAAGTGCCATCAGAAATCAAAGCCAAGCGAGGAACGCTACGCCCAGAGGACAAGCAACGCATGGTTGCTGCACCAAAGGTCGAGGGTGGATACATCGAGCCGTTCAGACCGCTTGAGTTTGCAGGGCTTCAGCTTTGGAAGTCAGCGATGACAACAGGTGCATCATGGATTGCTAGGAACTCTGACACTCATCTGCTGATGATGACTTGTGAGCAGTTAGATCGCAGGGAAGAAATCCGAAGCCTTATCATCGAGACTCAAGACTGGCATTTGTATAAGCAGCTCAACGACCTTGAGCGTCTTATCTCTAGTAACCTAGGACTCCTAGGGTTTACACCATCAGACCGCACTCGACTAGGACTAGCCGAGGTAAAGACTCAGAGCAAGTTTGAGGAACTGATGGCAAGAAAGGAACAGCGATCATCACAGTCGTAATGGGCGCACCATGCTCAGGTAAGTCAACCTATGTGCGAGAGCAAGCAAAGGGCGAGGACATCATTGTTGACATGGACAGAATCGCCCTATCACTTGCAGTCGAGGGCACACCTGACTTTCAGTATTCCGAGCGTATCCGTAACATCGCTCGCCAAGCCAGACCTGCCATTGTAAAGGGTGCTCTGTTAGCCGCTCAGGGCGAACGCCGCCTCGGTGTCTGGATTATCCACACCGATCCATCTCCTCAAGATCGCCAGATGTATCGAGCCATGAACGCTCAGTTCATAGAACTAGACCCAGGCAAGGAAGTCTGTCTTGCAAGGGCAAAAGAAAGACCAGAGCAGAATCGCCGAGTAAGCGAGAAGGTCATTGCTGAGTATTACCAGAAGAGGACTAATCGTGTGGCCCCCACAATGGTTGACTCCAGTTCCAACTGACGCAATCGCCAATGGCGAGGGCGAGCTAGTCATTGACTTTGCCGAGGCGTTTGGTGTAATTACTAAAGACAGCATTGCTGGCAAGCAAGGTTCACCGCTCGTATTGCGTGACTGGCAGAAAGACCTCATCCGTCACATCTACGCAACAGACGGTGATGATGGCTTCAGGGAAAAGCTGTGCCTAGTGGGTATGCCCCGTAAATCAGGCAAGTCCGCCATCATGTCTGTCCTTGCCGTCTATGACTTGTTCTTTGGCCCGAAGGGTGGCGAGGTCTACTCCATCGCTGCTGAAAAGGAACAGGCTCGCATCGTTTTCGCTGATGCCAAGAAAACCATTGAGGCAAATCCAGAACTGCTGGAGCTGACTAAGATTTACAGAGATGCCATCGAGGTTGTCAGCACAGGTTCGGTGTATCGAGTTCTCTCAGCCGAAAGCTACTCCAAAGAGGGATTGTCCCCAACAGCGGTATACGCCGATGAGCTCCATGCTCACCAGTCTCGTGAGCTGTTTGATGTTATGTCGCTCGCTATGGGTGCTCGTGGTAATCAGGCACACATGGTCGCAATCACGACAGCAGGGGTAAAAACAGACCGAACAGGTCAAGACTCAATCGCTTACTCGCTCTACCAATACGGACAGCGTGTTGCCAGAGGCGAGGTTGATGACCCGTCATTCTTTATGGCTTGGTGGGAAGCACCTGCTGAGATGGATCACAGAGACCCTGAGACTTGGAAGATTGCCAACCCTGGCTTCGGTGACATCTGTGACGCTGCCGATTTTGAATCTGCCGTCAAGCGCACACCTGAGCCAGAGTTCAGAACCAAGCGCTGTAACCAATGGGTCTCTAGTGCCCTTGGCTGGCTACCAACTGGCTCATGGGACTCGTGTGCAAGTGTCCTAGACCTAACTGACAAAGATTATGTCATCGGCTTTGACGGCTCCTTTTCTGTTGACTCGACTGTTCTAGTCGGTGCAACCCTTGAGGATGAACCGCAGGTCTTTATGATCAAGGCGTGGGAGAAAGACCCAAACATTCACGATGACACTTGGCGAGTGGACATTCTTGAGGTTGAAAACACCATCCGAGAGTTTGTGCGTGACAACCCAAGAGTCAAAGAGATTGTCTGCGACCCCTATCGCTGGCAGAGGTCAATGGAAGTCCTAGCCGAAGAGGGCTACCCAATCGTTGAGTATCCCAGCACCAATGCTCGCCGTATGGTTCCAGCCTGTGCCAAGTTCTTTGATGCAGTAGTTGAGGGCAGACTCAAGCACGATGGAGACCCTATTCTCGCCCGACACCTCGGCAACGCTGTCATCAAGGTTGACAACCTCGGCCCTCGCATCGTCAAAGAGAACCGCAACTCATCTCGCAGGATTGACGCTGCTGTCGCTGCTGTGATTGCTGTGGATAGGGCATTAGCAAGTAGAATAGAAGAAGAAGTCCTGACACCAGGCGTATTTGTATTTTGAGGGATGAAATGGCAACAGGCTTGCAGGTCGCAGGAGCAGCGGCAATCGTATTCGGGCTAGGGCTGATTTGGCTACCTCTAGCATTTATCTTTGGCGGTATCTTTTCCGTCTTGTTCGGTCTTGCCATTGAAAGGCAGAAGTAATGCTCAACAACCTATTTGAGACTCGTGCTGTTAGCTTTCAGACCATCTGGGGTAGCGGTGGAGACATCGAACTGCAAAACAACTCTGGCACTTATGTAACGCAGGACAATGTTTGGAAGCTTGCAGCCATTACTGGTGCAGTCAACCTAATCGCCTCTAGCATCTCAACCCTGCCAATGGAAGCATGGGTTCGCAGAGACGGACAGAAGCTCCTCATGCGACCAAAGCCAGACTGGGTAAGCCGCCCTGACATCAGCTTTGTTGACCGCACTCCATTTATCTCGCAGATCATCACCAGCCTCATGTTTGACGGCAATGCCTTCATCCGTATCTTCAGAGACTCTGACGGACTACCAATCAACCTAACCGTAATGAACCCAACAGAGGTTGAGGTAAAGAAGAACCCTCTAGGTCGCATCGTGTTCACTCACACCAAGACTGGTGAGGTTCTATCGCAGGATGACATCCTGCACATCGTTGAGAGCCTTATCCAGCCAGGTCAGGTGCGAGGCATTTCCCGTATCACGAACCTCAAAGACTCACTCGGTCTTGGCATGGCACTTGAGGCTTACGCTCAGCGTTGGTTTGGACAGGGTGCTTCTGGCAACTACGCCATTACAGTTCCAGGCGCATTGAACCAAGAGCAAGCTAAGGCAATGGCTGACTCTGTGGACAACAGACATGGCGGATGGCGTAAGTCTTCAAAGACTATGGTGTTCCACTCTGGAGCAGACATCAAGGACATCGGTATTGACCCTGAGAAGTCTCAGTCAATCGAGGCTCGCAGAATGTTTGTCGAGGATGTAGCTCGAATCTACGGCATCCCCACTCACAAGCTAGGTCTGCCAGGAACTAACACCTACTCAAGCATTGAGCAGACTCAGATTGAGTTTGTCACCGACACCCTACGCCCTTACGCTGCTCTGATTGAGAACGCCCTCAGCACTCTGTTGCAGGTCTATCCAAATGGTCAGGGTGCGTTCCTAGAGTTCAACATGGCTGCACTACTACGAGGCGATGTCAACTCTCGTGCTCAGGCTGCCTCTGTTGCAATTCAGGGTGGATGGTTGACCATCAACGATGTGCGTCAGGGTGAGGGCTTGTCAAAGATTGACGGCGGAGACATCCTACGAGTGCCACTAGCCAATGTGCCTATTGACGCTGCTGATCTAACCGCAACCGATAAGCGAGTTGCAATGGCTCAGAAGTTGATTGTTGTTGGCTTCGACCCTGCTTCAGTCCTAGAGGCACTAGACCTACCTGCTATGTCTCACACAGGCGTTCCAAGCGTTCAGTTGCAGGGCGTGGCACAGATTGACCCAGAAGCTCCACAAAGCGTTTACGAGGCTCAGTAATGATTACTTCAGGCACACAGTCCGTTGGCACAACCGCAGTTGCTATTGATGGTGTGAGTGCAGCACCTAGCAAAATCAAGATTCGCAACAACGACTCGACAAAGACCTTGTATGTAGGTGGCCCAACTGTGACCACCGCTAACGGCTTGCCTGTTGACAAGTTGACCACCATTGACTTTGACCTACCTGCTGGTGAGCAGATGTGGATGGTGAGCACCGAAAACGGGCACACAGTTTCATGGCTAAGGTTGGTGCAGTAGTGCCTTATTACATCACAGACAAAGCGCAGGATTGCTCAGGCTGGGCAGTTACCAAAGAGGATGGCGAAGTCATCGGTTGCCACACAACCAAGCAGGGAGCGATTGACCAAATGGTTGCAGTATCTATTGAAGAAAACCTTGAGCCAGGTGGAGAGCGTAACGAGTCTGGCCCACCTGCCGTAATCGCAGACATTGACAACACTCTTGTCACCTACCAAGGGCAGAAGATTGACAAGGTTGCAGATTACCTAGACAGTTTCGATGACACCGAAATCATCATTGTCACCGCTCGCCTAGCCTCAGAGCGTGACGCAACTGTCGCAGAGCTAGACAGCCTAGACATTGACTATGACCAGCTATTCATGAAGCCAGATGCCGACACCGACTCAACTGAGTGGAAAAAGCAGACCGCAGAACGCTTGCTGGAAACTTACAATGTCATGGTTGCAGTTGATGACAACGAGGACATCCGAGCCGCCTATCGTGACCTTGGTATCACTACGGTTGCACCAAGCGAAGTGCCTGACTCATCAGACAATGAAGATGAAGAGATGCGAGCAGTTGATCTGACACCACCTGCTTACATGAGAGCAGCAGCTCGTAGAGGGCTAGAGTATTACGCAGAGGGGAAGGGTGGCGATGGACTGGTTGACCAAACAATCGCTGATGCTAGGAGCATGGCTCAGGGAGAAGTTTCAGAGCGTAAGTGGCGGCTTATCGGCCCTTGGATTGCTCGTCACATCGTGGACTTGGATTCTCCTAGTGCTCAGCCTGATTCTCCTGACTACCCTAGTGCTGGTGTTGTCGCAATGCTTCTATGGGGTGCTCCAGCGAATCGCAGGGGTGCTGAGAGGGCTCAAGCCTACGCCGAGGGTGTAGTTGCTAGGCTAGATGCAGAACAAGAACGGAAAGCAAGTATGACCAATCGGGAAACTCGTGACTTTGAAACTCAGTTTGAGATCAGAGAAGAAGGCGATGGCATGACCTTTGTTGGCTACGCCGCAAAGTTTGACCAGCCTTCAGAGAACCTAGGTGGCTTTGTTGAGTATGTTGAGCGTGGTGCATTTAGTCGCTCGCTCAAGTCTCGCAACGATGTGATGTTGCTGTGGAATCACGATGCAGGTCAGCCACTAGCCTCGACCCGTTCAGGCACTATGAAGCTAACCGAGGATGAAATCGGTTTGCGTGTAGAGGCAAAGTTGCCTCAGACCACTCTTGGCAAAGACCTAGCAATTCTGTTGCGTGACGGAATTGTCGGAAAGATGTCGTTTGGCTTCAATGTCATCAAAGACGCTTGGAACTCAGAGGGCACAGAACGCCGCCTGAAGTCTGTGCGCTTGTTCGAGGTATCAGCAGTCGTATGGCCTGCCTACACCTCAACTGAGGCATCTGTGCGTGGACTAGACAAGGTTGCTCAGCGAGCTTCGGTTGATGCCGATGAGTTGGCTGATGTTATGCTAAGGATTGAGGAAGGTGCAGACCTAACTCCTGACCAGGCAGAGCTAATGAAGTCGGTTGTCGAGAGACTAGCACCTGCACCAGAAGCATCTACTGAAGAGCCACAACCATCGCTACTCGCTATCAAGCAGAAGCAACTTGACCTGTTACTGAAAAGGATCTAACACATGGCAAGCAAGGCACAAATCAAAGAGACTATTCTCAAGGTTGCAGGTGACCCCATTTCGGGTGTCATCTTTGACCTTGCAGAGGAGTGGGCAGAGGCCATTGTTGCTCTCGATGCTCCACAGACTGCGGCTATTGCTCCAGCCGCAACTAAGGAAACCCGTATAACCAAGCCAGAGGAAGTTCGCTAGACTCTGCCAAGCTTTAGGGTTTCGCCCCGTCACTCTTTTCCCCTTTCTAGTGGCGGGGTTTTCCTTTACCCTGATGTATTAGAATAGAAATAACGCTTGCGTGTTAGCACCAGCGTCACAGTTCTGAGTTAGCTCGGCTGAATAACTAATCATCTAATCTAAGGAGAATCATGTCCGAGACCTTTCTAAAGGCACAGACTGAGGCTCGTGCTCGTGCGTGGGAAGCTGCTAAGGCACTTCTTGACAACGCTGCTGCTGAGAAGCGTGACCTGACTGCTGAAGAGCAGGTTCAGTTTGACCGCATCAACGCAGACATTGACGAGCGTGCAGCCGTAATCGAAAACATCAAGTCCATCGAAGAGCGTGAGGCTAAGGCCGCCGAACTATCTCGTGGTCTTGAGATCGCATCCCCAAAGTCTGACTCTGATCTACTTCGTGCAATCGCTCGTGGTGAGGTTCGTGGTCACAACTTCGAGGCTCGCACCCTAACCCCATCTTCGAACCTAGTTCCAACTGGTTTCTTTGACCAGGTCTGGATGAAGGCTCGTGAGGTTGGCCCAATGCTTCGTGTTAGCAATGTTCTAAACACCACCTCTGGTGAGGACATTGTGTTCCCAACCCTAACCGCATACAGCTCCGCTGCTCTTGTGGCTGCTGGTGGCACTATCGCCGCAAGCGACCCAACCTTCAGCTCTGTAACCCTAGGCGCATACAAGTATTCATTCCTTGTTCCTGTTGCTGAGGAATTGCTAATTGACTCTGGTGTGAACCTAGAGGCTGAGTTGGCTAAGGCTGGTGGTAACTCCATCGGTTACGCAGTCAACACCGCTCTAACCACCGATGACGGTTCAAGCAAGCCAAACGGTGTAGCTAACGCTGCATCTTCCGCTGTTACTGGAACTGCTGCTGCTGGTGCACCTACTGGTGATGACATCATTTCGCTCTATTACAGCCTTGATGCGGCTGTCCGTCAGGCTCGCAACTTCGCTTTCATGGCGAACGCAACCACCATCTCCAGCATCAGAAAATTGAAGGACACAACTGGTCAATACCTCTTCCAGCCAGCACTATCGGCAGGAACTCCAGACACCCTTCTTGGCCGCCCACTAGTTGAGAACCCAGCAATGGCTTCTGGAACTTCTGCAAAGTCAATCCTTGCTGGTGACTGGGATGCATACCGAGTTCGTGTTGCTGGTGGACTTCAGGTCGCTCAGTCATCCGACTTCCAGTTCAACCTTGGAGTGGTCAACTACCGCTTCCAGATTCGTGTTGACGGTGACCTACTAGACACCTCTGCAATCAAGTATTACAAGGGCGCAACCGCTTAGTAATCACTTACGCAACAGAGAACCCTCGGCAGAAATGTCGGGGGTTTTCTGCTAAGGTGAAGAAAGAAGAAAGGCAAGAAATGGGCAACCCTAAAAAGCAAGAGCAAATCAACGGTGCTGTGAGCTGGTTCTCAAACGGAATCACACAGCCAACAGGCTACGGACAGCAGTCGTGGGAAGTCGTGACTCGTATGAAGCGTCATGGCATAGATGTAGCCACCATTGCTAACTACGGGCGAGAGGGTGTGAACGGCTTTGTTGATACTCCATTTGGCAAAATCCCTGAATACGCAAGAGGCGTAGACCTTTACAGCAATGACTCTGCTCCTGTGTCTCACGCACATCACATCAGCAAAGACATCACCAAGCCTTCAATGTTTATGACTCTGTTTGACACTTGGGTTCTGACCAACCCTGAGTTCGACAAGATTCCTAAGATCGCAAGCTGGACTCCGCTTGACCATGTATCTATGCCACCTGCTGTCAAGAAGTGGCTAGACAAGCCAAATGTGCTACCAATCGCAATGTCACCTTTCGGTGTGGAGCAGATGTCAGAAGTTGGCATTGAATCCACTTACATTCCTCACGCCATTGACACTCACATCTTCAAGCCAACCGAGACTATCGAGGGACAGCTCACTCGCAGATTCCTCAATGTCAAAGACGATGATTTCTTGATTGTTGTCAACGCCGCTAACAAAGCGAACAAGTCCATCCACCGCAAAGCCTTTGCCGAGTTGCTAATGGCGTTCAGCGTATTCCGCAAGAAAGTCCCAAACGCCTATCTCTACATCCACACCGAGCCAACTGGTGTTTATGGTGGATTCCACCTGCCACGCCTGGCTGCTGCCTGTGGTTTGCCTATGGATGCGGTGCTATTCCCTAACCCGATTGACTACCGCTTCGGCTTTGAGCGTGAGCACCTAGCCGCAATCTACACAGCCGCCGATGTAGTTGCTCAGTTGTCCTACGGTGGCGGTTACGAGCTACCAATCATGGAAGCGCAAGCCTGTGGCAAGCGAGTAATCTCAATCAACTGGACTGCACCGAAAGACCTAGTGGCTGAGGATGGCTACCTAGTCGGCGGTCAGTTGTTCTGGGATGAGGCTCAACTTGCTTGGTTCAAGATTCCGCACATCGGCTCAATCACTCAGGCACTTGAGAACGCCTACGAGGACACCAAGGCGAACGGATCTCACAGCGAGGTAAGCCGTAAGTTCGCCAAGCAGTTTGACGCTGAGACCGTATGGCTTGAGAAGTGGTTGCCATTCCTCAAGGAACACCTGAAGTGAAACTGATTGTCCCAGTCCTCAACCGCTATGACTTGCTTCAGCGGATGGTTGACTCGATTGACATTCCGCTTGAGTTGCTGGTGCTCGACAATGGAGATGCCCTAGAAACCCTGAGAGTCCCAGCGTGGGTTGACGCTAGAGTCCTACACCTGCCAACCAATCAGGGCGTGGCAGGTAGCTGGAATCTTGGTATCAAGTTGCTACCATTCGAGCCTGTGTGGTTCTTTAGCTCGGCAGACACTCAGTATCAGCCAGGTGCACTAGCGAAGCTTGCAGAGGCAAAGACAGACGAGATAACCCTCAACGGCTCATTCCCTTACTGGCAGACCTTTGCTATTGGTGAGGATGTAGTCAGGCGCATCGGGCTATTCGATGAGAACATCTTTCCGATTTACTTTGAGGACAACGACTACATGAAGCGAGCAGCCGAGGCGGGGATAACGGTGACGCACATTGACGCACCTGTTCACCACGACAACAGCTCGACTATCAACAGCGATGCCAAACTGAGGCAGCAGAACTCTCGCACCTTCTCAGATAATGAGAGGTATTTCAACGCAAAGACCGAGGGCTTGTGGCATTGGTCACTAGATCGCAGAAGGGCAAACTATTGGCAAAAGTAGTAATCACAGGAGTCGCAGGGTTCTTAGGCTCACACCTGGCAGACCGCTTTCTAGCTGAGGGCTGGGAAGTTGTCGGTGTAGATAACCTGCTCGGCGGTTATGTTGACAATGTGCCAGACAATGTGATGTTTGCAGAGCTAGACCTAGTGCATGACCTTGACTTCTTAGAAGAAGTGACCGAGGGCGCAGACCTATTCATTCACGCTGCTTGCACCGCTTATGAGGGCTTGTCTGTATTCAGCCCGTCACTCGTGGTCAGCAATACCACTCAAGCGACCACCAACGCCCTTGTAGCGGCTGTGAACGCTAAGGTCAAGCGGTTTGTCTATCTATCCTCAATGGCTCGCTATGGGGCACAGCAGACCCCGTTTCAGGAGTCCTACACGCCTAAGCCTCAAGACCCTTACGGCATTGCAAAGGTAGCCTCTGAGGAGCTAGTCAAGAACATCTGCGACACTCACAATCTTGAGTGGGTAATCCTTGTGCCTCACAACATCATTGGCCCTCGTCAGAAGTTTGATGACCCTTTCCGCAATGTTGCCTCGATTATGACCAACCGTATGTTGCAGGGGAAACAGCCAATCATTTACGGTGACGGCACACAGCAGCGTTGCTTCAGCTTTGTTGGCGATGTAGTCGAGCCAACCTTTGTCGCTTGCACTCACAATGTGAGTCTTGGGCAAGTAATCAACATCGGCCCTGATGAGGAGACCATCACCATCAACGAGCTTGCAGAGAAGCTTGCAGGGATAATCGGGTTCGACCTAGACCCTACCTACACCACAGGCAGACCGCAGGAAGTCAAGCTCGCCACCTGCTCCTCAGACAAGGCTAGAGACCTGCTGGGCTACGAGACCAAGACAACCCTCGACCAAGGGCTGACTGAACTTGTTGAGTGGATCAGAACCAAAGGCACAAGAGAGTTTGACTACCACCTGCCGATTGAGATTGAGTCACCTAAAGTTCCCGCCACTTGGCGTGACCGCCTGATGTAAACTAGAGACATGGCAATCTCTAACGGTTACAGCACACTTGCTCAGGTCAAGGCTGCACTTCGCATCACCGACAATGTTGATGACACCCTGTTGGAGATGGCGATTGAGTCTGCCTCTCGTGCCATTGACCAATACACCAACCGCATCTTCTACAACGCAGG
>JACCDG010138906.1_pt1 | contig 16024 bp, 14 predicted proteins | sample 7442471 | NCBI WGS metagenome assembly JACCDG01 (sample SAMN15323444, study PRJNA562643) | freshwater metagenome | isolation source: river surface water | place: USA:Blue River Watershed | collected 2017-08-17 | reverse complement strand
GAAGAGTACATACAGTTTTACAATTATAAAAGGAGACATTCAGCAATTGGATATTTAACACCACATCAGAAATATTCTGAGTATAATTAGGGCAATAAAATGGCTTTAATAGTCTACAGAAATATTATACCATTACAGTAGTTAATGGTAGAAATACTCTCTTCACCTGCTGCTTATTAATTAGTGTTTTAATTTGTAATTATATTGCCGTTAATTATCAACTCGATCACGGCTATTGGCTCTCACTAACTGCATTTTTACTAATTAAAAATGAGCAATTACTAACTATACAGCGTTCATTACAACGAATAACTGGAACACTTCTCGGTGGTGGTTTGGCATTTGGATTTTGCTGGTTAGTTCATGATAAACTTATTCTGGCACTAATTATTACAGTTATGCTCTATTTAACAATAATTGCAATTAGTCGCCATTACGGTTCATTTACCTTATTTCTAACTATATCAATTTCATTGCTAATCGGACTCCAAGACTCTCAATCAATTATTGAAGTTAAATATCGAATATTGTATACCTTGTTTGCGGTAGTGATCGTTATGCTGTGTGTCCATACAATTCAGCCACTAGCCAATCAAATATCACAAAAGATCAAATCTAATTAATTATTATTTTTAAGGCTTGCAAGTACATTTTGCGCTGTAGTGAATGCTGCATCGATACAATCATTAATACCAACCCCAAAATAAGAGTTTCCAGTAATAAACAGTCCCGTATGCTGATTGGTTTGACACATAATTTCAGCAACTAAATTTTTATGCCCCAGACGATATTCTGGAATAGCCTGTGGATGTCGATAAATTTGTACGAATTCTGGCTTGATGTCAATTCCGATTGTCGTGGCTAAACTACTCTCGACTAACTGTTGAATTTGACTATCATCTAAATTCATCACCTGTGGATGACTTGCACCACCTAACATGCTACGAAATAAAACTTTATCATCTGGTGCACGCCTAGCAAAAATACTTGAATCCCAAAGAGTTCCTAAAATATGTTGTTCTTCACCACGTGCAAATAAATAACCAAAACCATTTAGGTCATATTGAATTTTATTTGCGGCATAACCTAAACATGCCACTACTAAAGGTGAATAATTAATTTGTCTAAGCTTAGTCGCCAAACTAGCATCTAATGAATTTAGCATTGAAGCACTCGCAAAAGCTGGCGTAGCACAAATAACTTTATCTGCACAATAAGACTGATTAGCAGTTATAATTTGCCAACCACCATCAGGAGCTGCTACAACTTTATCGACAGCTGAAGTTTGAATAATATTTTCTATCCCAATTGCGGCACTTAATGCAATAATTAGCTCTTCAATACCAGAGGAAAACGAAGTTAATATTCCACCTGGACCAGCTGGACCTGATTCAACGCCTCCAATTTTTTTCTCTTTTGCCTTTTCTTTTTTTAAACGTAACATCGCTTTGAGTAGGCCACCTTGTTCTTGCTCGAGTTGATAAATTCGTGGGAAACAGGCTTGGAGCGACATTCGTTCAGGATCACCGGCAAAAATCCCACCTGCCATTGGTGCTATCAACTTATCTAACGCTTCTTGTCCAAGGCGGCGACGAGCAAAGTTTGCCAAGCTTTCGTCATCATGAATACGACGTTGTGGCACAAAATACTCGGCCGCAATACGCAACTTACCTTTGAATGAGATCAGACTATTACTCAAAAACTCAACCTGCGTGTGCGGTAATTTATGCAATTGATGCTTGGAAAATACAAAACGTTTACGTGCATTATCGTTACTTGAAAGCAATTGCTTTGTAATTCCTAAGCTTTGGCATAAGTCTAAGGTCTGTGGTTTATTGGTCAAAAATCCATTCGGACCCCACTCACAAAGATATCCAGATTCACTACGACTCCAAATTTTACCGCCAAGCCGCGACTCTTTTTCCAAAACGATAACTTTGACTGGCAAATTTTGTGCTTGTGCCTGTTGCTGAATTTGATAAGCGGTTGTCAACCCTGACAAGCCACCACCGATAACTATAATTTGTTGCATATTAATCTCATCATTTACTTTCAATTAATTTAGATTCATGGCTAATATCAGATTTAGGCACAGAGCTTACCGGTGTTGATTCAGGTTTATTTAGCTCTTTCTTCACTACCTTATCCGCTGTAATTGCCATGCATACACCTTTGGCTAAAGTTGCACAAGCTGCGGCCGTCGCGGCTGGATGATTGGTTAAAACCTCGCTAGCACTTTTATGACTAACTTGTGTCTGTGATCCATGATTAAATAAATGCTCGCGTGATTCACCTGAGAAAGATGAATTGGGCAAAATATTAAACCCAAGCAGTCCGTATACCAAGGTAATTTGTTTAGTTCTTGTTGTTATTTTTATTTTGGTTACTCAATTCTATTGTTTGTGTTCTGGATAAACCTGTTATGTTTATATGCTATGATTAAAACCATAGTTCTAGATCATTTAAGCTACTGTCATAATAGTTTAATTTTTTAATTAAATCATCATGTTTTTGAACTAATAAAATATATTGTTTACTAACATTTTCATCATTAATGACATAATCATGAATAAGTTGATTTAAATTAGTAAATTTTTTACAAATAACGGCAAATTTCTCTTTTACTTTCGGCACAGATTCAATTTTCTCTGATACTAACCAGTCAAACAGAGCTACCTTATTGTCGCTTCTATTTTTTTCAACTTCAAATTCTTCTAATACTTTAGTATAATATTCAAGCAAAATATCTTGTTCTACGCTGTTATTTATCCACTCTTGAATAATATTAAAGTTTAAATATTTATTGCTCTTAACGTATAGCTCTGCTACAGCATTGATATCTTCACCTAAAATAAATAAAACATTCTGATCTTCTTCATTACAGCAACGAATAAACCATCCATCAGCAAATAAATTAACCTCATCCCATAAAACTTGATTTGTGGATTTGATAAATTTATTTATCACTTTGTTGCGATAAAATAAACAATATGCTTTTTCAAATTTTAATACGCTATCATCAATCCCTATGCTAGGATTAATTAACTCAAATTCCGCCTCACCAAATAGCGGAAATAATGGTTTTTTGTGACTTATTACATCACGAACAGGCTTAAACGTATCATGATTCATAAATTCATAACTACTTAGAATTTTTTTAAATAGCTCCTCAAATTTATCAACTTTAGCAGTCCAGACTACAAAAAGCAAATATAAAACATAATCAAGACTAAATTGGTTTTTTGTTGATATTTTAGCTTGTGTAATAAATTTTTCAAGATAAACTACAGCCTTGATTTTAAAATCATGAGCATTATTCTTTTTTAATAAGTCATCAAGTTCCAGTTTAAGATAATCAATTCCTAACTTATTATTAAAATCATAATCAAAGCTTTCCAAGTTATTTTTAATTTCCTCAATATCGTATTTCAAATCTCTATTGTTAGGTTCAAAAATGTCAAACTCTTTTAATAAATCTTGATATTTCTCACTTCTAGCAGAATAAGCATACATAAAAAATATTAAATCAGTTTCTAATAATAATCTTATATTGAATTTTACTTCATCGCCTTCTAATTTAATCATAGAGTGAATTACTTGAATAAGTTGAAAAATAAGACGAATATTTGACTCTAGATCATATATTTTGTTTACCATGTCCAGTATAAGTTGATATTTTTTATCATCTTGATCAATTAATTTATTTACTAAATCTTTATAAATATCTAATTCATTTATGCCAAGTACTGGCAATCTGATAATCTTATCAACAAGTTTTTCACGATACTGAATAAAATTACTATCGTCTATGACCGAATTTTCATTACACAATAGTAAGAATGAATTATGATGCTTATCTTTTAGCATAATCAAAATATTAATTAATCTATCAACATCAAAATCACCATGTTTTATAGTTCGCTCAAAATCATCTAATACAATGATTCTATCTTTAGGCATTAAGAAATCATCTCCAAACACAATATATAAAATTTTTATTGGTGTCATAAATTTTAAAAATGGTTTAGAATAGTTTATTATGTCAATTTTAAGACTACCAACATCATTATAATTTAAACATGATAAAAGAATTGGTTTAGCCAAACTAGGCTGAATTTGTTTTTTATAAAAACTAGTTTTACCACTCCCCCACTTACCTTTTAACATTATGCAAATACTTCCTGGTTTCTTTAATTCTTTTGCCACTTTTTCAGCCAAAGCATCGCTATGATTTATATATCCATTATCATTTGAATTGCAATAGTAGTTTGAATGACAAAGCCATTTCATTAGACACAGCAAACTAACAACCGCTATCCAAAAAAATAATGTTTTTGATACCTCAGAAGAAATAAAATAATTCCATAGTGATACATACCAAGCAATTGTATCAACTTTACAATCTTGCACAAATTGAATAAAAACTTGCGTCATTCTATGTTACACTATTCCAATGATAAATAATTGCTACGCTACCTGCAGCATAATAGTTAAATTGAACATGTACAATTATGTAATATTTAAGAGAAGAATTAATGATTAGCCATAAAGCCATTTTTAACTTGCTGCAAAGCCAAATCCAATGACTCATTAAACCGTACACGCAGTAATTCTCGGTCTTCCAAAACCTCTTCAGGGACACTCATATAATTCATTTCGGCAAGCTTACCATCTTTCTTGGCATAAGAAAATGGATGGCAGCCTAGCCTGCAATATTTAACTCTTAGCTCAGGATTAGCTTTAGTAAATAGTTCGCCATCAGCAATTAAAGCCGCGAAAGAATCATGCCAATAAACTCCATAGCCACCAAACATAGCTTTAGCACGAACATTACCTAAAAAAGAAATTACATCATTTAAAATATAATCTTTAAAACTGGTATCAAGTGCCATTATATCTTCCAAGCCTTTACTAAAAATACGACTAAACGCCAATTAAGCTAAATAAACTTCAGATAATTAAAAGCAAAAAATTTAGCAATATTATAATTTGCCAAATTTTAAGCTTAACAGAATCTACAATGTTCAATTCAGCAATTTAGGGGAAAATGAATTTAACTAGTAGTTCTGATAGTGTTTAATGACGGCTAGTTAGTTTACCAAGCAATGGATTGGCTGAATTCTGTGCCGCAAAACGTGCTTCATCACTCACACGAATTACATAAAAAACATCGTTCAAAGCCCCAATTACATCCGCCATATCTAGCTCTTCAATTGCTTCGCTAATTAAGGTTTCAACATCACCTTCACCATCTTCGCTTTCCCACATTGTTTTCAAATCAGCTTGTAGCTCAGCAAAGTCCGCACTAGCTTCTGGTGACATAAAACTTAATTCAACTTGTTGGTTAAGTTTGAAAAATGCGATACACAAGGTAAATAAACCAGGAAAGAAACGCTCTTCAAGCAAATTCTCATCAGTCGCATATTCTGTAATATCTCCACCGATAGCCAAATATCCTGTCAAATAACCATACAACCAAACTAATAAATTTCTATTTTGTTCAACAGTAAAAGTTAAAGGATCAAAGCCATTGGGTTTAGCAAAATCAATTAAAGGACGAATCAATTTATTATTCTCAAAAATTGCATCCGCTAACTCACTATAAACCTTGACTAATTTATCAACTAACTTAGTAAACTTCTCTTCATCCACAATTTTAGTTTCATCCAAAATCAAATACGTTGGAATCAATAAATCTTCTTCGCTATCACTTGGTGCAGATAAATACGCACAAAACCAACCATGAATGAAATGCAAATCATAACCTGAATATAAGTAACCGACAAGATCTTGATTTAATAAACTCAAATTATTTAAAGGTTTTTTTAACATTTTATATCCTATCTGCCTGTTTCTAAGGCCAAATTCTTTTGACTAATTTATATGTCGAATAAGGTTTCTTTAAACCAATTTCAAAATTAAAACATTACTCAAATAATCCAAATCACACAAATATAAAACATTACCCTCAACGAATTTGTCCATTTCCACGCACAATCCATTTATAACTGGTCAATTCAGGTAATGCCATTGGCCCACGAGCATGTAATTTTTGCGTACTGATCCCAATTTCTGCACCCATACCAAATTCCCCACCATCGGTAAATGCTGTCGAAGCATTTACATAAACTACCGCAGCATCAATTTTATTGATAAACTCTTCAATGATTGCTGCTTCATTTGCGACAATTGCTTCACTATGCCCTGAAGTATAATGTTGAATATGATTAATGGCTTCAGATAAACCAGCCACCACTTTTATCGCTAATTTATAATCCAAAAACTCACAACCAAACGACTCATCAGTTGCAACCTGAAGAAGCTCGACTGGATATACTCCAAGCAATACTGCATAACTGGCTTGATCAGCATAAATAACGACCCGATCTTTGGCTAACGGCGCAACCAATTGTGGTAAATCATTTAAACGAGAAGCATGTAACACCAAGCAATCAAGAGCATTACAAACGCTTACTCGCCTAGTTTTTGCATTATGAATAATTTTAGTTGCCTGTGCCAAATCACCACTCGCATCTACGTAAGTATGTACAATTCCAGCACCAGTTTCAATCACAGGTATTTTGGCATTTTCACGCACAAATTTAATTAATTCTTGACTACCGCGTGGAATGCAGACATCCACTAAACCAACTGCATTAAGTAATTCATAAACTGCTGCACGATCTGGCGGCATTAAATAAACTAAGTCTTCGCTCAGGTTATTAGCTAAAAGACTTTTTCGAATTAACTCTACTAAGCATTGATTAGAATTCCAAGCATCACTACCACCTTTTAAAACTGCGACATTACCTGATTTTAAGCACAAGCTAAAAACATCGATAGTCACATTTGGGCGCGCTTCATAAATTACCGCCACCACACCAAGAGGCACAGATACCTTCTGTAAATCTAAACCATTAGCTAAATGTCGCTGCTCTAAAATTCTCCCAAGCGGTGAAACTAAACCAGCAACTTGTCGCAAATCATTTGCCATCGAACTAATTCGTTCAGCAGTTAACTTTAGACGGTCGTACTTAGGATCGTCTATACTCATTTGCAACAAATCCAATTGATTGGCAGCAACAATTACGTCTGTTTTTGATTCAAGGCATTGCGCCAAATCAAGTAAGATTTTATTGCGTATCTCATCACTCAAAGAGCTTAACTGATAACTATTAGCTCGTAAACCCTTTAGGTGTTGAATTATTTGACTCATTGTGGCTTTCCTTCCATAATTGCATCATACTCCAAATGCAAATAATCATAATGAATTAGCTCTGGATAATTTTTACCACCAATATATTCACTCAATTTTTGTGAATTATACCGCGCAACTCCCACGCCAATCTTAACACCCGCAGGATTCATAATTTCCAATAAATCACCACGTTTGAAGCTACCATTAAACGCCTCAATACCAATAGGTAAAATACTCGTAGAAGTTTCAGCCTGTGCTAAGACTTTGACCAAACCCCAATTAGCAGTAATTTGTGCATGAACTTGTCCTTGTGTAAAAGCCAAGTATTTTTTACGCGCTGCCTGCTTTTGCTCAGGTATAACTTTAGTTCCGATTTTATCCTCAGCAATAACTAAGCGTCGAATAACATCTGGCTCATCAATACTCGCAATATGCGTCATAACACCAATACTTGCCATTTTTCGTGCAGTATTTAATTTACTACTCATACCACCACGACCAAGAGAAGTCTTACCTGATAATTCTGGTAAGCTATCACTCAAACGAACTTCTTCAATTAATTTAGCATCAGCTTCAGTTGGGTTCTTATCATAAACACCTGTAATACTAGTTAGCAACAGCAATTTATCCGCACCTACCTGTGCGGCAATAATTCCTGAAAGTTCATCATTATCGGTAAACATTAATTCATCGACAGCAACGCTATCATTTTCATTTATAATCGCCAAAACATGGCTTTGTGATAATGTTTTTTGCAAAAGGCGTAAAATATTCGTGTAACTACGTTTAGTCTGAAAATCATACTTAGTCAATAATAATTGTGCAACCAAATAACCACGTGCTTCACAAATTTTACTATATAGTGCCATCAATTGTGGCTGACCAAGACTTGCCAATAATTGCTTATCAGCAACCGAAACACCATATTCACGACCATTTACTCGCCGCGCTACACCACGCCCCAAAGCAACTGCACCTGAACTAACCAAAATTACCTGATTACCTGCTTCCTGCAGCTCGATAATTTGAGCAATAATATTTTCCATTACTGAAATTAAAGGTTCACCATTGGGCGACAAAATTGCTTGACTACCAACTTTAATTACTACTTTCACGAGCAAGTTTTTCCTACTAAAAATATAATTTAATCCGCTATTTTACTATATCTAACAAATTGATACTTCCATCAATCATCGAGTTTAAAATCAAACAAACTCCATAATCATCAAAAGCTTAAATTATAATAAAAAAGGACAGCTAAAATAACTGTCCTCTGGTAAATAATTCAAAAACCATTAAAATGGTACATCATCAGATTGTAACGATGGACCTGGTGCATTAAATGCAGATTGCGGTTTAGCTGCAGGCTGATTATCATAAGATGGACCATCATAACTTGGTGCATTGTCATAACCACCATCAGCTTCTTCAGTACGCTCTTTACTACCAATAAACTCAATATTATTGGCACTTACACGCAATGTAGCAACTGGTTTGCCTTCTTTATTTAGATAAGCATTCGCACTTGGTGTGCCCTCAACTAATAATTTAGTTCCTTTACGCACATAAGTTTGCACTACTTCGGCAGTTTTACCATTACAACTAATTTCTAACCAATCAGTTTTTTGGTTATTTTTTGGACCAGTCGTTACCGCTAAAGAAAAAGTTACAAACGACTCACCACTTGGTGCATAACGCGATTCAGGATCACGCCCAACGTTACCAGTTACAAATATTTTTTTCATTTTTATACCTCAAAAGAGTTTCTTAAACCAACCATGAAAGGATTTAATTCAATAAGATAGACCGTTGCCAATACATCACTAACGAACCAAACAATACCATATTATACACCGTCAACTTTTATCTTTGATAATATAATCTATTGACAATAAACCACCGAAAAAACACTTGTCACACAGATATAGAATCAATTATGAAAAGCAATATTGAATGACTTGCTCTAAACTATCCACTGCAATTACTTCAACGCCATGAATTATATCTTTAGGTGCATTAGCTTTTGGCACAATAATTTTAGTAAAACCCAGTTTGGCAGCTTCTTTAATCCGATCTTGACCTTTTTGAATCGTGCGGATCTCACCAGATAATCCGATCTCACCACACACCGCAAGTTTCTCGGCCAATGGACGATTTTTAAAAGAAGATATAATCGCCAAAACCACAGCTAAATCTAACGCAGGTTCAGCAACTTTCACTCCACCGACAATATTTAAGAAAATATCTTGATCATATAACTGTATACCTAGGTGGCGCTGCATAATCGCAATTAACAACGAAAGGCGATAACCGTCCATACCAACCGCCAAACGCTTAGCAGGCATCAAGTGTGATTGATCAACTAAAGCTTGAATTTCCACCAAAATTGGACGAGTTCCCTCTTCGCTAATCAAAATACAACTACCAGGAGTCTTAGCTCGGTACGAAGATAAAAATAATGCCGATGGATTCGTTATTTCACGTAATCCTTTATCGGTCATTGCAAAAATCCCTAACTCATTTACAGCGCCAAAACGATTTTTCACCGAGCGTAGCATGCGAAAATTCGAATGTTGTTCACCCTCAAAATACAGGACCGTATCAACAATATGTTCCAACACCCTCGGACCAGCGATCGCACCATCTTTGGTCACATGCCCCACCAAAATTACCACGATTTGACGGCTTTTGGCAAGACGAGTTAACACACTTGAACACTCACGCACTTGTGCCACCGAACCTGGCGCAGATTGTAACATATCCGAATAGGCAGTCTGAATTGAGTCAATCACTAATACGTCTGGTTTTTCTATTTCAATTTGCGGTAAAATCGCTTCAATCCGAATTTCTGACATTAAACGTAAATTAGGATGACTTTGCACTTCCAAGCGTTTAGCTCGTAATGCAATTTGCTGTACAGACTCTTCACCAGTGACATATAAGACCTTATTTTTCGGTGCGATTAAAGCCAATGTTTGCAAAAGTAAGGTAGATTTACCGATTCCAGGATCACCACCAAGTAGGATTACCGAACCTTGCGCAAATCCGCCACCTAAAACCCGATCTAACTCACCAATGCCAGTCACTTCACGGCTAACATCTTGGGCAGAAATCTGATCTAAATTCACAACCTGTGATTGCTGATTTAAGGCATTAAACCGATTATTTACTGCGCTTTTGCTGCCAGCAATTTCAATAACTTCAACCAAGCTATTCCATGCACCACAACTATTGCATTTACCCTGCCATTTTGAATGCTTATCGCCGCACTCACTACATTCATAAACACTTTTATCTTTTGCCATTTGGTTTCTTTATTAAATATCTTTGCTGAACCAGATTTATAAAATTAAAGATAAATTAATTTATCCTTAATTCATCTTTGGAAAATGAGTAAATAACTCATAATTTAGTCAACTAAAATCGCTCAATAGTTAGTTCAACTTAATAAGTATTAACCTTCGTAAATTTCCAACGGAAGACCATCTGGATCTTTGAAAAAAGTAAACTTACGCCCAGTAAATTCATCAACTCGAATATTTTCACAAGCAACACCAGAACTTTCCAAATAATTAACCACTTCATGAATATCGTCAACAGCAAAAGCTAGATGACGTAAACCACAGGCTTCAGGAGTTGACGGTCGCTCTGGTGGGTTTGGAAATGAAAATAGCTCAATTTGACTCTGTTCACTTACTCGTAGATCTAATTTATATGAATCACGGGCTTCACGATAAGCTTCGTGGATAATTGGAAAACCTAAAATTTGGTGATAAAAATGCTTCGAAATCTGATAATTTGAAGCGATAATTGCAATATGATGCACATGTTTTAAAAGTGATTTAGACATAGAGTTGTTGGTACTTATATAAAATATTTTCAAATTGAAGTTTATGATTTAAAGGGTGTGCATGCCACTCATTCAAGAAAATTAAATCCTCTTGAAGGTTAAATAATTTCTGTAAATTCAGTCTAGGAATTAAATTCTGCAATTCTGGCGCATGTGCTGCAAAATAAGTTAAGTTCGCATTTTGTCTTAACGCCAACAAATCAGCTAGCCATTTTAATAAAAACTCAACCAAGGTCTTCATTCCAATTTTCTTGGGATCTAAATCTTTGCTTAGTGCAAAAATGCTTTCAATACTTGGCTTTAATAAAGTTTGCTGATATTGTTCGAGTTGATTATCGCTTAATGGAACTTCAAAAAAAGGTTCACCATTAAAATAACGCAACCAAAATTCAGCATTACTTTTCAACTGAACAAGTTCTAAAGCTTGCTGCCAACTTGGTAAATTTAAACGATATTTAAAACAACGACTTTTAATGGTAGGCAAAACTTGATTCAAGTTATCGGCTTGCAAAATAAAAAAACAATTCGATGGAGGCTCTTCTAGTATTTTTAGCAAGGCATTGGCACTATTTAAATTTAATTCGCTAATTCGGGGCAAAACAATTATCTTACATGAAGACACATGCTGCGAACGATTAGCAAAAGTAGTTAACTCGCGAATTTGCTCAACCTTGATTTGTAGGACTTTACGTTCTTCACTGTCATCACCACACAGTACAAAGTAATCTGGATGATTCCCCTCGCGAAATAAAACACAAGCACTACACACACCGCAAGCTTGCAAATTACTGGGCTGACTACACAACATAAAATTAACCAATTGTTGCACTAATTGTTCTTGACCAGAATTAACTCCAGCATAAACTAGTAACGCATTAAATTGACGCTGAATAAAACTCTCGGCTAAAGCATTATAATCGGCAATTTGCCATGGATATAGCATCGTTATATTACTTTAGCCAATAACTCATCTAAATAACGCATCAACAAGCTCCTAGTTCTAGCTAACGGTTGATTAGTCATCACTATTTTAATCCGCTCTGGCTCATCTTTAGCCAACTGATGATAGGTATTTTGTACGCGAGTAAAAAAATCGCGTGATTCTAACTCTATCCGATCTAATTCACGACCACGACTTAGTCTATCCATCGCTAATGATAAAGGTACATCAAACAAAAAAGTTGCATCAGTAGTTAAGTGTGGTTCAAGTAAAGAATAAACTTGCTTAATCTTATCCACACCAAGCTGCCGACCACCACCTTGATATGCAATTGAAGCATCCACAAAACGATCTGCAATCACACAGACGCCCGCTTCCAAATTGGGCAAAATAACTTGACGAATAATTTCCTGACGAGAAGCAAAATATAACAATAACTCAGTATTATGATGCATATGCTCGCTAGTTAATAATAGCTCACGAATTTTTTCACCGACCACTGTTCCTCCAGGTTCACGAGTAACAATTACTTTCAAACCTTTATCATGCAAATATTGGCGCATAAATTCTACGTGAGTAGACTTACCTGCTCCATCAATACCTTCAACCGAAATAAATAATCCACGTTGCATAAACGTCCTTATCAATCCAATAAAATGTCAAAACTAACTGATGCTAATTGCAAATTTTCTCTTCAAATTTACAATTAGCAGCACTCTAAATGAATACTGATTCAAAACTAAGGCCATAAATAACAATAAATCTGACTATTCGTCAAATTATTATTATTTTGATCATATAAAAAACCATTCTTAAATGATGATGGATAACCACTAGCTGCACAGTTCGTATGAACCCAATCAAACCCTTGTGTCGCAAACGGATTACTTTCTGGCTCATTTACTGGATATGGCACCTGAGTTGGGTTACCACTACATAAGTAAACTGTACTACCAGCAGTTAGATTTGCCACATATGTACTTGGAACAACATAACTAAGCGGATTATAGCCATCAGCAAATACATTATCAATTGCTACATCATAAATATTACCATCAATAGCGGAGGTAATTTCTATGTGAGTGTGGGATAAAGGAATTCCTTCTAAACTTTCGGTTGCCGCTTTATAATTGGTTACAGCAGCATAGTCACTATTTGGTGGTGAATTGACCGTACCATATTGATAATAACCACCAGCAGATTGACATAATGAAGCATAATAATTGGCAGTACTGGAAGAAGAACCCCCATTATTACATGCAATCAGCAAACTCACAACAACAGCAAAAGCACCAAAAGTACAAAGCTTATTCATAATTTTTAATTTATACATACAACCTCTTATCCAATAAACCATTTATGATTAAAGCTTAATGCTTAATGATTGCTTTACCAGGCTTTTTCAAATATTTATTCACTGCATCTGAGTGCTCGTTAAACGTGCTTGAGAATTTAGTTTTACCATTACCTATTGCTACAAAATAAAGTAAATCTGACTCATTAGTTGGCATAGCAGCAGCACTTAAAGCTATTTGAGATGGCATACAAATTGGAGTTGGAGGAAGGCCACTATGTAAATAAGTATTATATGGAGTATCAGTCGCAAAATCTGCACGTGTAATAGTTTGACGATTACCTAGTCCATAAAATACCGCAGGATCATCTTGTAGCCGCATATTAATTCTTAAACGATTATTAAAGACAGTAGAAATTTGAGTCATATCACCACTGTTGTTGGTTTCTTTTTGAATTAAACTCGCTAAAACTAACATCTCATACGGAGTTTTATAAGCAATTTGCGAATTTTTGGTTTGCCACGTTTTAGCCAGCTTATCTTGCAATAATTTATAACCATTTAACATAACCTCCAAATCACTTTGATACGGAGACACAAAGTATGTAGACGGATAAATTAACCCCTCCATACTCGGAGCAGTGATTTTCAATTTATCGCGGATTTGTGCATCCGTCATTGATTCAGTCAAATGTGTAATTTGCGACTCTGATGCTAGGTAATTACGCACCTGTCTAAAGTTCCACCCCTCAAGAATTGTAATGCTAATTTCATCTGGCTTACCATTTGTCAACCGATTCACTAAATCCATCAAAGACATTGGCTGAGTTAAAATATACATCCCAGCAGTAACTTTGGTATCTTTGCCCATTAGCCGTGCCAGAATTAAAAATAATCTCGGGTCGCGAACAATCTTTAACTCGCTAAGTTTACGCGCAGTTCGATGTAAAGAATCACCCTTAGCAATAATTACTTGCACTCGCTGATTTGGTATATTATGTGGAAAAAATACTTCATAGCCTAAATAAAAACTAATTGCAATAAACACTAGTAAAAAAAACTTAGTAGCTTTGTGAGTAGGCTGTGGAGGTTTGGCCATGAATTATTACCGATCAACGAATATTAACATACGCGGATTTTAACACAATTTATCATTATTTTAAAAAAACTCGAGCAAAAAGAAAACCCTCACATTTTGCGAGGGATTTCCGAAATAATACTACATTATTTTGCTAGCGAGGGGAAATCCGCATTACAATCATAACGAGTATCATTAGCTAGGAAAGTTTTACAACTTTGATTCATAGTGTATTTGCTGGTAGTACCATTAGCTGCCGTATTTTGTTTAGAATACATTTGCCAGATAATAACCCCGCCACTGTCTTTTTGTTGAGCCGTAATTGTATTAACCAAAGAATCAGTTAACTGCAATTGCCCACTCACATTTCTTGGATAAGCTGGTTGATTAACTTCAAAACCAAACTGAATTTTAGAAGTAATATTGTATTTAGCAGGTAAGAATTCCGCTTTACCAACATTATCAACGGTTAGTTTTGCCGCACTTGGTGCAGTAGATTTCAACCAATTGGTATAATCTTTCATATAAGCACCAACTTGACCCGGTAAATCTAATGGACCACCACCATAAGGTGCACAAGTCGTCGCATTATCACCACATAGATCATAAGTCATTAACCCGATGCTGTCAAAACGATCAACAATGGCTTTGTCTTTATCAGTTAAGTTATACCATAGACCTTTAAGATTACCTAACCACCACACGCCACCTTTAGTGTATATATCAGCAGCATTATCACCGTAGACAAAACCAGTAATTGGACGTGCACCAACTGGAGGAGCAGCCGTTGAGAACATCAAGTCTTTCGCACCAGCATTATCTTCCAAAGCATGCATAATTGCTGCCATTTTATCCACTGTTTTAGGCATAACCGCAGGACCAGAAGTAGTAGTTGCACCAGCGCCATATTTCATTAAATTAACATAAGTTGCGCCACCATGTGCATTAATATCATTTGCAATTGCTGTGCTCCATGGATTACCGTTCCATTGTTGCGCATATTTATCTGCATGCCAAAATTCTTCAGCATCCAAATCAATACCTTGCATACCTAAATCATTAGTTAATTTAATCATATTATTATACGAAGTCTTAGCTGTAGCAGCTTGTGTAGCATCAAGAGGATCTGGGAACCAGTCATAATGAATACCATTGCTTGGAGTTTCGGCATCGCCACAATTAGTACCATACACTGCAAAATTACAGCTATAATTCCATCCACCTACGGATAAGAAAGCTTGAATATTTTTAGCTTTAGATAAAGTTACTGCTTCTTTCAATTGATTAAATGCCGTAACACCTTGCCCATCACCAGCATTAAAATAACCCATAATACCAGTATTTGCCAGGCTACCACTTACATAACTAGTTAATGTTGGTTTAACAAATGAGAAAATCACACGATTAAAGTTCACTTTAGAAACTCTTGCCAAATCATCCGTATATTGCTTCAATTGTGCAGGTGAGTCAATTAATAAATAAACCGTAACAACTTTATCAGCACTTGGCGGAGTTGGATTAACATTGACCTTAAACCCAGCGTTAATAGTTTTAGCAGCAGTCACCACACCAGTACTATTAATCGGATTTAATTCATAGTTACTTCCAGCTGCAGTTACTGCAACTCCAAGATTTAAACCGCTTTCAATCTTATAAATTGTATT
>JACCDG011780430.1_pt1 | contig 16030 bp, 25 predicted proteins | sample 7442471 | NCBI WGS metagenome assembly JACCDG01 (sample SAMN15323444, study PRJNA562643) | freshwater metagenome | isolation source: river surface water | place: USA:Blue River Watershed | collected 2017-08-17 | reverse complement strand
TCTTGGGCGCTGGCTCTGCTGGAGGGTCGCTCGACTCCACCTCGACTGCTGACTCCAACGCAGCGTAGAAGCTTAAGACTATCTTGGCTGAGACATCGTCGAACTTCGTGACGCCTCTCTTGATGTTAGCGACCGAGCCTGCAAACATTGACTTCGCAAACTCTAGTTCTTCATTCGTCAACTGTATCTGGTGAGGCACTCTTGAGGCTCTTTGCTGTGATGTATCGGGTCCCGAACATCTCCTCAGCAATGGCATCTACTCGTGCACCATTGATAGGGCGGTCATAACCACTGCCGCCGTTGACCCAGCTTCTGTAGCTGTACTTCGGAGGAGAGTAGCGGGAAGGATGCGGCTGCGCGGCCGTAGGGAACGATGGCCCCTGACTCTGCGCCTTGTTCCTGCCCTTACTCTTACGAGGTACTCGCCCAGAGTTTTGGTGTGGATCAGACGGAACGAAGTCATCGTCATCGTCGTAGCGACCAGACCGCATCGCCTGCTGGCGAGCTAATCCTTCACGTCGCTGCGCTCTGTGATCCGCATCCTCCGCAGGTGTGCGCCCCCTAAAGACAGAGGACCTGCGGGCATCACGCTTAGCTTGCTTGTTTCGTTTAGCCATAGGTTCAGGGGTAACGCGTAGGGGATACGGATGTGGAGCCCGAGGCCGGGGTCGAACCGACGACATCTGCTTTACAAGAGCAGCGCTCTACCACACTGAGCTACTCGGGCGTGTGTGCTACATAGTAGCACTGTGCACTTCTCTTCACCAGTCGTCATCATCATCATCGTAGAAGCCATACCAGTCATGCTCCTGTGCGTCGGGTAACTCACGCTCAGTCTCAGTCAGGTCGCTGTCTCGGAGGACGAGGACAGTTGAACCTTCCTTGGCTAGGTAGGCATCGAGTTCGATGACTGGGTTCTTCTTAGCTGGCCACGGAGTCCTGTTGTACCTGGTGGCGTCCTCGAGAGTCTCGTACTCATCGATGGAGTAGTCCTCACCACAACAACCACAGGTAGTGTTGTAGGGATTACGACCGAAGCGATGGGAGAAGATGGCAACGGCCTTGAGCCTTGGAGCCTCGATGTAGAGGTACTCGTGGTCTGCGACCTTGTTCCTTCCGCCAGAATGCATATCCATGAACCGAGTCCACGCCATTATATTCATCCTTGTGTCTCGGGTGGGATTCGAACCCACGACCTACGGTTTAGAGTTAAGAACTCTAGTCTGTTACTATTGTAGGCGTGACAGGACTCGAACCTGCATACTCCACTTACTCGATTAACGCCCGCTTAGAAGGCGGGTGAGGTACACGCCCAAGGAATTTCATGTATAAGAACAAACAAGATCTCTACGACAACCAGATTCAACGATGGATCAGACGAAAGAAAGAAGCCATAGAATACAAAGGTGGTGCTTGTTCTCGTTGTGGTTATGACAGGTACTACGGAGCACTTGGTTTCCACCATCGTGATCCTAGTACTAAGCGATGGGATTGGAACAAGTTACGTCTGCGAAAATGGTCAGACGTTCTCAGCGAACTAGATGTTTGCGACCTACTCTGCGCTAACTGCCATATGGAAGAGCACGGTAAAGGAAACTTCTAATCCGCTGAGCTACCAAGACGCGGTGCCCCCGGCTGGAATCGAACCAGCACAACCAGTGTAGGAGACAGGTGCTCTGTCCATTAAGCTACGAGGGCAGGTTGTTTAGTAGTGGGCTAGGAGATGGAAAGCCATGGGCTATCGCGGTTTGACGGTCAATGCTTAGACTGGCGGTGATCTTGTCGGTCAGCAGCTCCTTACGAAGAGCGAACGAACCGTTCTCATAGACACCACCGGCGATCTGTTTGCCACCCATTGTGAACTTGAAGATGGCCATGGGCACTGGGGTCAACAGTCCGCTGACCCCTCTTGCCCAGTTGTTTACGAAGACATCAACGAGATCGCGGGTGACACTCCCTGGGGAGTCAGCCTCAGTTCGATACATCCAACGGTCAGCCATGGCGTTTTGTCCAGGGCTAACATGAGTAGCGTACAGGCTCAGCGAGCTCTGTTCGTTACCTGTGGGTTGAGAGTCGAAGATCGTGTCGATGTTGATTCGCATGTTCTTACTTCACTCGGAGGGACTTGGCATAACGCAGTCGTGCTTGGATGGATGCCTTGAACCGGTTGGCCTTTAGCTTCCAGTCTGCGTCAACCACATTGTACTCAAGCCACGCTGTCTCATCACCACTCTTATGTGCAGAGAGTCTAGCACTAGCACTCTGTGCCTTGCGGGCGGTGAATTGGATTTCTACATCACGTACTAGGTCTTGCAGTGCGCAGACCCAGCCGTTAACATCTGACTTCAACATGTCAGATTGATCAGAGGTCGCATTCCCCTTCACGTCTGCCAGAACGGCATCGGCAAAAGAGTCTTTGACATCTAGCTGGATGGACATTTAGTCACTTCTTCCGTAAACGAAATTGAATGCTGAGGTGAAGTCTTGAGCTAGCTGCTCTGCTACTCTGCCACCGGCTCGTTTCACATAACCTGGAGCCCACGTAGGCATCACTGCCCAGGGACCAAGCCACATTATCTTACCTCTCTCCTCACCCAACTCAACGGGTGTAGAGAGCACGACCGAGGAGCTAACCAACCCAAGGGGCACGATCAGCTTTGGCTTCATCAGTTGTATCTCTGCATGAAGATAGCTCATGCAGTTCGCTATTTCAACACCGGTATGCTTGCGAGCCTTAGCCTTGCAGCGGTTCACATATGTCATACCGATGTTGCGGGACTTGAATCCAGCCTTAGATAGACCATCAATGAGCAGCTGAGTAGCCTCAGGGCTAAGAGCGCTAGGGCTCTCAACCACAAAGAGGCAGTCAGGATCAGTGACGTTCCAGGCTGGCAAGTCAGCAGGATGCATTAGGTTGGGACACCTTCTGCAGTTGCGTGTTACGGAGTGGAGTGTACGTAGGTTAGCTGGGGGATTGACTTTGGAATAGAGTTCCTCTCTCAACTCAGCGAGGATCACCTGGATATCAGCATTGCCGAGCGCGTACTTGGGTAGTTGCTCACACAACACTTCTAGCAGGCGACCCTCATTGAAAGCGAGAGGAATGTAGGACTGAGTTACAGGAACATCCTCAGCCACGATGTCAAGGGCTTCCCTGACGATGTCTAAGACATCTTCCTCTCGGAACTCATCCATTAGAACTCAGCGATGTTAGCCGCTGCTCCCGCATCAGAGGTGCTGCTGCTACTACCAGAAGACTCAGCTGGCTTAGAGCCACCTGCGTAACTGATAACCTCAGCGATGACCGCAACCTTCGAACGCTTGCCATCATCAGATGTCCAACGCTCGTGGTTGAGACGACCCATGATCGACAACTGAGCACCCTGCTTCAGGTTGCCAGCGTCAAGCTGTCCGCGTACGAACTTCGAGATGCGCTCATCACCACCGTTTAGGAAGTAAGTCACATCGAAGTAACCACTGTTGTTCTCGCTGCCCTTCTCGGAGCCAGCGTAGTTCACTGCAATCGAGAACTTCAGAATGTTATCGTTGATAACCTCTGGGTCTCGTACAACGCCACCTGTTAGGACGACGAGGTTCTTGGGATCCATGCTCATATGTTATGTATTACTTCCTTCTTCATCTAGTGTTCTCAGTGTTCGAGCCAAACTATCTAGGTAGTCTGCAACTACCCCTCTAGCTTTCTCGTCACCTAGGTCCGCGGCCAGAGCTTGAACCCAGGTGATGGCGAAACTGAAGATTCCAGTCTCTAGCTCGTTGGCTCCATCGTAGGCGGGTTCGTTATCAGCTGGCAATGTGTGTTCCTTGACGGCGCGACAAAGCAGAGTCCATGATCTGGCTCAGCTTCTTGGTGTCCTTGTAGCCCTTGTCATACAGGATCGAGATGATGGGCGCAGGGTTGATTGTACCATAGCTGATGAGCTGTAGGTTCAGCACGTCGTTGATGGTATAGATCCTGTAGTTGTTTACGTCTCGGGTTGGACGAGGATACTTCGATGAGTCTTCACGGTTGGCTATCGTCAACGGTGTGACATTCAAGATCTTGGCAACATCACCACGTGTGAACGTGGGTTCGTCATACACACTCATATAATCACCTTGCTTTTCTGGTTGCGGTGATACAAGTGTATACTAGTTTATATACCAAGTCCAACCCGAGACGCTAGAAAGATCCCACCAGTCGGCTGATGTTCTCGTTCACTCCACCGGACTCACTGCGAGCAGCGTTCTGAGTCACGGCAACAGCGTCACCAATCGACAGGGGATTCTCCCAGGGCTCGTAGGAGTTAGGAACCTGCGAGGGGTTCATCATCGGGGCATTCATCACCTCAGTGATGGTCATGCTCTCCCACATCGAGAACCACGTGCGCATGTCGTCACGGTCCTGCTTCTTCTTGTTGCGCGCGTAGACCTCGGGGGTGACCACGGCGCCGTTGCGCTGTGCCCAGTTGATGGTGTCCACGAGGTCCAGGTTGAAGCCGGAGTTCCAGACCTGGTTGAACGCCTCCTGCACACCCCAGCTGATGGTCGCGTCGTGGATCTCGAAGCTGTCCACTACTGGTTTGCACAGAGACGAGTCCAGGTACTGGTTGAACAGCGGCATCATGTACACAGGATCAGACCAGTCCGCAAGCGGAGCTGGTCGGAAGTAACTGCGTACAAGTACTGGGTTGTACTCGTAGTCGAAGAACACGACATAGCACGTCCACGGGACCGGGATCTCGTAGACAAACTTGTCGGCCATCGCCGCCTCGTACTGCTTGGCCCACGCTACCTCGATGTAGTACCGAGCGGGTGGCCGCTCGAACACCACGAGCTTGCGGTCTGGGCTACACCAGCGGATGGCTGGTGGTAGAAGACCAACAGGGGTCTTAGAAGGAGCGAAGAACTTCTCGCTGAAGTCCTTAGCGCTGACCACGCTGAGGTCAAAGCGCTCACCGTCCTCCATGGAGAACCAAGGCGCTACCTCATCAGAGCTGATGTCGATGTCGAATCCGAAGTTCATTGCTTCATCCCCACAAATCCTAGGTAGTCGGCCAGTGCCTGGGCCGTCTGAGGGTACTCGGTAGTCACGAGGTTCTTGTACAGAAGGTCAGGAAGCTTGGCTGTCGACTCTCGCCATCGCAGCTTCAGAACGTCTTCCATCGACAGCTGTGCCCAGTCATCGAGCATCTCGTTCATGTAGCCGCCGCGGTAGAACTCATCACTACCACCGAGACCCTCGGGTGTGGCGTACTGCCAGTCCTCGAGGTCGCTGTTGTAGGATGAGGACCAGTAGGCGTTGATCGCGATCGACAACACCGAGGACAGCTGAGGATCGTTGCCTAGAGCCTGCATCTGTGAGTGCACATCTGCCTCACCGAAGCAGATCTCACCACCGCGGTAGATGTTGGGTAGTGGGATCTGGTACAGCGGGTCATCGTCTGCGAAGATCTGCCCAGCCAGCGCGAACATGGACACCGAGACGATCTGGTAGCTGTCGTTGAGGATGATGTAGTACAGCGTCCATGGGATGTTGATCTCCCACTCCATGGTGTCGCCAGTGTTGAGCTTGTCACGCCATGTCAGGTGTGTACGAAACGGCGTACGCTCAACCAACCACTGCTTCATGTCGGGGCTGAAGCTACGCACCACAGCTGGCAAGATACCAGTGTTACGTGGGGGCTGCTTCATCATCGTCGACAGGGACTTCTCGGCGTTGCGAGTGTACGCGTTGGTACCGTGATAGATCTCGCTGTGATCGGGAGTGATCATCACACCGTTACGGATGAGTGGCTTCGGAGGGGGTGCCTTCTTCTTCTCTACGTATGTGCGTGGCACTTTCTTCTCCGCAGGGTAGTAGTAGTAGTTGTCGCTGTAATTGCTGGTCCAGATCTCATCTGAGAGCCAGCTGCTAAGACTGTCATCAGGGCTCATGTCAGCACGAACTCCAAGAAGGAGGTCTTGGTGACAGGTGCCTCCTCTAGCTCCACGTTCTCGGCTTCCACGAGATGAGCAACGCGCTCCTCGTGCCCTTCTAGGGTGGTGGCTGAAGGCTGCCCGTCAACCACATCTCGTAGCACTGGGATGCCGTAGCCCCTACGTGCACGTTGCAGCTCGACAACCTCCTCGGCGCCCGCAGCGGTAGAGCCCTTGGTGATGGACACAACGGTCCACTCCTGAGGCGTGTAAATAGGGCAGTTGTTCTGGTTCGAAGCGAACTCACACTGGTGGTTGACATGTGGACTTTGTGCGGTGAGCGATGGATGCGAGCAACCATTGAACTCTCCGGGCTTGAAGAAGGGGAAGTCCTCGGAAGGCTCCATCTCCTCGTCGTAGTTCTCGAACATGTCTGCCGATGCTGTGAAGTACCGGCACGTGTGAGTGTTGTCCACGTCGATGGTCAGCGTGCAGATGTCCTCATCTACCTGCCAGCTGGTGATGCCATCGAGGATCATCCTCTGCAGAAAGTTCTTCTGCTCTGCGTCTACCGAGACCGACCAGCCCTGAGGCACGTAGAAGATCAGGTCACCATCTTCTGGGTAGTAGATGGCCTTCTTGACGTGCTCGTGTGTGGTGTTGACGAGCTGCTTGGGGTTGACCGTAGGCAGAACCACCTCGGACTTGGGCTCCGCATCAGCAGCGGGGAACGCCATGACGTTACCGTCAGCGTCGTAGAAGATCTGGGACTCGTCGAAGTCGTCGTCATCAGTAACCGTAAACACTTGGAGCCACTCCTCATAGTTCATAAGATTAACCCCAAGTCGAGGACGAGAGGATGTATACTTCGGACTGCAGGTTGTCGACGCGAGCCTTGAGCTCTTCGTTCTCCGCAATCTTGTCTGCCACCAACTGGCGCATCTCGCCCAGGTCTGACTGAGCACCGAACACAGTGGTCTGGAGAGCATTGAACAGCTTCTCCGGGTCGTCGATCGGGATGAGAAGGTCGGCACGGTCGGTCGCTTTCGGTGGACGCTCGAACACAACCGTTGCACGGCCCTGTCCTGCTCCTACCTGGATCATCTGTGAGGTGTCACGAAGGTGACTGAGGATCAGCTTACGCTGAGAGGTGAGCAGCGGCTGGTAGTTGGCGTTCTCCGCCTTGAGGTCAGCCTCGATCGCTTCGATGATGTCCTTGGGTGGCATGCCAATGGCATGAACCTTGGGCTTGCCGTATATGGATGTGTGGGTGTCGGACCCTCCGAGGATCTTCTCGATCTTCTTCTCTGCTGTCTTGAGAGCCTTGACACCCTGTGGGTCGGCATCGTAAGCCAGACAGATGACGGTCTTCCACAGAGAAGTACCGTTGTTGGCGACGTAGTACATCACCCGCTCACAGTAATCGGAAACGTCAAAGTTCGTTTGCATTGGAGGCCTTCTTCACGTCTGTCAGGGTAATACGACCGTCAACTACCAGCTGGTAGACGCCGTCGCTGCTAAGGATAAGGGATTGAAGTTCTGGGTGCACCGCTTTGGCACAACCAAATGCTCTAGAGCAAAGACCGAAGTCATCTGAAAGCCCAACAAGGGGCTCCGGTATGTACAACACCGCAGCCCCATTAGTGGGTCCCAGAAGATGGGTGTCTTGAAGCCAGGTACTCCATGGATTACTCAGGGTTTGAATCTGAGTTCTCCATTCCCGCTCCATTCAACCCTCCTAATACTGCCATCATTTGAGTTTGTGCTTCACGCACCGTCTTAGCAAAGTACTCTCGGAAGACCCCTGTGGGGTCCATACCAGGAGTGTGCATTGTTGTGACGAGCGCGTCTACTACTGCATTGATCTCAGCCCACGCTGCCAGGATCGTAGCGAGGGTTTCTTCGTTCGCCGCAAGCAAGCCTTCCAGCTTCTCGAAGCGCTCGTTGATGAGATCCATGTCAGTAGGTTCGTTAGTGGTCATGCCACTCAGGGTTCCTCGCAGCCCAGCTTGCTAGAGCTAGGTCAAGCTTGTAAGAAATGGTGTGCATCTCCAGACGCGAACGTCTGATCATGTCACCAGACTTAGGCTTGGTGTAGTCAGGCATGATAGCACCTGAGTTCTGCACCTTACCTGCGAAGTGACCACACTTCCAGACAAAGCCAGAGGGATCTCCAGCCTTCTCCTTGTTCGATCCCCACCACTCGATCTTAAAGACTCGAGCCGTTGGATCTGAACCTGCTGAGCCACCGAATGTCACGAAGCTTTCAGGTGAGTACACACCCTGGCGAGCCTTGTAGATCTTCTCGCCACTTCCATTGACTACTGCACGCAGGTACACGGCTAGATCAATAGCTTCCACGTAACACTTCGTTGCCGAACCGATCGTGTTGTCGCTCTTGACTGTGCCGATTTCTACTACTACTTTGCCCACGGCCTTGCCGTCTTTGCCGTCAAACCATGGGGTGATTGCGATGAACCCCGCAGCTGTCTTCGATCTGAACCACTCTTTGTAAATGGGCGTCTCGAAGGAAGTTGTCTGGGGCTCGGGCATGAATGGTGATGCTTCTTCTTCGTCGTCGCTATTGACATAGTCAGCGATGGCGTCGAAGTTTGTTGCTGTATCGGTCAAACTAGAATCCTTGGTGTAGCGTACGTCCTCTTGCCTTATCGACGTTGCCGCTAACGATAGCCTCGGCCATCGCCATCTGCTCAGTCGATGCCCAATCCCATTCTTCCATGGCCTTCTGGTACATCTCGATCGTGGTTCCACGATGCTTGAGCCAGATGCGGTTGTGCACCTGGGGGATCATGCTCAGTAGATCGTCTGTGTTGATCCGACGCTGAGCCTCCATCGAAGTCAGGAACTTGGTCTCGGTCACCAGTGCCTCGATCTCTGCACCGGTGAACAGTTCGGTCGCCTCTGCCAGGGCATCGAAGTTGAACTCAGCCTCGTAGGCGGACAGGAAGATCTTGAAGATCTCTGCTCGCTCAGCCACCGAGGGGAAGCCCACGAACAAGATGCGGTCGAAGCGTCCTGCTCGCAGCATCTCAGGGGTGACCTCGTCGATGCGGTTGGCCGCAGCCATCACCAGGATGTTCTTCGGCAGGTCCTGCATGCCGGTCAGCCACTCGCCGTGTACGCGGCTCGTAGTACCACCGTCACCGTTCCACGATCCCTGGCTGATGTCACGTCCGTACTCGTCGACCCACAACATGATGGGTGCGAGTGCTCGAACCTGTCGGAACATGGCACGGGTGTTCTTCTCGGACTGGCCGATGAACTTGTCGAGGTTGGCAGACACACCGGTCTTGACCAGGTCAAGTCCCAGCTCTGCTGCTGCTGCACGACAGATGGCGCTCTTGCCACCACCCGACACGCCCACCATCAGCAGAGCCTGTAGAGGTACCAGGTCATCTGCGGCAGCGAGCTCGGGGTTGTCCCACATCCACTTGATGTGGCGGATCATGTTCTTGGCGAGGTCCAGACCACCGATGGTCTCCAGTCCGCCCGTGGGACGGTGGATCTCCAGGCTGCCCTGCTCACGGATCTTGGACATCTTGAACTCGTTGACGTACTCGGGGTCGAGCACGCTCTTGTTCACCACGCTCAGCAGACACGCCTGCATGAAGTCCTGCTCAGTGAGCCCGACGCCACGCTGTGCCACCTTGGAGATGTCTACCGACTCCCCTGGAACCTTGGACTCGACCTGCGCTGCTATCTCAGCCAGCTCAGCCACGTTCGGTAGTTCGGGTTCGATCACCGTCATCAAGTGACCAAGGTCCTCAGGGAAGTCTGCACCATGCGTGAACATGACGAACTGCGGACCCAACAGATCCAGATCGTCGGCGCGGAACGCCTGACGGTGGGTGCTGAAGGTCGACGCGAGGATCCCTGCGATCTCATCGGTGTACTTGTGAGCGAAGTGGATGATCATCACGCCAGGATTCTCCATGACGTAACTGATCGCCTCACCTGGATGGAACGACGCAGCCTCGATGACCTGGTCGGTCATAGGGTTGGCCTTCTTGAACAGGATGGGCTCCCAGCGCTGCTTGTCACGGGACCACACGCCGAAGCCCAGCTTGGGATCGACCGTGTAGATCGGACCCTTGGCGTACTTCAGCACGAGATCCTGGTGACGATCAGGCTCGGGGGTTTCGACCCACAGAAGCGGTGTCCGAATTTGCAGGTGCTCGATGAGACTCACTAGATCCCCTAGGATTAGAAGCTAATGTCTGTATCCAAGTTGTTTGCAGCACAGTAGGCACGGAATGCCTTCTCCTGTGAAGGAGTACTGACCTGCATCACTCGCATAAGACTATAGGTAAGGTTGTTGTAGACGATTGCGGGAGGGAACATGGAGTTGTCCCTCTTGGTGGAGGCCAATCCAGCTGTTGCTGTGGCGCTTCGGGCTCGGTAGATTCCATAGAAGTATTGTTCTGCCGCCATTAGAATCCATCCGTGTAGTGGCCGCGTGACTCGCGAACCTGACCCATAGCCATGTTGGAGACCTTGTCCAACAGCTTACGGGCTGACTCAGAAGCGATCCTTGCAGAGTTCTCAGCTGACTGGGACAACTCCACTAGCGCTTCGAGGGTGATGTAGACAGCGTGCTGTGATGCTGCGGCAGCAAGAGCATTCGACTCTCGCTCCTCTTTGTTCTTGCCTGTGCCCATCGACTGCTTGAGTTTACGTTTGTAGTCGCCTTCAGCGAGCTTCAGCTCTGCTCTGGCGATGCCATTCAGTCGGGACGCTCGAACGTATGCGTTGGACGCTCTCGCTACGAGGTTGGCAATGTCTTGCGGTGACAGATCGATGTTCTCAGACACCGGGATCGTCACAAACGGGCTGGTCGCAGAGTTCTCATCAGCCATCATCTGAACGATCTGTGAGAGCTCAGGGCCTAGCAGGTTGTGGAGTTGTTCTTGTAGTTCTTCGATGCGTGCTTGTGTTATGCCCAATGTATCTCATCTGCGTCGCTATGGTTGTCGTTATGTGTCTAGCGCAATGCTAGTACGGGGGCCAGTATAGCCCCCGACAAGCATCGTTACAACTTCTAGCCGTTCAGCTGTGCTGCCTGGCTAGAGGTCAGGCGTGAAGCCTGGAGGTTGGCATCGATCACCGAAGTGGTCGAAGTGTTGCGTCGTGGTGCAACAAGAGCCATTGCCTCTTCCTTGGAAGGTGCCTCGATGATGAAGGTGCCCTGCACCTCGTACATTGAGCTCTGGTTCTTGCGTGTCCAGTTGGCGCGGTATGCTGCGACCGTGCCAGTTGTGACCTCACCCTTGAGCTGAGCAACAATCTGCTCTGTCGTCTTGCCCTTGTCAAGAGCGTTGTAGACGCGCTGTGCAATTGATAGTGCCATGTAGTTGTTATCCTTGTTTGCTTATGTTGCCTTCGCTGGTTGTCCAACGAAAGAGCTTGTGATCATGGGGGTCTTATGATTGTAGGTGACTTTGTCACCTCGTACACGCTTGCCTATGCCAGTGTATTGTTCGGCCATGAAGGCAGATACATGTACTCCTCTTTTCACCATCACATCCCTTACAACTTGGTGGATGGTGTCAGCAATCTCTCCTCCTTTAAAGAGGATGTCGCGTAGGTTTCTTTGCGCAGGCCTTGACTTAAAGGCCACACTATTTCTGGCTGGATAGGTGACATGAAAGTGGAAGCTGTCGCAGAGCTTAGCAGACAAAGCCACTAAAACACTCTCGTCAGTACGGCCCCATCCATCTGATGGAACCAAATATTTCCAATCGATCATATCTAGAAACACTGCAGAGATAGATCGATCAGGAAGAGTGGCAATGAATTTGAAGACATCACCTTCAACCACATTGATGTGACCCAATCCCTTCTTTTGAAGGTGGTTACACAAGCTTTGATAGCCTGCGGGATCGTTCTCGACAGAAACAATGCTGGATGGATCTACTCCACGCTTTAGGTAGTATTCTATATCTGTGTAGCCGAGCAGTCCTACTACAAACCCATCAGGACTAGATGGAAAGAACTCTCTAGCAGCTTTGTTCGCTCGTTGTTTGTCGGGTGAGCAATCAAACTGATGCTCTCGGTCTGCTTCGGTGAAAGAAATGGTGGAAGCCATTAGACTTTGACATACACCTTACGTGGAGGCATTCGAACCTGCCACTTCTCTTCCCTAACCAGTTTGCATATACCCTTATCTGCAGCCTTCTGCAGGAATTGTGAACAGGCACTACTTGTCAGCCCCCACAATTCAGCCAGCTCTTTCGCAAAAAGCTCTCCATCTGGAAGCATGGCCACCCGCGCTTCGAAAGACATCCTTGTTCTCTTGGGCGAGGATGCTGGCGCTATCGCAAGAACGGGAACAGGTGTGGAGGTAGTGGGTGTAGTACCCCTTCGCGTAGGTGTGGCTTCTCGAATGAGCTCCCATTCCTTGTTCGTGGGTTCAGGACCGCCCTCAAAGAAAGATGCGGCGGCTTTGAAGGCTGCTCGTCGTTGCTCTTGCTTGGAGCGAGTTTGACGAGCGGCATCTTCTATGGCGATACGTGCCTTAATCTTTTCCCAAGTTGTGTCATCCAGAGCGCTGAAATCCACAAGGATATCCTCTGGCTTTTCCTCAACGGTAATGGGATTCCACACAGTATCGTGAGACATTGGGAGTTCCTAAAAGTAGAACCAAGCCCATTATAGATACCCATTCGGTAGCCATAATAAACAAGGAAAGTCAAACGACAGAGGCACAACACCTTTGCCGGTACCAGCAAGAGGGGTACTAGCTAACGCCTCAGGTATCCCAAGGCGTTAGCTAGTAGTTCTTGAGACAGGAAAAGATTACATCTCCTGTCAAGAAAGAGCTAGTCAGACTAGTTCTCGCCCTTTTCTCCCTGGCGGCGGTGGAACTCCACGTTGTCACCGGGACGGATGACGTAGTCATCCGAAAGCTTCTCCGTGCCCTTGTAGGCCGCGGTGTCACCGGGTAGCTGCCACTGGCGGCCACGCTCGGCGCGGATCTGACCAATGGTCTTGCCCGCGATGTCACCCTGCTGGTTGTGAACGCCGTAGCGAACGCGTGCGGGGGCGTTACCGGCTGCTGCTCCGGTTGCTGCTTCTTCTGGCATGTCAGGTTGCTCCTGTAGTTGTAAGTACTTCGGCGGCAGCGGGTGCTACCTGGGGTATGGCGGTACGGTCAGATGCCTGGGCGAGACCGACAGACAGGTCGATGAAGATCTCATCGGAGTTCTCCATCCCCTCTGCGATGTCAGCCTGGTTAAACCTGGGCCTCTGCTCGAAGATCGCGGTCTGAACCTTACCTAGGATAAGGGTCACCGCAGCTAGGTTCGCAGCCACGAGCTGGGTACCACCGTCGATGGCAGCACGCTCCTGACAGCTGAGTTCACCTGGGTTGCGATCCGGGGGATCGATGTACTCCGGGTGAATCGCACGGGGATGCAGGGTAACATCCTTACCGTCCGAGCGGATGTAATGGTACAGCGACGCAAACAGCGCGTCATCATTACCCGCAGAGATCACATTGCAGTTGTCGAGCTTGCCCGCCTGATCGAAGACGATGCCTCGAGCGGCGAAGTTGTCGACAACGGGGAAGATCACGTCACCCTCGTTGAGCAGGCGCTCAACTGCGATGACACCCTTGGCGTCGTCTTCCTTCTTATCTCCTGCCTCCGCTACTACCCACTTCCCGATCGGAACGATGGCGGTGTTGGGGTACTGCGGAGCGAGATCAGCGGCGACCGACTCAGCCTTGTTGCCCATGTGCTTGAAGAGCTGGCGCTCCTTGTTTTTGGGCTCGAACGTGTCGCCATCAACGATCAGCAAAGCCGAGTTGGGCGCCTTGTATTCGAGCATCATGGCGAGCGCAGAGCACAGGTGAGAACCGATACCACCTGCACCCACCACAACGAAACGGTAGGCCTTGTCAGTCACTGTTGTATCCTAGGAGTAAGTCCGGGTGCCCTGTTGAGGCACTGGAGAGTTCTACGATTTGCTGTTCGTCGTACTCGTCGTTGCAGTAGTTCTGCGTGCACCAGTCGTTGTGCTCGTGGTTGAGCACCTCGCCAGTCTTACGAGTAGGACCTAGAGGGATGGCGGTCTGGTGTTCACGACCCTGGAGCATCGAACATGCAGAGATCTTGGTCCCGTAGCCGGAACCATCTGTCATGTACCGCTTGTACCACGCACGCAGTGGCAGGCAGCTGGGCTGCTGGTAGTGCACACACTGCTCACACATCGACTCGTTGAGACCGACGTGCAGTGGGCCATACGGTATTCCGGTTTCGTATAGGTCCTCCAGCTGGAGGTCATACACGTCATCGAAATCGATGGGCTGCTCACACTCACAGTCAGACAGCTGGCGGTCACAACACACCATCGATCCAGCGTCGAAGAGGTTGTCCGCTAGTACATCAGCGAACTCTTCGTCGGGATCGACAGTGGCGAAGTAATCCTGCCAGAAGTCATCGAGGTAGAGGCGACCACACCCATGACACTGGATCGAATCAGTCTCTAGGAGCTGGCTGCAACCCAGGCATGGGATGAACGAACGCTTGCGTCGGTGGGGAGGTGGCTCGAGAGTCTGGTAGCAGTGGTAGCAACGAGGTTCTTCTTCTTCATAGTCGTAAAGGATACCCTTACACTTGAAGCAGTAGCCGAAATACTCACCCTGTCGCGAGCCGCTCTCCCCACCTATTTTCCCGCGGTCTCCTTGACGGGCTCGTAGACCGTGATGAATGCCTCGTCGGCGGTGTCCTCACGGTTCCAGATCACGACGGGCTTTTTGGGCGAGGTCGTGAGGTCGAGGTCGAAGGTGTACAGCTGCTCCTCGTCGCGCACCTTGAAGACATCGGAGACGCCTTCGTCGGGCATGGCCAGGTAGCTGTGGCACGCCGTGCACATGCGGCTCTGACGGTCCCGTGGGATGAGGGGCTGCACGCAGAACGGGCAGTCGCGCTCCTCGGGATCGGTGAGCTTCGCCACGATCACGTTGTCTTCGTAGGACGGTCCGTCCTTGGGAAGACCCTTGATATCAGCGAGACGCATGTTGCGACGCATAGCTGCACTGGATCGAAATCCAGGCGAGCCGCTAGAGGTAGCCTTGCCAGACCCCGATGCCCCATGCATAGAGGTACTCGTCGTCGAGGTCTGGTAGGTCTTTTTTGAGACCCTCTCCTCGATCAGCTTCTCGAGCTCGGGATCGATGGTGCGTGCGGGCGGCTGCTCGAACACCTGGTGCGGCTGGAGCGTCCAGGTCTCACCGTCTGCCTGCAGCTCGATGTGGAACTGGGTTGCCCCACCCTCCACCGTCGACTGCCAGCCGTAGGTGATGTGCAGGCCGTCGTTGCCGTCCTGGTCTGCGTGGTCGGTGCCCGAGGCGTAGGCGGGCATGTCGGGGTGGCTGTGCACCGACCCGACGAGGTCCGCGGAGTCCTCCTTGTAGTCCACGACCGAAGGTGGGTCGTAGTTGCAGTGGGCAGCGGTGTTCTCCTGCTTGGGGATGACGAAGCCCCAGCCGATGGGCGTGCCATCTTCGTCGAGGGTCTTGTCGTACGTGAGCTGGACGATGCCCTCGGTCCCGTACTTCTTGTCGACTGCCCGCAGGAAGTCGTCGATCGCCATCTTCATCTCCCAAGGGATCTTGGGGAGGGTGAAGGTGACCTTCTTCTCGAGCTCACCGTAGGGCAGATCCTTGACCGGCAGCGGGGTGACGCTGCGGTAGGCTGCCGTGGTGTTGATGAAGAAGATCTGGGGGTTACGAATCGTGTGAGTCGTGTTGCCCTTGGCGATCTTCTTCTCCTGGATGGTGAGGAGGTAGTAGGTGTCGATGCCATGCGCGGCGAGGTGGGCGTTGGTGTCGTCGAGGGTGTCGACGTAGACCTTGTTCCACTCATCGAGCATGAAGTACTGGATGGATTCCAGCGGAACTGGAACGAATTCATCAGCCATGAGTAAGACTAACCTTTCAAGGAGTAAGAACTAGAACTGGACGTCGCTCGACATCGCAGTGGTGGTTGCTGCGAGAGCTGCTGCGACCTTGGGGGCCTTCTTTGCAACTGCCTTCTTGACGGCCTTCTTCGCGACGGCCTTCTTCTTCACTGCCTTCTTCGCCGCTGCCTTC
>JACCDG010209431.1_pt1 | contig 16036 bp, 14 predicted proteins | sample 7442471 | NCBI WGS metagenome assembly JACCDG01 (sample SAMN15323444, study PRJNA562643) | freshwater metagenome | isolation source: river surface water | place: USA:Blue River Watershed | collected 2017-08-17 | reverse complement strand
TTGGCCGGGAAACAAAGGAAGCGGAAAAAATAAAGCAGCAACAGAGAGTAGTAATGAATAATGTTACTGAGATTTCTGAAAATTACGATGATCTTTTAGATAGAGGAAATCCCTTTAACTTTGATTATGAGAGAACCTCAAATAATATTATCGAAAATAATCCAGGTAATTATAATATGCTCGCCAATCCAAACACCCCTCAAAATCCTGGTGGGAATTTTAGCATGATGGGGGGAGGAAATGGTCCTATGGGTCCAAACTCCAATATGATGATGATGCCTAATCCTTCAGGAGGAGGTATTAGCCCTCCAACAATGAGCGGAGGGCTAAATCAAGGAGGCTTTCCGATAGGTGGCTACAGATTTAATGCCGGCGTCGGATTTGGCGCCGGGCTAGGTCAAGGCTATTAGAAAGTAACCGAAGCTTTTAATTTAAAGAGAAAAGGATTTGCTGTTTCAAAGGGTTTACTAGGGTTGGCATTATTATATCCATAATAATCACCAGTCATTAAATAACCGAGCTCTCCACCTAATTTAACTTCATTATTCCAGGCATAATCAAAAGAAAAATCAAATTCTAAGCCTAAGTCTTTACTTTGATTTCCCCCCGCATCTACGGGGTAGGTATTTTCTTCATAAACGATATATTTCCCGCCCGATGTAGCGACCTCGTCAGCCTTGGCGTATATAGTGGCGAAATTTAAAAGCCATTTTTCAGAAGTATATTCAAAATAAAGTTTTAGGAAATTGGTGTTTACTACATAGGTATCCCATACATTGTAATCGTCATTGTCATTAATTGCCTTTTGGTTGTATCTAAAGAGGATACTGGCAATATGGTAGTTGGGATTAAGATACATTGTTGTAAATTTTTCATCGTCCGTATTATCCCCAGGGACCATTCCTAGATCCAGTCCCATCTTAAAGGGATGGCTAAACTTATATTCAAGGTTTAAGAGGGCGGCTACGGTGGAATACTCTGTACTTTTAGTTTTCCCTCTAAAATTTCCTAAATTACCACTAAAGAATGGTGCTTCTATCTCCATTCCTAATTTTCCAAAACTCTTTTTAAAGTAAAGATCAAAAATATTTAAATCTGAAGAGCCCAAAGAAGAGGTGGTGGTGCTGGAGTCAGGTGTCTTTAGGACGTCGTTTTGTGCGGCGATATTTTTCTTGGTCCACAAAAAGCCCATTTTCATATCGGATTCGGGTACTTCATAGGTTATCGGTACTCCGAACTCTATGGCATAAGTTTCTGCTGTTAAGGTGTTACCTTGACCAATCTTCCCGAAGAAGGGTTCAATCCCGAAATTTCCAAGTTTAATTTTGGCGATAACCATATCCCTGATGCTTGCAAAGCGATCCCAAGTCTTATTTCCATCACTATAGATTGCTCCCATTCCCCAACCAATGGACTGTCTTCCAATTCCATAGGTTGCAGTATCCGAATATAGCTCCATCCAAAATCGATTAAATAGGATGCTGTTATTTCCGTTGTCACCTGATCCACCCGTAACATTGAATGTGTTGTAATAATAAAGAACATCCCCAAATTGGTCATTTTTGTAGTTATAGGTCTGTCCATTTCCGAAAAAACCACCTCGTGCATATCCGGTAGAAAACTCGGACTTAAATGAGGCCGTATCATTGATGACAAAAACCGGTTGTAGTTTGATTAGATAGCTTGGAAAGGAAGCATCGGTTTTAGTCGATGAATTGGGTTCCTCCACCAATGTATAATTTGAAAGAGCATGGTAATCGGCCCCAAATACACCTTGCCAGTCAACTGGTATAGCGTATGCGAGCTGGGGTAGAATTATAAATAGGGCGAAAATAATTTTTGAAAGAGATTTTCTTTTTGCGCTGAGCACGGTAGACTCCTAAAAGTTTTTTACCTTTTGTAAGGTGAGGAATGAATCAGGTAAATATATTTAATAGAGACAATTAAGTCAAAGAAACGAATTTGTGGAAAAGAAAAAGATTAAGAATTTTTTTAGAAGAATTTTTAAAGACGCAGCTTTAATCGCAATTTGCATAATGCTGTTGGTAATTTTTTATATTGGATATATCCTTTGGTCTATTCCTTTTGAAAAATTTGACCAGAAATTCCAAGATGAAACGCAGGGTGAGGAGATTTCCAAAATAATTTTTGAGGAAGGTGGATCGGTTAATCCACAAAATTGGAGAAACTTTCATACTTTCTCTAAAGACGAGAGATCGTTTGCTGAATTGAAGCAAAGCTTACTTGAAGAGGGTGCAATTACGCAGGAGAATAACCGTATCTATTTCAAAAACAATCTGGAGGTTTTTGATCTTTATAAAAATGAATGTAAGGAAATTTATTGTTTTCAAATTAGAATTCCCTTTGATCATATCGATGCGATATTTTGGAAAGGTCTGATTGGTATAGAAGATAGCCGTTTCTTGGATCACCACGGCGTAGATTTCCGATCTCTTGTTAGGGCCTTATTGGTTGATCTGAAAGAGTTGAGCTTTGTTCAAGGTGGGTCAACGATAACCCAACAGCTTGCCAAAAATTTGTTTTTTTCCACTGAAAAAACTTTTAATAGAAAAATTAAAGAGCTTATATCTTCCATTTATATCGAATGGAGATATGAAAAAGAAAAAATTTTAGAAGCCTACTTTAATGAATTTGATTGGGGCTATTTGCAGGGATTGAGAGTCAAAGGCTTGTTTGCCGCCTCCCTTTTTTATTTTGAAAAAAAACCAGAAAATTTAGATCCATTTGAAGCAACGATTCTAGTAAGTTTGCTTAAAGGACCCAATTTTTTCCATCCTATAAAAAACCTTGAAAGATTAAAAAGTAGAACCGAGTTTGTTTACAAAAAGCTCCAAGCTAATAACTTAATTTCTTCTGAGGATAAAAGCCTATGGAATGAAAAAAAGTGGATAAGTTTTAAAAATAGATTAGTTGAACTAGATGAAAACAAGCCCTTTGCGGCTATTTGGTCAGCCCTGAACCAAGAAGGTAAATATCTAAACAATTACGAAAAATATATCTTTATCATGAAGGTAAAAAAGGTTGAGGAAAGAATTGAAACTCGGATCGGCAAAAAAGATATCTCCATCAAAGCGATAATAGGGGAACCGAATGGATCTGAATTTTTTGAATATTATTCTAAATTTGAACGCGACATGGAAAAAGCTCTCACTCTTGAAAGACACCAAATTGGTAGCACCATAAAGCCAATTGTTTTTCAAAGTTTTTTTAAAAACGGTAAAAAGCCAGAAGATAGCGTTTCCACTGCTCCAATTTTACTGAAACTAAAATCTGGAGATTGGACCCCGGGAGAGGCCCATTATTTTGAAGAGTCCGAGACCGATTTAAGAACTGCGCTTCAAAGATCTCTTAATAACCCCATAATTCGAACCGCCCAAGAAATAGGTTTTAATATGGTTCAAGAGGACCTTTTGGACTATTTTCCCGATATAAAAAAACCGTTAGAGCAATATCCTGCACAGCTCCTAGGATCCCTGGAGTTAAGTCTTAAGCAGTTATTCGAAGGTTACGCCAAATTTATAGGACAGGAATGCATCGACCCAAACCAAGATGACAATATTCTTTATATAATGGCCGATCCAACCCAAACCACTACCAGGGAAGTTGTAGACGAGCAGTTTGCCCAACTTGAATTTTTTGGGAAGACTGGTACCTCTAATAATGGCTTGGATAACTGGTATATTTTCTTTGATGGAAAATCCTTAGGTGTCATTTGGGTGGGCCTTGAAGGGTCGAGAACCAATGAGGATTTGCCATTATACGGAGGGTCTACAGCATTTAGAATTTATCAGGATTTCTATAGGGATAGAGGCAAGAGATTTAATCAGTTAAGCTGTGATATCTTCCAAAAATAGGTTCTTGCCATAAACATGCCGCTGGACTATATTGACGAAAAATTTCATAAGTATTCTTGTAGGGGTGTCGACAAGTGGCCAAGTCAGCAGATTTTGATTCTGCCATCCGAAGGTTCGAGTCCTTCCACCCCTGCCATCTTTAAAATGAGGCCTTAACCAATGATGAGTCGAATTTTACTGGTATCAGGGTCATCTAACCCAGGTCTTTCTAAGCAAATTTCTGAGTTTTTAGATGTTCCTCTAGTGGATCCCCAAATCGTAAGGTTTGCTAATGGTGAAATCTTTTGTGAAATCGATAAAAATGTCAGAGGGGCTGACGTTTTTGTAATCCAATCAACAAGTAATCCCGTAAATGATAATATGATGGAGCTTTTGATTTTAATGGATGCTCTCAAACGAGCTTCGGCGCAGTCCATCACAGCGGTTATTCCTCATTATGGTTATTCACGTCAAGATAGAAAAGTGATGCCTAGAACCCCTATTACTGCAAAATTAGTTGCGGATATATTAACCGTTGCGGGTGCTACAAGAGTAATCACCCTAGACCTTCATGCTGGTCAGATTCAGGGATTTTTTGATATTCCTTTTGACAATATCTATGCCTCTCCAATTCTTTTAAAATATATAAAAGAGGAACTTTATACCGAACACACCATCTGTGTTTCTCCTGATTCAGGAGGGGTAGAAAGGGTGCGACATTACGCCAAAAAACTAAATTGTGAATTGGCCATGATCGATAAAAGAAGAACAGGAAAAAATATCGCCAAGGCCATGAATATCATAGGTGATGTCAAGGGTAAGGAATGTTTAATTATTGATGATATGGTCGATACTGCAGGAACCTTAGTAGAGTCTTGTAAAGCTCTAAAGGCAGGGGGGGCCACTAAAATATATTGTCTTACTACTCACCCAGTGTTCTCTAATCCCGCACTTGATAGGATAGAGGCTTGTGAAGAATTGGATAAGATTGTGGTTACCGACACCATCCCTTTGACGGAGCGAGGAAAAAAGATTCCCAAAATAGTTGTACTTTCAACCGCCGAGCTTCTTTCTAAGGCCATCCATCGAACCTTTAATAACGATTCCGTTAGCTCTCTATTTATCTAGATTATGACAGAAAAGGCTAAATTAATTGTAGGCCTTGGAAATCCAGGAAGTGAGTATTCCCAAACAAGACATAATATCGGTTTTATGGCCATGGATTTTCTGGAAAAAAAATATTCCCTATCCTGGAAGGAAAAATTCAAAGGCTTATATTCCCAGATCTCCGTTGGAGATGAAAAAATTTATTTTTTAAAGCCTCAAACATATATGAATCTTTCTGGGGAGAGCGTATCGAGCCTTTGTGCTTTTTTTAAAATTGGAATTTCTGATATTTTAGTGATCTACGATGAGATAGAACTTCCCTTTGGAACCTTGGTTTTTAAAAAGGGCGGAGGATTGGCCGGCCATAATGGGCTTAAATCTATAGTGGCGCAAATGGGAAGTCAGGATTTTTTGCGACTTCGAATGGGTGTGGGTAGACCAGTTCATGGGGATGTTGCAAGTTATGTCCTTTCCAAATTTACAAGCGAAGAAAGAGTTATTCTTTCAAATTTTTTGGAAGGCGCTTCAGGGGCAGTAACAACTTTTATAGGAAGTGGATTTGAAAAAGCTGCTTCAGAATATAGTAGAAAAGATTATCTAAAAAATTAGGATGTGAGTTTATGAGTGTAAATTGTGGAATTGTAGGACTTCCCAATGTTGGTAAATCAACCATATTTTCAGCGATAACCTCTTCCCCTGCGGAAGTTGCAAATTATCCCTTTTGTACCATTGATCCTAATGTGGGAATTGTAAACGTTGCGGACAAGCGATTAGATAAGTTGTCCGAAATTGTTAAACCTCAGAAGGTGTATCCTGCAGCGGTAGAATTTGTGGATATTGCAGGACTGGTAAAAGGTGCTTCAAAAGGAGAAGGGCTGGGAAATCAGTTCCTTGGACATATCAGGAGCGTAAATGCCATTGTCCACGTGGTTAGATGTTTTGTAGATGACGATATAACCCATGTTAGTGGGAAAATTGATCCGATTGAAGATATTGAAATAATCAATCTAGAACTTGCCTTGGCCGATCTTGATTTGGTGGAAAAGAGACTTTCTACCATCGGCAAACAGACAAAAAGTCAGGATACCGAGATGGCCAAAAAAAGCAGGATGCTTCTTCCCATTCTTGAAAAACTTCAAAAAGCCTTGAGTGAGGGTAAGTCTGCTCGAACTGTAAGCTTAGATGAAGATGAGACAAATCTTGTTAAGGAATTAAATCTTATAACCCTTAAGAAAGTTCTCTATGTTTGCAATATCGATGAAGATGGAATCACGACAGAAAACGAATATGTCAAAAAAGTTCGTGAATACGCTAAAATGGATGGTACAGAGGTGCTGGCCATTGGTGGTAAGCTTGAAGCGGAAATTTCAAAACTTGAAACCCAAGAAGAAAAGAAAGAGTTTATGGAAGCAGCCGGTATTACTGAATCCGGACTTGATCAGCTTACCCACGCAGCCTACAAACTATTAGGTCTTAGAACTTATTTTACTGCTGGAGTAAAAGAGGTTAGGGCCTGGACCTTCCATGAAGGGACAAAAGCCCCGGCAGCGGCAGGTATAATCCACTCTGATTTTGAAAGAGGATTTATTCGAGCGGAAATATATCATTGCGATGATCTGTTCGCCCTAGGGTCTGAAGCTAAAGTAAAAGAAGCGGGTAAACTAAGAGTTGAAGGTAAGGAATATGTGGTTAAGGACGGTGACGTCATACACTTCAGATTTAATGTTTGATGATCGAAGCAACTTTAAAAGAGTCCTCTACCGGATGAAAAGCACCCGGATCATTAACTAGAAACTTATAGAAGAAAATGTTTCTAAAAATTAATTTTACGTAGTTTCTTGTTTCTTCATAAGGGATGGATTCCACCATCACTACAGGATCTTGGTTTAAAAAATAATCTTTCACCCAAATGCTTAGTCTCTTTTCCCCGGCATTATAAGCAGAGAGAGTTTGAATCAAATCCCCATCATACTTGGTCAATAATCGTTCAAGGTACAAAATACCCAGGGAAAGGTTGATATCAGGATTCTCCAATTGATTCTTCTTGATTTTGGAATTTAACATTAGGGCCGTAGAGGGCATGATTTGCATTAATCCGGAAGCCCCAGCAATGGACCTTGCCCGCGGATTAAAGGCAGATTCTTGTCTAATAAGAGAAAGGATAACAATCGGATCCACTCCTGATTGAATTTCCTTTATTTTTGCAAAATATGTCATGGGAAAAATAGCGTTAAGAGCGGGAAGAGAGAAATTAAGATAATTTTTATCAATTGAATCAAAGGCCAATTTGAAAGTGTTTAAATAATATTCTTTTTGGTTAAGCAAACCAAGGAGATTTAAAACCAACCAGGATTTAAAATTATCTTTATCTACTGAATTGGCATTTATGATGGCCATTTTAAAGTCTGTGGTTAATAAATTATCAATTTCCATTTTATAAAAGTCTTCACGACCGAGATCTAACCACAGAAAGGCTCTGATAATATTGGAAACAAAAGGCTCTTTTAAATTTTTTAATTCTAAGTTTATATTTGAGGTTTTTAAGGAGGAATTTTCTAAATAGTCTCTAGATCCTGAATTTTGTCCCAATGATTTAAGCGCTTTTATTGAAAGAATTGAGTAGTAATCGAAAAGGTTCTCTTTTACGAGTCTTTCATAATAGGATTTTGCGAGGATCAAATCATTGTTTTTTTGTAAGGAGTAGGCAATCCAAAATTTTACATTTGAAGGATAAGAATCGAAACTCTCAATCATATTTGATTGTTTTATTATTCGAACCGCCTCTGGAAAGTTGTTAGTAAAAATGGATGGCCAGATAATGAGAAATTGGGATTCAAGTTTTTTGTCAGAAGGAGAAAATTCCTCGCACATTCTGTAGATTTCACGAGCTTTTTCCTTGTTGTTTCCTCTTAATTGGTCATGGCCGATGATCTTAAGAGATCGATAGAGACGTTCTTGGGAAAGAAAAGCTTGATTATTCTTTAAGAAATTAATTGCTGGGTTATTTGGCGATTGTAAATTACTTGAAGGATCTGCCAGTACTGAGGCAAGGATTCTATTAAACTCTCTTAGAAAGATAGATTCTTGATTTTTCGAAAACAATTTCTCTGACTGAAAAAATGTAGTTAGATCATGATTTAATTCCAATTGCTGAATTATTTCTTCTGATGGTGCTATTTTGGAAAATAAAATCGCCTTGGTGATAAGATCGAGCACCTTTGGCCCAAGCTCCTTATTTTTGTTTATTTCCGAAATAAAAGCTAAAAAGGATTTACTAGATTCCCCCTTGAGAAATTTAGACAAGGAATGGTAGAAGAGATTTTCATTCGAGTTATTCAAATTTCCTTTTGAAATGTTATTTAAAAGATCTAAACGACAATATTTTTTTAAAAGGGATAACCAATATTCTGAGAAGGTATTGTTTTGGTGGTCGGGATTTATTATGAGGTCTTTACAGGGCAGTTCTAAAGAAAGATTAATAAGATGTTTATAGTCTTTAAAAGGAGGTGATTTTTCCGCCAGAGTTTTTAAAATTAAAACGGTTCTTTTGTCGTAGGTTCCTTTGTCTAGATTTTGGAAAAATGAGAATAATAAGTTTGCAAATCGTTCATCATTAGGTGAATAACTCAGGTTTTCAAAAGCTGAATTAAACTCGGGTGGTTTTTTTTTCTGAGCCAAACAAATAAGAGGAAACAATAAAAGGATTAATAAGATCCTGGCCAAGCGGACCTCCACAGTTATCTCCTTTTTAAGCTATCTTGTAATTCCATCAGTTTTTCTAAAATCTTTTCAAGAGGTTCTTTTTTTTCATCTGGAAATTGGGCCTTTAAATTATTTAATTGCCGAATTATTTCGGTAACAGGGGCGTAATCTCTGTTATATTCGAGGGATAAGTGTTCAAAAGTTAGTTCCACATCCTTAACAATATCTCCAAAATAATCCCCGTCCCTTATAACGATTTCTTTCCGTCCTCTCCCACTTCTTAAATCATCCAAAAAAATCTTTATTCGATAAAGTGGGCCGGCAACCTTATGGCTAAAAAAAATTGTGATGGCAAAGATTAATCCCAGGAAACCTATTTCCCACATAGTCAGAATAATATACAAAGATTTTCTCCGTTCCATCAAAATGGGAGCAAAGGATGGAGCAACCTTGGAGAAAATATCGATGGTTTGGTTCATAAGTTCAAAAATCGCCCAAGGGTAAATAAGGCTTGATAAAAATACCAAAAAAGTAACCAGCAAGGAGAATTTTAGCTGAAATGGGGGGTTTATAAGATAGGTTTTACGTCTATTTATCAAATGGTTATCTCTATTTAAGTTAGACAATAAAATGATAATCTTTCTAGAGACATTCTAAAAGGATTTATTGGGCTCAATTGACATTATCCATCAACCAATCTAAAAAAACGATCTAAACTATCATACGGAGCTTATTTTATGAAAGATAAAATTAAAAAACTTATTGGTGAAGTAATTAATCCAAAGACGGGTTCGAACCTTTTTTCGGAAAATCGTTTAATTGATATTGAAATTTCCTCGGATGAGAAAACCTGTAAAATTAAATTTTCAAGAGATGGTATTGATCCGCAGGACAAATTAAAAATAGAAAATGCAATTTATGATGCCCTTTCTGATATCTTTGAAGAAGATAATATCAGCATATTTAGCTTCTCCAAAAATTCAAAAGAAGTCTTTAATGGGGAACCACCACCTGCAAAAGGCCCTGATGCTCAGTTAAAAGTTGGACATGGAACAATTGGACAAAAAAGAAAAGTACCCAATGTAAAAAAAGTTTTAGCAGTTGCCTCTGGTAAGGGTGGCGTTGGAAAGTCTACATTATCAGTCAACCTTGCCATGGCCCTTTCAAAAAAAGGGAGAAAAGTTGGAATTTTGGATGCAGATATTTATGGGCCCTCCATTCCAATGCTTCTAGATCAAAGGGATGCCAGACCCTCAGCAAATGATAATAAAAAAATCCTGCCAATTAAATCTCATGGCATTCATTTTATGAGTTTTGGCCTTTTCATTGACGAAAAAGATCCGGTTATTTGGAGAGGACCGATGCTTGGGGGAGTTTTAAACCAATTTCTTTTTGATGTAGACTGGGGAATAGAGGGTGATCTGGATTATTTGATTATTGATCTTCCTCCTGGGACTGGAGATATGCAGCTTTCGATGGTTCAGAGTGTTGAGTGTGATGGTGCAATAATAATTTCAACTCCACAGGATGTGGCCCTTCTGGATGCAAGAAAGGGATTAAATATGTTTAGAAAGGTAAATGTTCCGGTAATAGGAATGGTTGAAAATATGTCCTCCTTTATTTGCGATGGATGTGAAAAAGAGCACTTTATCTTTGGTAAAGATGGTGTTTCAAAGGCCTGTATAGAACTTGAAACAGATTACCTAGGTGGAATTCCTCTTGATGTAGCTATTCAAGTAGGATCAGATAGAGGAACGCCTTTTATGGCTGGATTGGAAAATAAAGATAAAAAAGCCTATTCCTCTTATATGGATCTGGCTGGTAAAATAGATGAAAAGTTTTTTACTGAAACTAAAGCTTCAGGATTTATTAAAAATCTTTTTAGAAAATAATTTATTTAAAAAAGGAAAGGGTCTCCATGGAAAAGGACAACCTTCTAAAATTGATTGAAGAGCAATCATTGATTTCGTTTACGGGAAAAATCAATGTCCTAAAGGCTGAAAATAACCAACATATTGGAGTTGTTTTTTTTAAAGAAGGGGACATAGTTGATTGCCAATATATGGGTAAGACCGGAAAGAAGGGTCTTTACGCCTTGGCCTTTGATGAGGTTGAAACCAAGGAATTTCATAAATTTGTTGTAGAGCCGGAGATTTTAAAAGAATCCCAACTAAAGTTCTCTTATAGCTTTGAAGAATTTTATGAAAAGATGCGAGAAAGATATGAACTTTATCAAAAGATAAAACGACTTCGTCCGCCTAATTATCTGCAGTTATCGGTAAATCCCAATTTTATAAAAACTGAATGTCAGGTTAAAATAAATGGATTTGAATTCGATGTCTTATCATCGATTGTAAATTCCAAAAAGGTTTCAGACATTTATTTAAATTGTCGCCTTTATGACTATGAAATTACTGGCGCGCTTATTTCCCTTAGGAAAAAAAAGGCAATCAGGGTTTTACGTCCCTGACTATTTGCCTAAGATCGCTTTAAACTCTGCTGTCATTAAAGGCACAACCTTAAAGAGGTCTCCAACGATTCCGTAATCGGCTTTAGTAAATATTGGAGCATCTGGATCGGTATTGATAGCAACAATAACCTTTGAAGTTCTCATTCCCGCCAAATGTTGAATGGCGCCAGAAATTCCGCAGGCAATATATAGAGTTGGAGATACCGTTTTCCCAGTTTGTCCAACCTGCATATCGTGGGAGGCATACCCTGAATCTACTGCAGCTCTTGAAGCCCCTACAGTTGCTCCGATAACGTCAGCAAGTTCATTAAGAATTTTAAAGTTTTCAGCATTTTTCATGGCCCTTCCGCCGCTAACGATTATATTGGCTTCGGTAAGGTCTAGTTTGTTGGAGGTTCCTTTTACAATTTCTTTAATAAAAGCTCTTAACTCTCCTACGTTAACTTCTTTTTCCATTTTATTTCCACTACCTGCTGTGGGAGATGCCGTAAGCCCTAGAGCATTTGGTCTTACGGTAATAAAATGGGGTTTAGGCCCGTTAATTTCTACTTTTGCCAAACACTTTCCAGCAAAAAGAGGTCTTGTTCCAAAAAATTTATCACCTTCCATTAAGAAATTTGTAACCTCAGATGCCATCCCAGCATCATACATTCCGGCAAGTTTTGGGATAAGGTCTTTTGCTAATGAGGTAGATCCTGAGAAAACATAATCATATTTATGTTCATCGATCAGGGTTTTAAGTGCGTTCGCGTATCCCTCAGGGGAATATTTTTCAAGGTGATGTCCCTTAAGAACATGGATGTTAGAGGCTCCATATTTTGCTAAATCGGATGTGGCGCTTGAAGAAATTGATCCAATAACCGCAACATCGGTTTGATGTCCTGCAAGTTTACCTAGTATTTCCATGGTAACAGTTTTTACATGATCACCAGATATTTCAGAATACACTAATATTTTTGCCATTTTATTTTCCTTTTTTAGATTACTTTTGCTTCAGTTCTAAGAAGACCAATTACTTCTTTTACAATTCCGGCACTTTTGGAATCATCCATAGCATCGAACTTTTTCCCAGCGGGTTTTTCTGGAGGAAGTTTAAAGTCGGAATATTTTACTCTTCGATCATTATCGCTTACTCCAACGTCCGCAAGACTTAGAGATACCATTGGCTTTTTCTTTGCCTTAATAATTCCGGGAAGCGAGGGGTACCTTGGTGTATTGAGACCCTTGTTGCAAGAAATAACTACAGGAGTTTTAGCGCTGTAGACTTCAATCGATCCACCTTCAATTTCTCTTTTAAGGACCAGTTCATTGCCGGTCATTTCAAATCCTACAATAACGGAAACCGATGGAAGACCAAGCAATTGGGCCAAAAGTTGTGGAACCTGGAGGCAGTCATCATCAATGGCTTGTTTACCGGCAAAAATCAAATCAGGTTTTTTTCCAGATTTTTCAATTGCACCTTTTATCGCTTTAGCGGTCATATAGGAGTCCAAATTTTCTGGAGCATCTACTAAAATGGCATCATCAGCACCCATGGCCATAGCCGTTCTTAAGGCTTCGGTGTCCTTTGCAGATCCAACTCGAACTACGGTGATATTAGCTTCTGGTTTTGAAGCCTTGATAAGGATAGCCTGCTCTACCGCAAACTCATCATATGGGTTTATAATCCATTTAATTGAGCTGGTTTCAATGTAGGTCCCATCGCTTTTAGGGACCACTTTGGTTTCGGTGTCGGGAACTTGTTTAACACAAACAAAAATATTCATAAAATCATCCTCAGGAAAGAATTTCTTTCGCAATTATTAAACGTTGTATTTGTGAAGTACCTTCATAAATTTGAATCAACTTGGCATCTCTCATTAATTTTTCTACCGGATACTCGACGCTGTATCCATAACCACCAAAAATCTGTACGGCATCGGTTGTAACCTCCATACAAATATCTGCGGAGTAAGCCTTGGCATAACTTGCTACTAGCGTATTGGATTTACCCTGATCTAAAAGCCATGCAGCTTTAGTCACCAGATTTCTGGCATTCTCGATTTTCATGGCCATATCGGCAAGCATAAAAGAGATCACTTCATGGTTAGCAATAGGTTTTCCGAATTGAATCCGTTCTTTAGAATATTTAATGCTGTGATCTAGGGCGCACTGGGCTCCGCCTACTGCCAAAGCAGAAATTAAAGGTCTTGAGTGGTCCAAAGTTTTTTTGGCGATCTCCCATCCCTGACCTGGAATATGTAAAATATTTTCTTTTGGAATCTCTACGTTGTTAAAGGTCACCGAGCGGGTATCACTGCAACGTTGACCCATCTTTTTTTCAGATTTTCCAATTTCAACACCAGGGCGGTTTTTTTCGACAATGCAGGCAGTTATTCCCTTGTGTTTAAGGGCGGGATCGATGGTCCCGTAAACAACAAAAAGATCGGCATAACCAGCATTGGTTATCCACATTTTTTGTCCGTTAACTACATAACCATTTGGATTTTCTTTAATCGTAGTTTTAATCCCGGCAGCATCGGATCCCTGTCCTGGTTCAGTTAGGCAAAATGAAGCCATTTTAAAAGATTCAGTAAAAGGAGTTAAAAACTTTTTTTTCTGATCAATGGTTCCAAAATTTACAATAGGTAGCAGTGCCAAATCATTGGCTACTAAAGCAGTGGTCATTCCCATGCACCCATAAGCAAGGGATTCGGCTATAATTACGGAATCTATGGCAGAGAAATCATTTCCTCCATACTCAGAAGGTATGCTTGTATTAACAAAACCTAATTCCCATGCTTTTTTGAAGATTTCTAAAGGCATTTCTTGTTTTTGGTCAAACTCGTGAGCTTTAGGGAGCATTTCACTTACTGCAAATTTAAATGCAGCTTCCCTAATTTCTTTTTGTTCTGAGGTATATTCAAAACTAATCATTAAGTTTTCCAATGAGATGTTCAGGTAAAACCATAGGCCTAAACTTTAGTCAACTAATTTAATGTGCTTAAAGTTGAATGGAAAGAAGGAAAAGGAAAAACATTTCGGAGCACTGAGTAATAAGGAAGCTCCATCAGAGGGAGAACTACGAAGTTTCTTTCAAATAATCTAGGATGAGGTACCTCAACATTTGAACTTTTATAGGTTTTTTTGCCTAAAAAGAGTAGATCTAGGTCAATTATCCGTGGTCCTTTTGGAATATCTCTTTTGCGCCCCATTTCATTTTCAATTTTTAATAAAATTTCCATAACCTTCTCAGGGCCTAATTCTGGTTCCTGGAACTCTATCACCTGATTAATAAAGTCAGGTTGGTCTAAATAATCTACAGGAGGAGATAGATAAAGGCGGCTTTTGGCAGTTAAGATAAAGTGTTTATTTAAAAAGGCTTCAGCCATCTTTAAATTTTCGGCCCTATTGCCTAAATTCGAGCCAAGACCAACTAAAAGCGCCATAGCTAATCTTTATCCGACTCGGATTGTTGCTCGATATAGGATGGGATGATGGTTTCCTTGTCTGGAATAGGTGGACCCTTGATTCCACAACCCATTAGAAAAAGTAATATAAGTATTTTAAATTTCAACTGAAAAACCCGCGTTTAAAATGTCCGTTCCCAAATCTAACTGGACATACCAACCGGGTACTATCTTGATAAAAACAGAAAGTCCAAAAATAAATTTTGAGTCTTCCATTTTATCAATCAGGGCAGACTCGTAATTCAGTTGAGGTTGAGAAATCGTCCCAGAGCTATCTTGTCCAGCACTTGGGCTATCGGCGATTATAACCTGATAACCGGCATAGGGCTGGAGTAAAAGGCCCCAGAAGATCTGAGCAGTCCATTTTACCCGAGCGGTTATATTATAAAGCTTGGTGTCTAAACCAAAATTAGGGAAATCGTTTATGGTATTTTGTCCATAGAGTACGTTTACGAAAAAATTTCTTGTAAATTGAAACGAATATTGGAGGTTTAACTGGCTATATCGTTCACTTTCTCCCGCTAGATTTATGCTATCTATTGAACCCAGGGCAATATTAAATATTGAAGAATTTTCAATTAGGTAATTCTTTTTTTCATCATCCTCATTTAATTCATCCTCGGTGATGTTTGCACTGTCATAGAGGTCATCTTCTTTTGGTAAATCCTTTTCAACTTTTGTTTTAAAATAGGCGCTATCATCCCCTCTAACAATTTGGACTTCATTACCTAAAGTTAGAATATCAAATTCTGTCTGATTATAAATTTTAAGTATTTTGATCCCCGCTATGTTTTCTTTGGTCTTGGCCACTATTGCTCTGGCCACGGGTTTGTCTTTTATTAGAAGAGAGATAAAGTCACCCATATTAAATGCTTGGTTTTCATTGGATAGAATAAAAATTCTTTTAGATGGGGCTATTTTTTCGATTTTTTCTACAATAAGGGCACCTGAAGGAGCGATTGCTTCTTCTTCATCCGATAATTTTTCTAAAACGGTTTGGGAAAAGGCTGAAACGGTTAGAAAAAAAGACAACAAAAACATTTTCAACATAATTAAAATCTAATATGAAAAATTGAGATTGGCATCTAACTTTTAGGTGGCGGATTATTTTACTCAAATTAGACACACTAACTTGAAAATTATGCCTAGTGGGGAACCTTTTATCAATTTATCTGAGAATTAACCGTATAGGAGACGTCTTTAAGATTTTCCCTTCAAGGAGTGATAATGAAAATTTTAAATATTCTTGTAGTTTTATTGGCCGTATCCCTTTATCGATGTTCAAGCAGTGATGTAGAAAAGGAAAAAGGGGAAAAAGAGCTAGTCTCTGAAGTGGAGCAAAGTCTAAATGAGCAGCCCACTAGTGTCACTCCGGAAGAAAATCTATTTTTCGATGAGAATGCTGCACCTGAAGTAACTGAAGTTGCTGCTCCAGAAGTTGTTGAAGAGGTAGT
>JACCDG010016614.1_pt1 | contig 16036 bp, 14 predicted proteins | sample 7442471 | NCBI WGS metagenome assembly JACCDG01 (sample SAMN15323444, study PRJNA562643) | freshwater metagenome | isolation source: river surface water | place: USA:Blue River Watershed | collected 2017-08-17 | reverse complement strand
GCCAATTATTTCCAGGGACAGGCCGGCGTAGCGTTTGGCTATGGCGCGGGCCTTAGTTGCCAAGGTGCATTGGCGATTGCCATTGGTTCCAACACAGCCGCCAGTACACAGGATGTTGCAGCAGTAGCTATTGGTGCAAATGCGGCGTGGTCCAATCAATCGCGGGGTGCTATTGCGATCGGCTCCAATTCCGGTGTTATATCGCAGGGTATTTTTTCAATTGCCATCGGTGGCCGAGCCGGTTTCAGTTCACAGGGCGGCCAAGCTATTGCCATCGGTTCAAATGCTGCCACCAATGCCCAGGGTGCCACTGCAGTAGCCATAGGTTTCGCAGCGGGTGGTAGTAATCAAGGCACGAATGCTATTGCTATAGGTACATTGGCGGGTGCAAACAATCAATCTACCAATAGTATTGTGTTGAATGCCACGGGTTCCGCGGTAAATACCGCGGTTTCCTCGGCCTTTTATGTTGCCCCCATTCGCTTAACTACCGGTTCCTCCAACATCCTCTATTACAATACGTCAACGCGTGAGGTATATTATTCCACTGTAACGGCTGTAGGGGGCGGTGGCGGCACTTCTTTACCATCCGGTAGTGCACCAGGTGATTACCTTTTTTGGGATGGCAGCGCCTATGCTGTTGCAAGTACCATCATAAAAGTGGGATCTAGTGCGGGTCTTAGCAATCAGGGAAGTTCGGCTGTAGCTATTGGCTCGTCCGCTGGCCGAAGCACACAGGGTGGAGCAGCTGTTGCAATTGGTGATTCTGCGGGCAGAAATGCTCAAGGAGGACTCGCGGTTTCTGTAGGTTTCCAGGCGGGTCAAAGCAATCAGGGGAATTCAGCAGTTGCCGTTGGCTATTTATCCGGCAACAATGTTCAAGGTCAAAACGCAGTGTCTATTGGATCAAGTGCAGGTCAAAGTAATCAAAGTGGATATGCTGTTGCAATTGGTGGCTCCGCCGGCCAAAGCACCCAGGGTAATTCGGCGGTAGCCATTGGATATTTGGCAGGTGCCAATGGACAAAATCAACAATCCGTCGCAATCGGGCCGTCTGCTGGACAGTGTAATCAGCTTCAACAATCCATTGCAATAGGTTTCAACGCTGCAACAAACGGACAAGATTCAAGTTGTATTGCAATCGGACGCTCCGCGGGAAATACACTACAGGCATATTCTGGTATTGCAATAGGTGAATTGGCCGCCTTGAGCAATCAGGGGAGTACAGCAGTTGCAATTGGTCAATATGCGGGCACCAGTACACAAGGAAGTAGTGCTGTGGCGGTAGGTGGAAATGCAGGTGCCAATGCACAGGCATATGCGGGTATAGCAATCGGTGCCTCTGCCGGCCAATGTAATCAAGGTATGGTGGCAGTTGCTATTGGCGCTGAAGGGACGGGCCAAAGTGAACAGGGTGCCGGTGCGGTGGCCATTGGTCATCAGGCGGGTAAGTTGAGTCAAGGAACCGCTGCGATTGCCATTGGTAAATTCGCGGGAACATCCAATCAACCCGCGAACTCCGTTATTCTCAATGCCTCAGGGTCCGATCTCAATCCCTCCACGACATCGGCTTTCTTTGTAGATCCGATTCGTCTGGACTCCAATGCGACAACGGGTTATTTAACATACAATTCCACGACGAAGGAGGTGATTTACAATTGGGCGGGTTCTGGAGGCGGTGCAGGTCCTACTGGTCCTACAGGTCCCGCCGGTGGCGGCGGTGGTGGTTCGTTCCCCGCCGCCGGTGCAACGGGTGATTGCTTATCCTATGACGGAACTGCTTTCGTGACCACGAGTACTACACTCCGTTTTGGTAGCTATGCTGGTGAAAACAATCAAAACTACGGAGCAGTCGCTGTTGGAAGTTATGCGGGCCAGAATAACCAAGGGACATTCGCAGTTGCCGTGGGATGGCAAGCGGGCAAGTGCAATCAGGCGGGCGATTCTCTCGCCATTGGCTACTATGTCGGCGAGTCCAATCAACAGAACAATGGTGTGGCCGTAGGTTCCTATGCTGGCCGCGCCAACCAACAGTGTAATGCGGTAGCTATTGGATTCCAGGCCGGTAATACCTCGCAACGCATTGGTGCTGTTGCAGTTGGTCCGTATGCCGGCTCCAACCTCCAAAGCAATCAGGCTGTTGCAATTGGTCAAGAGGCGGGTCAGACGAGTCAAGGAAGTTCCGCAGTGGCCATAGGCTACCAGGCTGGACAGACGCAACAAAGCGGCTCCTGCATAGCTATAGGTCCGAATGCAGGACAATATAGTCAACAAGGCATTGCAATTGGTCAGTCTGCGGGTTTAGTAGGCCAAGCATATGGTGCATGTGCCATAGGTGTTATAGCCGGATTACAAAACCAAGGAACCAATGCCGTTAGTGTGGGATATTCTTCAGCCTATGATTCGCAGAGTTCTAATGCCATTGGCATCGGTGCAAATGCTGGATATTCAACCCAAGGAACAGGGGCAATTGCTGTTGGAAATATGGCGGGCTCCAACAATCAAGGCGCACATGCGGTGTCTGTAGGAAATGCCACGGGCAGTTTATTTCAAAGCAGTTGTTCGGTTGCTATGGGTTTCTCCACGGGCCAGATATACCAACAGGAACACGCGATTGCTGTTGGTACCCGTGCAGGCCTGAGCACACAGGGACCCTACTCCATTGCCATTGGATACGAGGCGGGCCGTAACGAACAACCGTCCCAGTCTCTTGTCCTCAATGCTACCAGCACATTCCTGAATGCCTCGCTTGCCAACGCTGCCTACATCAATCCCGTGCGGATTGATAATACCTACAGTTCGGGCTATTTGACCTGGAACTCCACGACGAAGGAAATGACCTGGAATTCCACGAGTAGTGGTGGTGGCGGCAGCGGCACCGGCCCCACAGGTCCCACAGGTCCCTTAGGAGGTCCCACGGGACCTACCGGTGATGCTGGTACGAACGGTACCAATGGAGCAACAGGACCTACAGGTCCTGCCGGCGGTGGTGGTGCCTCTCTCCCTGCAGCCTCCACCTACGGGAATTTCCTCGCCTGGAACGGCACAGAGTACGTTGTACAGAGTTCCATTATTGCCATTGGACAGTTTGCGGGCAAAGATAAGGATCCAGAACAACTGAATACCATTGCCATTGGAACCTATGCAGGATATTCGGGTCAGCAAATGAGTGCCATTGCTATTGGACAATACGCCGGAACCTCTACACAGCAACAAGGTGCCATAGCCATCGGGTGTAATGTTGGCACTAGCAATCAAGGTTGGCAGGGGATTGCTATTGGCAATCAGAGTGCAACCGCAAGTCAGGGCTCACAGGGTATAGCTATAGGCACGTTTGCAGCTCAACAGAATCAGAACGCATATGGTATCGCTATCGGATACAGTGTTGGAACCACAAACCAAGCCTCGGCGGCGGTTGCCATGGGATATAATACAGGAAGAATATCACAGAATGTTTATAGTATTGCATTGGGCAGTTGGACCGCCGAGAGTAATCAGGGGCAGTATAGTGTTGCTATGGGTCAATACGCTGGCCGTACATCACAAGGAAACGGATGTGTTGCTATAGGATGCAATGTAGGTCAATTCCAACAAGGTGGTGGTGCAATTGCTCTTGGTCAGCAAGCTGCATATACAAGTCAAGGAACGGATGCTATTGCCATTGGCACAATTGCGGGTGAAACCCAGCAGGGTTCCCAAAGTATAGCCATTGGCTCCTATGCAGGTCGGTATTCACAGTTAGGTATCGGTATTGGTAGTTATGCAGCACACATAAATCAAGGCAGTAGTGCATGCGCGATTGGTGTTCAAGCTGCTCTTTTCAATCAAGAACGGTTTTCCGTTGCTATTGGGGAAAGTGCAGGATATGATGTGCAACGGTCCAATGCTATCGCAATCGGCAGAAACGCGGGGTATTCAACACAGAATATCGCTGCGATTGCTGTTGGATATTTTGCGGGCTCTAATAATCAGGGCAGCAACGCGATTGCTCTAGGCAATAATGCGGGTCTGAAATTCCAGAGCACATGCTCCATTGCATTGGGCTTCTCAACTGCCCAGAACTATCAAAGCGAGCACGCCATTGCAATAGGAACCCGTGCGGGCCTGAGTACACAGGGTGCCTATTCCATTGCTGTTGGATACGAGGCCGGTCGCGAAAATCAACCGGCACAATCTCTCGTCTTGAATGCCACCAGCACAACCCTGAATGCTGTGTTAGCCGATGCGACTTACATAAACCCCATACGTACCCAGACGTCCAACAATACGGGTGCCCTTGTGTATGATACGGCTACAAAAGAGGTGAGTTACAATTCCTCCAAGACCTTCGTTATCCAACATCCCCTACACGGCAACCGCTATCTCGTGCACGCCTGTTTGGAGGGACCTGAGGCGGGAGTCTATTACCGTGGTACGGCTGAAATCGTCGCCGGTAGTGACAGCGTGACCGTGCAGTTGCCGCACTACGCTGCGGCCCTCGCCACGGAATGGACGGTGCAACTAACACCTGTTGGAACACCACGCCAACTAGCAGTGAGCGAGGTCTCCCCTGAGGGCACCTTTGAGATTCGTTGCAGTAAGCCTGGGCGTGTCCATTGGCTCGCCCACGGCTTGCGGGCAGCCATTGATGTGGAGCCCGAAAAAGCGGCGGTGAAGGTACACGGTGACGGTCCCTACAAATGGATATAACACCAGCCACCAACCCCGTTTAATTACTAAATAGGAAGCCGACGCGACCCGCGAAGACTTTCATCACATTCCAGTTCGTCGTCCAAACATAGATATTCATGTTGGGATGTTGAGTACACGCGGGACCCGCCGCCATGGAGATGTACATTTCCTTGCGTGGTATTTTATCCCAATTCGCCGCCCCCGTGGGCCGATACACATCGTCACGGTCTGGCGCAGTCCCAGCGCCAAAGGACCACATATAGACATAGCGGTCATGCACAGCCACCTTCGCAGCTTTTTGAGTAGGAATTATGGTCCGAAATATGGCGGGTCCTTTGATTTCAAAGCGCTCATACGAGTTGTAGAAAACTGCGGCACCCGTAATTGGTTCCGAATCCGCATCCCTGAAGGCCGGTAAGACACGCCAATTATTGGCGGCCGTGGGCGTAAGCTCCGCGTTTGGCCACCAGGGAATGGTGCATGGATTTATCCACGTAAGATTGTTGGGTCTCTCGTATACGTATGGCGATAAATCGCGTGTAAATAGGAACCAGGCATTGTAGGCCTCCGCCTCGGGACGCTGGAGTACCCACAGGATTTCCTTGGTGGGATTGGTGAGCGGTAACTCTATTCGCGCCTCCGTGGTATTCTGGGTAGCCTGCGAGAGGATGGCATTGTGCTGTTCCACGAAATACGTGAGTTCCGCGGAGCGCAGGGCAATCGCCTCGGGTTCCTCCACACTCACATACTCCAACATGAGGTAGGCGTCCTCCATGTCTAGTCGTGTAGGCATCGTGTAACCGGTCAGGATTTCGCCGCTAATACCTTGGCGGGTCATGGCGGCATTCATCGCATAGACACGCCCCGTGAGATTCGCGGGATTGGAGCGCCAGAAGCGTCCGCCCTGCAATTCCACCATCGCCCCACTCACATCTTCACCCGCCCGAAATCCAACAGTCCGCCCGTCGTATCGCGCATCCGTGTAATAGAGGTCCTCCACAGGGCGGAACGTCACGTGAATCTGCACTTTGTCAGCGTAAATGGCGTCAATGGGGAGCGCATGTGAGTAGCGACCGGGCCGCGAAAACCAGAACGGAATGGGGACGTGTACTGTTAAGGGGTCCGCGGCCGTGCCGACCCACGTGGTGGGTCCGAAGCCGTTCGCCGCTCTCGCAATCATACGATTCTTTGCCTTCAGTGTATCCAGGGGTTCGTAGAGCTCATCCAGGACTTCTAACAGTCGCCCATCCAACGTCTCTACGATAGCGCCGCCGATTTGGAGTTCCACGCGTTCTATGAGCGCATGGCCGAGAGCATTCGTCCAGCCGTAGTAGGGACCCAAAAAGGCGGCACCGGCGGCCTGTTGAGCCGCCCGTTGTGCCGTGGCTATATCCGGCATCTGCACGACCAACATGACGCCATTGACGAGCTCGGCGATGCGGGGTACCGTGAGGGAGACACGGCGACCGAAGCCGTACTGGCCGTCAAAATCTACGCGCCGCCACTGTGCCGCCCACCGCGACGTTTTCCGGAGGACTTTGACAAACTGATCCGTATTCGGATTCCCCTTCGGTGAAAGGAGATCCGTATACTGCAGACCCGAACTTATTCGGATTAAACTGTTGGCTATACTCGCTGCCATGGGGCGTCTCTTGTGTACTTAGGAGATTTCTGTTCTTCCGTTTACATGCACTGCGTAGCACTCCGTAGCCAAAAACCACTGGGGTCTTCGGTTCTTTTTATTGGTTTTTAAGGGGATTTAGGAGATTGTGTTGAGTGTGTTGGGAGTTTAGGCATTCTCTACAAGTTCGCCCTCCTCTCTTTCAGCAGCGGCACTACTGCGGAGTGCCGTGGTAGCTTGGGGCTCCAGAGGAAGCACACTAGCGTTCGCCTGGCGCTCCTGACGGAGGTCCCAGTTGAGCACAAACACCTTCTGGGCCGTATCACGGGCATTCATCCAGCGCACGCACTCCTGCCAGTCTAGCACCTTGCGCGCAGGCTTGAGGGAGGTCATGTAGAGATTGTGGAGACCGTAGATGAGGGGGCGGAACTTCGCGGGAATCTGGGAGCGGTCCAGTGTGCGTGCCTTGAAGGCGTCCACATACATGCGGAAGACCGTCTGGGTCACCGCCTTCCAGCGCTGAATGACGGCGTTGGCAAGTAAGCGCTCCTCAGGGAAGTACTTGAGGTACTCCTCCAAGCCGCCCTTGCTCCACAAGTCCACCCAATGGTAGTCGCGGCGGGCCGTATTGCCGCGCAACTTACGCACTGTATTGTAGACCTGGGTGCGCATCTTCCAGCGACGGAAGGGCTCGGTTGCGCTCTTAATGACGACACCCTGGTAGCGCACGGAACCGCGCATGCTGGCAATCATGCTGATGACGCCAGGCATATCCACGGGTACCATGCCACTCACAGCATTGCCGTGCTGACTACCCTCCTGGTCGTGCTCGGTACGGTTCACCATACCAATTACTTCCAACATAGGTGTCATATCCATGCGACCTACGGTGGCGTCGGCGGACTTGGTAAAGTACTGGCGAGGTGTCTGAATACCGGTGGGTACCTCGGCAACGGTGAGTGCACCGTCTGCGTCGTGGATACGATAGGCTGCAACCAGAACCGCACGTGGCTTCTGCACAGGGCAGACGATGCGGTTTTCGGGGTGCTGGAGAATCCAGGAGTAGGCGACGCCCTTCTCAAGGCGGTCGGTGAACGGGTTTGCGTCCACACCATAGCTGGCCACGATGGCCTCGTGGAAGAGGGTGGCAAAGGAGCGGTTGCTGAAGTAGTGGCACTCGGCGTCCATCATAGAACGTGTGTGAATGCGCCACTTCTCGGCATCTGCGTCCCAGAACTGGCCGATGAGCACACCATCTACGAACTCCTCCATGAGGATATCGGTGGGTGCGGCGATAGAAGGGAAGCCCTCACCGGTTTCGGACTTGAAGGCGGTGACGGACACGGGGCGGTTGGTACGGGTATTCCATACAACCGAGCGGAATGCGCCGACGTGGGGCAGGGCCAAATTGCTCTGGTCCTTCACGTAGCGAATCATTGCCAAGTCGGAACCATGCAACTCGTACACGGACAGCTTACCACCCTCCTCGGAAGTGAGGTGGTTACTCAAGGCAGTCCATGTAGGATAGGCGGCAAGGAGGACGGAGAAGGTCGTGTTGGAAGTGGAGGCCATTGTATAGGAGGGAAATGAAAGGTCTGATAGAATTCAGGAATGGAAATGCTTAAGTGGACCGGATGGACACTGTGTCGCTCTCATGTCATGTGACGTCTGTCAATTTTTTCCGCGACTGTTACATATCCGTTTGGGGGTTCGCGTAGATGACGTTTTGTTCGGGTGTTCGGCCTATTAAACTGGCACAGTTAAATACGGAGGACCTCACAACACCCGCCTTGAATAAATCATCCGTAGAAAAGGAGGGACCTGGTGCCACCTCTGCGAAATACTCCCTGCCGGGAAACGCCTCCAAGCCATAAATTGCTATTCCCAATATGGTTATAAGTACAATCATGGACCGGCTGATTCGGCAATTCCAACAAATGTATGCAGCAATCACGAAAATGACCAAAAAAAGTATAGCGCTCATGGTGTTCTTCTACTCTACTTTAACGCAGCGAGAATTTCCTGTTGAGTGCGTCGTATGTCGGCAAGTTCCTGTAGAATACGGAGGGCCCATGCTGGTGCCACGTCGGCTTCATCAACAACAGTCTCCGCATCGGCGTCTACATCTGTAAGGAGTGTTCGCGCGCCATCTGCACAGCCAATGTGATATAGCCCTGTTGGCGGCTCCTCGGAAGCCATGGCATCCAAGAAACGCTCCACAGATTGACCGGCGGCTCCACGCACACGCGTATGTTCCACGTAGTATCTGCCGCCCTCCCATTCTACACACACGGCTTGTTGCTTCTTGGCACGGTGGTCGCAAGGAATATCCTTGGCATGCATACGCCGCCAGATATAGCCGAACGCTAAACTGGCGCGGTAGCTCTCGTCGCGAAATTCGGCGATTTCCTTGGGCGTCACCGTTCCCAGAATATCCAGGATACTCAGACGTCCCGTTACATGAATCTCCTTAAATATCTCCGTAAACCACAAGGGATAGGATGTAGAGTGTTCTGCATTGTACCAATCTGTCAGCGATTCGTAGCGTCGTTCGCGGTCATGGGTGTCGCAAATGCGTCCATCCACCGCGAAATACATCCATTCCAGTTTGCCACGAAAGAAGAGGCGTACGGCACGGAAACGGGACCGCAGGAAATACTCCAGTAAGCGCTGGAAGTATTGGGGATTTTGGGTGTACTCAACAAGAAGGCCGTAGTATTGCTCTTTTGCTTCGGTTTCAGTTGCCATTTGAAAGGAATAAATGGGTAAGGAGAGGGGGGAGGAAGATTGTTGGGAATGTCGGCACTCTCAACAAACGTCAGTATCATCAATTTTTTATTTATGCTGTCTTTTTTGCGACGCGTTGCTGTTGCCCTTGCCTTTGTCCTTGCCCTTGCCCTTTATGAAAAAGGCGTCCCAAGGTTTGCACGAGGTCTTTGGCAGGCGGATGGGAACGTGCTATAAACTCCAATCGCCCTCGCATCCAGATATTGAAATCGTTCGCCTCATCCCAATGCGTATGTAGAGAGCGCAGAACTTGTCCGTCGTACGTCAGACCGCAGCCAACGAGTCGCCGGTTGTAGCCGATGCGTGCCTCAATAGCGGGCGGGGGGTCCACAGATTGTGCATGGCGCCACCAACCGAAATTGTTCTGCAGGGGCAGCTCCTCGCGTTCCTCCGCGGGAACGGCTGCCCATACAGCCTCTAGAGCCGCCTGCTCGTAAAAGCGCGACCCATAGGCTGCGCGTCGCCAGACATCCAGCAGCGCTATATCGCGTACCCAGAGCATACCGGCATTAAACCTACCATAGCGGGCTTCATCGGCGGGACGAATGTAATGGGGGGATAGCGCTAGACGATGTTCTGCAACAGGTTGTGGGAGCGGTGCCAAGAGACAGATATCCGCGTCCAGAAACCAGACACCCTCATTTCCACCACTTTCTACACGCTCCTCAAAAACCCACTTTAGAACCTTCGCCTTTTCCATGGTAAAATCGTGGAACATTGTATTGTATATGCGACCATCGCGTGCTTCCATATCCTTGCGCGTGAGTCCCGTATAGGCATCTAGCTCGGTACGAATGTGGAGAGTGATGCGCGTGCCCACGGCTCTCAACAGTCCCGCCGTCGCGGTATCCGCGAATACAAATGCCTCCGCGGTGGGCTCCCACTGTTCCAGCGTATGTAGGAGGAGCTGGAATTCCTTGAGCGCCTGGGCACCCATGACAAGGCTGGCTATGAGGGTGGGCATCCCGTAGTCCGTTACACTTGATACATATTCATTACTTTAGAATAGAGGGATGCGTCGGCACCACCGAAAAACGTTGCGACGTGCTGGTAGACGACGGAGGATACGAAAGCAGACGCACCGACATCGCGGTGGTGGTGTCCCCATTCAGGCAAAACCCATCGTTGTCCTATTTTTCCATGGAGGTATTAATGTTCACGAGCAATGTCCGATGAAAGGAACGTATACTTTAAAACCCAATACTCAAATTATGCTTGTTTCAAGTCCCGGTGAAATAGGAATTGTACGCCCAAAATCTTTGCCAGCATTTCTAACAGATGCGTGGTATCGCCAGAAGACATATGAACCTCTTTTTGACATGCATAGTATTTCGGATTTGAACGAGAAAAATGCTACATATAGATATTCTGAAAGTTACGAGCGTATAGGACCCTTCACAAATACGGGTTTGAGTCTTTTTGAATCACCACTTCGCGCTAAAGAAGGGAGTCTTATTCCCAACAGCGTCCTTCACGTCGGTATTCCAGGCGATAAACTCAGCCAATTGTACGGCATATATGTGTTTTCCACGGATTCAACCCAGCCAGTAGATTTCTACAACTTTGATGCCATTCGTGACACATTAGGTCTTCCGATGGCTCAACGTTATCTTTATTTATCCGATGCATTTGGATATCTTGAAAAGGCTGGTATGTATGACCATGCAATCGGTCTTGGGGTAATACAAATGTCGTGTAATACATTTTATAGTATGAAAAACGGCAATAAGCGTCTTATTACACCATTTGATATATGGACAGATACGGGTACAATAAATGCATGCGTTGCTGCTGAAAGCATGTATCATATAGCGGATAGCGAATATAGGAGTCTTGACCTATTGGATAGTAAAGAGCTTGATGAAAAATATCCATCGGGTATAGTACTTCCCGTATTTGTTGATGAGAAGCGAGGCGTGGGAAAAAACGAGGGAGGACCCCTCATAGCTATGATGGATTTGGTGGAATAGAGCGGAACACAGTCTTACTTGATTTTCGCGAGCATACCGGCAAAGTCGCCAGGTGCCTCAAAGGAGGTTGCCGCGTGATAGAAATAGGCTGTAGAGGATGCGAAGACTTTCTCACAACACTTACAGGCGGTACCCTTTGCAAAGGCGGGAATCCATTCTTTGCAGTGGGAGCGGGCAAAATGCACGAGCATGTTCGCCTTCGTTTTGGCGGTTGCGGCACATCCTGGATGTGTACAGGCAAAGGATACACCCACATAGGGATTCGCCTCCTCAGCAGCGTCGGTGGGATGCGCCTGCGCCATATGTTGGAGATACGCGGATTTCTGGACGAACTTCTTATCCGTGCAATGTGCACAGGTGAATTTATAATCCTGCACATGCTTTGTCTGTACATGATAATACATGGTATTCTGCTTAGCGGATTGCTTATCGCAATATTTGCATTGAAAGACGCCGGATTCAAGCTTGGTGTAATAAGATTCGGTAGCGGCAGTAGACATGTTGGAAATGGAGGAATAAACAGTGGAAGGAAGACGATTGTTATAATTCATGTATACACGGCATCCCCACCTCACCTCAAAAACGCCTTTCAATTTTTTTGGAGACCCCTAGAAAATGAGCGCCGCCGACATTCCCGAAGTACATGCTTTTTGGCATAAGCTGTTGACAACCGTGGATGCCCTTTCACATCGTGTTGCTGCCCTTGAAAAAACTGCTGGTGTACCTCCTGTGCGTCCCATGAATCCCCGCGATATCACATATGTCAACGGTAAACTGCAGTTCCGCCTGGACAACTTCCAATTTTGCCAGTTCCTGGATATCTATTTTGACGATAATAAATCGGCGCGTATACAGTATTGGGCGCCATGGACAAATAATCCGGCCAATCCTCCCAAGTTTACACAGTCTCAGGGGGTCATTCAAGTAGACCTCACACGCGAACCCATGCTACCAACACGCTCCATTGAAATCTTTACGCGCTACGACTACTTTACGCGCAACGGGGATGCCGGATACGCTAAGTTTATTATTCCCGTGACCCCATCTGCATAAGAACCCCCAGTTTATCTAATTCTTGTGCCGTGTGTCCACCGATGGGCTTATAAACCTTCCGAATGTTATCATGAACTGGGCGTGATACATCATATGTAGGTGTGCGGAGATGATAATAAATCTCCCCCGTTTCACGTTTTCCAACACTCAGGAATGTATCCTTCCGAAATGCATAGGTGAGCATATCTGGCGTTTGTGTAAAAGCCTGGAGATCCACGGGTTCCTCCGCACCTATTTTCAAGCACTGGTTTCCAACAGGATTGTTACTATCGTCCGATTTATTGCATAGACCGAACGTTAGCTGATTGTTACGCGCATCTGGTATGTAATCGCAATTTCCGTCCAACATGCGTTCAACGATAATGTGTTTGCCATGATGCCTTGCAAGCGCTTCCCACACCGATGATTGAGTGGATTGAACAGACCCCATCGTATGCCTGTTACAGCAAGGGGTACAATTGGTTATCAAATTTTATGTTGAGTGTACCGGTTGTTCTAAGGGTATGGTAAGCATACACATCCAGCAAAAATGTCCATTGCAGTCTTGACATTCGCCGTGGGTGGCGATTACTTGCGTGCCATGGAGCCAGGTCTCGCATCCAAGCGCGACTACTGCAAACGCCATGGATACACATTTCTAGAGGGTGGTGCCGATGTATGGGACCGCAAGAAGCCCATTCCGTGGTCCAAAATCAACTTCATCCTCAAATACCTGGATGAGTACGATTACCTTTTTTGGACAGACGGCGACGTTATTATAACGAATCCCGAAAAACGCCTAGAGGACCTGGTGCTGCCCCTGCTCCCAACAGGAAAAGATATGCTCTGGTGCCGCGATGCCTGCGGAAACTTGAATAACGGCAATGTCTTCTTCCGTGGCCGGTCCGCATGGGTCCGTGATTTCCTACAGCGCTGCTATAAACAGGAGCAGCTCACGCACCATATTTGGTGGGACAATGCAGCTTTCTGTTATTTGTACGAAACCGTGGCGGGTGACCGCGAGAAGATAGAGACGTGCGAAGACCCGGCGTTGTTCAATGCATATCTGTTTGACCGCCAGAACTCCGCGGAGTCTACCACGGTGCGCCTGTACAAACCCGGCGATTTCCTGGTACATTTCGCGGGCGTCTATGACGCCTGGAACATTCATCGGTGCATGATATATGTGGACCGGTGTGCCGCAGCGGGCAAGGCGCCTAACACGGCTCTCCTCACGCATTGGCGTACACGGGCACCCCTGAACCAACAACAGGCCGCCCAGGAAGGTAACGGGGCTCCCATCTACTAAAAATCGCTGTATGCGTTAGAAACCCCAGATGGCTAAGACTCGTAAGAACATGCGCCGCAACAGCCGCAAGCACCGTGGTGGATACCAGGATATGCCTCCTGCTGAGATGGAGGCCCCTAAGATGGAGACCGCTCCCGGCCCCTCCGCCGCTCAGACCGGTGGTTCAAGGGCCATCGGTACTCGCGCCGAGGTCATGCACGGCTCCGCCCACCACACTTCCGGTGGCCTCACCCGCAAGGACCTCAAGTACAACAAGCACGGCCGCATTGTGAGTCGCAAGGCTTCCGAGCGCGGTAAGAAGGCCCTGAAGCACCTTATCAAGGCCGGTTACAAGGCCAAGAAGGGTACTTTCCGCCTCTTCAAGAAGTCCCGCAAGTACTAAACCGCTTGGCTAAGCACACTATAACTCTATATTCTGTTGGGAATCATGGACTTCCAACAGAATCTCGCTGCCCCTAAAAGAAAACATGGCTAAATCACGTAGAGCACATCGCAAGACCCATCGTAAGTCCACTCGTAAGGCCCACCGTAAGTCTACTCGTAAGGCCACTCGTAAGAACTACCGTACCCGTCGCAACAACAATATGTTCATGCTCGGCGGTTTCCAGGGAGATGCTGTCGCTACCGCAACCGCTTCCTACAAGTCCCCCTTTGTCACTAACATGATTAAGTACTAAATGCTTCGCAATTACTCTCGGTCACCGAGACATTTCATTCCTATGCGCAACCAGTGTTGGGCTGTAGGAATGCGCCGTTCCACAATAGGCCGTGAATCCGCCGGTCGGTGCCACATCAACGTCCAGGCATGCTCCTCCAAATCCGACACCATGAGCCCCATGTCCGCATCATAGGCCGCCCGAACAACGGACAACCAATCGTCTACCGGTGGTTGCCAGGCGGTGTGCCCGGCCCTCGCAGGCAAGGCTGTAAAGACCTCCATCATACGCTGGGCACCCACGGCATCCCCAACAGCCGCAAAAAACGTCGCATCTGGCACCAGGGGCGGCGGTGCATCATTGACCCAAATGCGCGATACAACTGTGCGCCCTTCGCGCTGCATACTCTCCAAAAAGGACCAGAACGTCGCGGGAACATCCACGTGCTCAAGGGCGACCATACACGACCCAACGCCCACGCTTCGGAGTATCGTCGCGATACAAGACCAATCGCGCGTCTGTGTCGGATGCCACACACATGTCCAGGCTGCCTCGGCTTCCGCCAACGTCGGTTGCGCTGCTCCCTTGATAAGGACCTTCATGGTATGTTGAGACCCCTGGAGGAATTCCCAAGGCAACTGGTCCGTTCCGTAGACCCATGTAAACCGGCCTATTAGAGAGACACCGAATCCCTCTAACTCCATCTGCACTTCTACACTACTTATCGGATAGTTGGGCACGTTTTAGACGAGGGAATTGTAGAGAATGAATGTTCAGGACTTGCGCATACGCAAACCTGTAAGGAAGCCTACACTTGCCGAAGAAAACCTGGAAAACCTACACGTTGCGAACATATCTGGACCTGAGTGGACCATATTCCCTGGAAATACACAACCAGAACATATCCCCGCAAGTCTCAAAATGGGGTCGCGTGGTAAGAAAACGCGTAGAAGGTCTCGTGGTGGAGCCGCCTATGAACGTCCGACGTATCTTACAAATACCGCGACACCCAACACGCGCAAGGCGTATTGGCAACTTTTACCCAAAGGACAGCCGACCACCAACGCTAGAAATACACTCGTGAGGGCAATTCAGAAGAAATACAATCGCGCGGATTACCATATTCCTGTTGGAACACGCCTTTATCGTTCCGCATTGGAGGCGGACCCGCACGAGCTCTTTGTAGCGAAAAAGGATATGTTCTTCTTCGGCCTGGATGCCTATATTTCCGTGTGGTATGCCCTGGAAATGTGGCAAATGTTCCGCAAAAATCGGCACAGTGTACCCTACGCAGAATGGTACACCTATATGCATGAATACGAAGTTGTCGCACCCATACCGTATAAATACTTGCCCGATTTGGCGACGAATCCCAAAAACGCGCCATACAAGGATATTTGCTTACGAGAAGCCTGTGTGCATCCGCAACGCATTCCCCATGGTGCCCACGGTGTCCTGGATGAGGTCGGCACGGAACTTACACTCCCTTACACATTCCCCGTATTTCAACACATCAAACCCGTCGCTACCCATACAGTGAATTTAATTAAGTTGTTGGAAATGCAGGATTATTTGACGGATATGGAGCATCCGTTTGCCCTTACGAATGTTCTCACTACACGACCCCATAAAAATCACGCCTCTCATTAAAGAAATGAAGCTCACAGTTCTCTATGTTCTTACGGTTTTGACCGCCATTGCGGTGGATATCCCGTATTTATGGGCCCGCCTGGACTTTCATAAGGCGTTTTTCAACAAGGTCCAGGCATCCCCTCTTACCGTCCGGTATATTCCGGCTCTCGTGGTATACCTGCTGTTCGGTATAGCCTTAGTGTATGTGGCTATTCAACCGGCGAGCACCTGGAAGGAGGCCGTGCTGAAGGGGGCCGCCGTAGGCGGTGTGATGTATGGTTTCTACGATGCCACCAACTACGCTACACTGGCGGGATGGACCGCGTCCATGGCGTTGACTGATACGTTGTGGGGAGCT
>JACCDG010477878.1_pt1 | contig 16037 bp, 10 predicted proteins | sample 7442471 | NCBI WGS metagenome assembly JACCDG01 (sample SAMN15323444, study PRJNA562643) | freshwater metagenome | isolation source: river surface water | place: USA:Blue River Watershed | collected 2017-08-17 | reverse complement strand
GTGCGGCACCACGATGTACTTGTGCAGCAGCACGCGATCCAGCGCACGCGATGCCCCGACCAGTTCTGCACGCGACTCGGCTCGCACCAGCGCAGTCACCAGCTTGTCAACCGCTGGATCCTTCAAGCCCCAGTAATTGCTCGAGCCTTTTTCATCTGCAGCCTTGGAGCCCAGCATGTCAAACATCTCATTACCCGGACTGGTCACATCAGGAAACCGCTGACTGGTCATGTCAAAGTCAAACTCTTCCATGCGTTTCTGCACTAGTGCAAAATCGGCCGTTCGCTGGCTGACCCGTATGCCCAATTTCTCGAGATTGCGCACATAGACCGCAATAATGCGCGACAGCGCTGACTGATCGTCGATGATTTCGAAACTGAATACCTCACCCTTCGCATTGCGCAGTGCGCCGTCGCGGTAGACCCAGCCCGCTTGTTTCAATAGCTCGCGGGCCTGCAGCAGGTTGGCGCGCAGCGAGGCTGGCGCATCGGTCCTCGGTGGCAGCGGTGCCGGACCGAACACGGCAGGATCCAACTGATCTCGCAGCGGCTCGAGCAGTTTCATCTCCGCCTCTGAGGGCGTGCCTCGCGACGCGAGCTCAGAGTTACTGAAAAAAGAGTCGATGCGGGTGTACTGGCTGTAGAACAGTTGCCGGTTCATCCACTCGAAATCCAGCGCCAAGCCAAGCGCACGGCGTACCCGTGCATCTTGAAACTGCGGCCGACGCAGGTTCATCACGAAGGCCTGCATGCCTGCGCCATTTGAGTGCTTGAGCGTGGTCTTGATGATCTCGCCGTTCTCGAATTTCGGTCCCTTGTACATGCGCGCCCAGTTCTTGGCACGATATTCAACAACGACGTCGAATTCGCCCGCCATGAATGCCTCCAGGCGCGCGACATCATCTTTATAGAAGCGGTACACAATGCGCTCGAAATTAAAGGCTCCGCGTCTTGCAGGAATATCGCTGCCCCAGTAGGCCGGGTTGCGCTTGTAGGCGATCGAACGGCCGACATCGTATTTTTCGATCAGGTAAGGGCCGCTGCTGATCGGAGCGACCAACTGTATCTTGTCGAATGGCGTGCCTTGCGCCCATTTGCGAGAAAAGACCGGCATGCCGCCAACGATCAGCGGCAGCTCGCGGTTGTTTGTCTTGAAATCGAAACGCACCGTCAGCTCGTCGAGCACAACGCACTGCTTCACATCGGCGAAGATCATCTTGAACTGCGGCGCACCCTTGGCCATCAGCGTGTCGAAGGAATGCTTCACATCCGCCGCGAGCACTGGATCACCGTTGTTAAACCGGGCTTTGGCGTTAATCCGAAACGTCATCGCCATTCGGTCAGGTGCGAGCGTCATATCTTCCGCGAGCAAACCGTACATCGTCGCCACTTCATCCGCTGAGCTGATGGTGAGCGACTCGAACATCAGGTTGGCCACGCCGGCGGCGGCCACGCCTTTCATCGAGAACGGATTGAACTTGTCGAAACTGTTCGCCTGACCGGGGTTGGCGAGATACAGATCGCCACCTTTGGGCGCGTCGGGATTGAGGTACTCAAAATGCGCAAAACCGGGCGGATACTTGGGTACGTCATACAGCGAAAACGCGTGCGCGGCCCACGCGACGGGCGCGCATGCCGAGGCGGCGACAAGGATGGCACTGGCAAAGATCTTGATCATGAGCCCGATAGCGCAAGCAAAAACGCGTCAAGGATAGCGGTTTTCGCCAAAGGGCGGGCGGTCACACGTTGCCGACACTCGGGTGACGCCCATTTGCCCGGCACCCACCGGAACCCCTACAATGGCGCGTTTTGGCCGGCAGCCTGCCGGCACACCGGGTTGAGGGAGTCTCCGATGGCATTCTTGCAAGGCAAAAAAATACTGATCACCGGCGTGTTGTCCAACCGCTCCATCGCCTACGGCATTGCACAAGCCTGCCACCGCGAGGGAGCCGAGTTGGCGTTCACCTATGTGGGCGAACGCTTCAAGGACCGGATCACCGAATTCGCAAAAGAATTCGGCAGCTCGCTGATATTCGATTGCGATGTCGGCAGTGATGAGCAGATCGAGGCCACATTCACCGAGCTGCGTAAGTCATGGGACCAGCTCGACGGTCTGGTGCATGCGATCGGCTTTGCACCGCGTGAGGCGATTGCCGGCGATTTCCTCGATGGTCTGTCGCGCGAGAACTTCCGTATCGCTCACGATATCTCTGCCTACAGCTTTCCGGCGATGGCCAAGGCGGCGCTACCGATGCTGTCGAACCATTCCGCGCTATTGACGCTCTCGTATCTCGGCGCGCTGCGCGCGCTGCCGAACTACAACACCATGGGGTTGGCAAAGGCGTCGTTGGAGGCTAGCGTTCGTTATCTTGCCGAATCGTTGGGTAAGCGCGGCGTGCGCGTCAACGGTATCTCGGCCGGCCCGATCAAGACATTGGCGGCGTCAGGCATCAAGGACTTTGGCAAGATACTCAACTTCGTCAAAGAGAATGCGCCACTACGCCGCAATGTGACGATCGATGATGTAGGCAATGCCGCTGCTTTTCTGCTGTCGGATCTGGCCGGTGGCATCACGGGCGAGATCACCTATGTCGATGGCGGGTTTTCGCAGGTGGTGGCAGGGATGGGATCAGACGAGTGAGCGCGACTCGCCAGCGCTAATTACCGCCCCATGGGCGATGTGGTTCCGGCTTTCGCCGGGATGACACTTCCGGCGCCCACCTCGCTTGGAAAAAATGCCACTCCGACCCAGATCGGGGTCCAGCGTCTTTGCCTCGAAGCGCCGAGCAACACATCGCTAACCACAGCCATCCCAATTTGCTGTACAATTCGGCTCGCGTTGTGTACAACAGCGCACCGCTGCACGCAGACCCTGAGCAATATTCTGAAGCCCTCCCGCCCCCTGGTGCAGATCCACTAAGCACCGTCCCGGCGCAAAGCTTTTGTGCCGAAACCTTGATCCGTTTCGTTTGTTTCGCTGGTTGGCGTTGCTTTTTCTTTTGCTGCTACATCCTGTCGCGGGCGTACGCCTGCGCGCCGACTTTTTTTGAAAGACGAAACATGACATTTGAATCTCTAGGTCTGCATCCGCTGGTTCTCAAGGCGCTGAACGATGCCGGCTACACCGAACCCACGCCCGTTCAGCAGCAGGCGCTGCCCGCTGCAATGGCCGGGCGCGATCTGCTGGTGTCTTCGCAGACTGGGTCGGGCAAGACCGCGGCCTTCATGCTGCCATCGCTGCACAAGCTGGCTAGCGCGCCGACCGAATCTGCCGGCAAAACGCCGAATCAGGCCGCCCAATCGGCGCGCTCGCGCGGTGAGCGTCCGCGCTTCATGCCGGCCCGCCCAAAAATGCTGGTGCTGACGCCCACGCGCGAGCTTGCGCTGCAAGTGACGACAGCGACAGACAAATACGGCGTCCACGTGCGCCGCGTGAAAGCGGTGTCCATCCTTGGTGGCATGCCCTACCCCAAGCAAATGCAGCTGCTGGCACGCAATCCCGAGATTCTGGTCGCCACGCCTGGGCGCCTCATTGATCATATGGAGTCCGGCAAGATCGATTTTTCAGCGCTGGAGATCCTGGTGCTGGACGAAGCCGACCGAATGCTGGACATGGGCTTCATCGATGATATCGAGCGCATCATCAGCAAGACTCCAGAAACGCGTCAAACCATGCTGTTCTCAGCCACGCTGGATGGCATGGTGGGCAATATGGCGCGTCGCATCACCAAAGATCCCCAGCTGATCCAGATCGCCAGCGCGGCCACACGCCACGAAAACATTCAGCAGCGTGTGCACTTCGTTGATGACCTGTCGCATAAAAACCGGCTGCTCGATCATCTGCTGCGCGACACGAACATCGACCAGGCCGTGGTATTCACCGCGACCAAGCGCGACGCGGACACTATCGCCGATCGCCTGACGATTGCCGGTTTTGCCGCTGCCGCGCTGCATGGCGACATGCATCAGGGCGCGCGCAATCGCACGCTCAATAGTTTGCGTCGCGGTCAGGTGCGCGTGCTCGTGGCGACCGATGTCGCCGCGCGCGGCATTGATGTGCCGGGCATAACGCATGTGTTCAATTACGATCTGCCCAAATGCCCTGAGGATTATGTGCATCGCATCGGCCGTACCGGACGTGCGGGCCGTAATGGCATCGCGGTCTCACTCGTGAACCATGCCGAGGGCGTACACGTGAAGCGCATCGAGCGCTTCACCAAACAACCGATTCCGGTCGATGTGATTGAAGGCTATGAGCCGAAGAAGGCGGGGCACCTGCGCGTCGTCCCGGCTGGCGTCCCGGCGATGGTCGTGGCGGCAAGCCCGGCAAACCGGGTCAGCGCAGCTTTGCCAAACCCGGCGCCGCGCCGCGCAAGGAAGGCAGCGGCTATCGCAGCGAACGCGGTTCGCGCGGCGATACGCGTCGCGGCTGATACCGGCCAAAGCAGACCTCATGGGCTCCCTCGGGAGCCCATGTCATTATGACCGTATCAATGCAACACAGAGATCTCTGAACAACATCATGAACGCACCTCTGAAACTGACTTCGTTTTCCCATGGCGGCGGCTGCGGCTGCAAAATCGCGCCCGGCGTGCTGGCCGACATCCTCCGGCAGAGCAAGGGCTTTCCCGTACCACCCCAGCTGATGGTCGGTATCGAAACTTCGGATGATGCAGCGGTCTACAAGCTCAATGATGATCAGGCACTGATCGCGACCACGGATTTTTTCATGCCCATCGTCGATGATCCTTTCGACTTTGGCCGCATTGCGGCAACGAACGCGATCTCCGATGTGTATGCGATGGGTGGCACACCCATCATGGCGCTGGCGCTGGTCGGCATGCCGATCGACAAGCTGCCTGTCGAGACCATTGGCAACATTCTCGCCGGTGGCGAATCCATCTGTGCCGAGGCAGGCATTCCCATCGCCGGCGGCCACACCATCGATTCGGTCGAGCCAATCTATGGACTGGTCGTCATGGGCCTGATTCATCCGTCCAAGATCAAGCGCAATGCGGATGCCCAAGCCGGAGATGTACTCATCTTGGGCAAGCCGCTCGGTGTGGGCATTCTGTCGGCCGCACTCAAAAAAGGTGTGCTCGATGCCGAGGGCTACGCAGCGATGATCTCCAGCACGACCAAACTCAACACGCCGGGCAAGGAACTGTCCTCCATCACCGGTGTACATGCGATTACCGACGTCACCGGCTTTGGCTTGCTCGGCCACGCGCGCGAGATGGCGCTGGGTTCCCGCCTGACCGTAAAGATTGAATCCTCGCGCGTGCCTTACCTGCCGCAAGCAGAGACGCTCGCTGCGCAAGGCTTTATCACGGGTGCCTCGAGCCGTAACTGGGCAGGCTATAGCGGCGATGTCAAGCTCGATACCGGCATCGATGAGGTTCGGCGAGCATTGCTCTGCGATCCACAAACCTCCGGCGGCTTACTGGTCGCCTGCGCTTCGGAATCCGCATCGCAGGTGCTGGAAGTTTTTCATCAGCTCGGTTTCACACAGGCCGCTGTCATCGGCGCACTGGCCCAGGGCGCGGCGGTGGTCGAGGTGACGGCCTGAGGCCTGCCCGAGGTTGTACAGCGGGTCGTCAGCATCTGCCGCCAACGGTTGTTACACTGGCCGCCTTGCAAATTCTTTCATCAGCATGACTACCCTCACCTCGCCCACACTGGAATGCCGACAACTGTCCAAATCCTTCGGTGGACGTCCGGTGCTCAGCGCAATCAATCTGCAGCTCAACGCGGGCGACTACATTGCCATCATGGGCGAATCTGGTGTGGGCAAGTCGACGCTGCTCAACGTGATCGCCGGCCTGGACACACCCGATAGCGGCGAGCTCTGTATCGATGGTGTGCCACTGCGCGAACTCGACGACCGACAGGCAACGCTGCTGCGACGTGAAAAACTCGGATTCATCTTTCAGGCTTTCCATTTGTTGCCGCACCTGACGGTAGCGCAGAATATTGCGCTGCCTCTGCTGCTGAACCAGATGCCGACTGAGCGTGCCGATACGCTGCTGGAGGCGGTCGGCCTCGCCGGACGCGGACACGACTTTCCGCGTCAGCTGTCCGGTGGCGAGATGCAGCGTGTCGCGATAGCGCGCGCGCTGGTACACCGCCCACGCCTGCTGCTGGCGGATGAACCGACCGGCAATCTCGATCCCGACACGGCGAACGATGTTCTGCAATTGCTCAGACGCGACGTGAGCAGCAGTGGTGCGTCGGCGATCATCGTCACGCATTCGCCTGCGGCAGCTGCCAGCGCCGACCGCGTACTGCTGCTGGGGCGCGATGGCCTGCGACAGATCGAGGCGCCCGTCGTACCCAGCGCATGAGCACAGCGTCGAACTCTCCGGGCGCCTATACCCTGCATCGATGGCTGCTGGCGGGCGAGTGGCGCGCACATCCGGTGCGCGCACTGGTTGCGCTGGTGGCGATTGCACTCGGCATTGCGCTGGGCTTCGGCATTCAGCTCATCAATGAGGCAGCGTTCAGTGAATTTTCTGCGGCTGCGCGCAGCCTGTCGGGTCATGCCGATGTCCAGGTGCGCGGAAAGAGCGTCAGCTTTGATGAGCGCCGCTACGCCGACATCGCCGCGCTGCCCGAGGTCGATGTCGCTGCACCTGTGCTTGAACTGGATCTTGCGGTTCCGGGGCAGCGCACCCCGCTGAAAATTCTGGGCATCGATGGTTTTCGCTCGGCAGCGATCGCGCCCGACTTGCTAGGGCTGCCCGAGGAGGGCAAACCCTTTGACAGCCTGATGGCTGATACCGTGTTCCTGTCACCCGCCGCGTTGGAATGGCTGAACCTGAAGACCGGTGACACACTGAACGTGATCGCCGGCGCGACAGCCGTCAAGCTGCGCGTCGCTGGCACGCTGGTGAGTGCGCGAGCCGGACAACGGCTGGCGGTGATGGATATCGGCAGTGCGCAGTGGCAGTTTCATCGTATCGGACAACTCTCGCGCATTGATCTGCGGCTGCAGCCGGGTGCGCGTATCGCATCCGTCAGCACCGCGATAGCCGCGCTGGATCCTTCGCTCACTGTGATCGCGCAAGACGATCAGGATCGCCGCACTGCCACGATGTCACGCGCCTATCGCGTCAACCTGAACGTGCTGGCGCTGGTTGCGCTGTTCACTGGCGCTTTTCTTGTCTTCTCGACGCAGGCTTTGTCTGTGCTGCGGCGGCGTCCGCAATTCGCGCTGCTGCGCACGATGGGCATGACGCGCCGGGAGCTCTTGCTGCAGGTGCTGGCGGAAGGCGCGGTGCTTGGCGCTGTCGGTTCGCTGCTCGGTTTGCTGGTGGGTTATGGATTGGCCGCCGCCGCACTGTCACTGTTTGGCGGCGATCTGGGCGGTGGCTACTTCCCCGGCGTGCAACCCTCGGTCAGCCTCGACCCGATTGCCGCGCTGCTGTTCTTCGTGACCGGTGTCGGTGTCGCGCTACTGGGCAGTGTGTCGCCGGCGCTGGAAGCTGCGCGCGCGCGACCTGCTGCTGCGCTCAAAGCCGGCAGCGAAGATCTCGCACTCGCGCCGCTCGCCATGCCGTGGCCCGCGCTGATCCTCATCATCACCGGCGCCGTGTTCACGCTGCTGCCTCCCGTGGCCGGTCTGCCGGTCTTCGGCTATCTGGCCATCGCGCTGCTCCTGGTTGGCAGCATCGCGCTGATGCCACGACTGGCTGCACTGGCCTTTACGCGGCTGGCAAAGCGGCACCAAGGTCCGCTGGCCTCGCTGGCTATGTCACGATTGGCCAATGCCCCAAACCAGGCCGCGATCGCGCTCGGTGGTGTGCTCGCCAGTTTCGCGCTGATGGTGGCCATGGCGATCATGGTGGCGAGCTTTCGCGTGTCGGTCGATGACTGGCTGCGGCATCTGCTGTCCGCTGATTTATATGTGCGTGTGATGAATGGTGGCGAAGCGGGTCGGCTGTCAGCACGTGAGCAGCGATCAGTCGCTGCCCTGCCCGCCGTCGCACGCATGGAGGTTACGCGACATCAACCGATCACGCTCGACGCCGCGCGCCCCTCAGTCGCGCTGATCGCGCGCAGCATCGATGCAAAAGCACCCGAACGCGCGCTACCGATGGTGAGCGATACGGCTGCGGTGACCGGCCGGCCTGTCTGGGTATCCGAAGCCATGGTGGATTTATACGGATGGCAGCCAGGACAGTCCGTACAGTTGCCCATCAACGGACAGTTACAGCGCTTTGAGGTAGCAGGGATCTGGCGCGATTACGCGCGCCAGTCGGGCGCGGTGATGATGCGCATCGATGACTACCGACAGCTGAGCGGTGATGACAGCGCGAATGATGTCGCGCTCTGGGTCAAGCGCGATGTACCCGTGTCCGTGCTGCGGCAGCAGATCGATGCCTTGCCGTTCGCTGCGTCGCTGGAGCACGCAGAGCCGGGCGAGATACACGCGATCAGCCTGAAAATTTTTGACCGAAGTTTCATCATCACCTATCTGCTGGAGGGCGTGGCCATCGTGATCGGTTTGTTCGGTGTCGCGTCGACGTTTTCTGCGCAGACTTTGTCTCGCGCCAAAGAGTTCGGGATGCTGCGCCATCTAGGCATCACCCGCGGACAGATCCTGGCGCTGTTAGCTGGTGAAGGCGCATTGCTGGCGACGCTCGCCATCATGGCCGGTTTCGCGCTCGGCGCGTGCATCAGCCTGATCCTGGTATTCATCGTCAACCCGCAATCCTTCCACTGGACCATGGAACTGCACCTGCCCTACACGCTGCTGGCAACCATGGCCGGTGTGCTGCTGCTGTCGGCATCGCTGACTGCGCTGGTGTCGGGACGTGTCGCGGTGTCTGGCAGCGCGGTGCGCGCCGTTCGGGAGGATTGGTGACATGGGCAACACCATTCTCGCGCCCATCCTCTTGGCGATGCTATCGCTGTTTTCATCATGGGCATCCGCAGCCCCTCCCGTGTTCAGCGACGTTCGTCCTCCGGCGAACCTGAGCTTCCCGCGTGATTACGGCGCTCACCCGGACTTTCGCACCGAGTGGTGGTACGTGACCGGATGGCTGAACACGCCTGACAACAAGCCCCTGGGTTTTCAGGTGACTTTTTTTCGTTCTGCCACCGATCATGATGTAAACAATCCCAGCCGCTTCGCGCCGAAGCAGCTGATCGTTGCGCATGCGGCGCTGTCGGACCCCGACCTGGGTAAGCTCGCGCATGACCAGAAAATCGCTCGCGCTGGCTTCGGGCTCGCGCACGCGAGCGAGGCAACCACGGACCTCCGGCTGCAGCAATGGACCATGCAGCGGCAGAGTGACGGGCGCTACCTTATCCGGCTACCCGCCCGAGAATTCACATTGTCACTCACGCTGACGCCGACGCAGCCGCTGATGCGCCAAGGCGACGCTGGCTATTCCCGCAAAGGCCCGAAAACTTCTCAGGCCAGCTACTACTACAGCGAACCGCATCTGGGTGTGACAGGCACGGTCACGCGCAAGGGCACCCCCGCAAGCGTCAGTGGCACGGCCTGGCTCGATCACGAATGGTCGAGCACGGTGCTCGACCCACGGGCGGTTGGCTGGGATTGGGTAGGCGCCAATCTCGATGACGGCAGCGCGCTGATGGCTTTCCGCATACGCCGCGCCGATGGCAGCGCCTTGTGGCAGCATGCAGCCTTACGCAGCAAGGATGGCCGGATCAGGCAGTACCGAGACGATGAGATTCGTTTCACGCCCCTGCGACACTGGCGCTCGCCGCGCACCGGTGCCCGTTATCCTGTCGCGATGCAGATTGATACAGGCAAGGGCAACGAAAAAGCCGCTTGGACACTACAACCGCTGCAAGAAGATCAGGAACTCGATTCGCGCCAGTCCACCGGTGCGGTCTACTGGGAAGGTGCGGTACGCATCCTGAACAACAGCCAGCCTGTGGGACGCGGCTACTTTGAAATGACCGGCTATCTGAAAGCCCTAAAATTATGAGAACAATGCTGGCCGACCGCCCAAAGTCCCGTAGCGGTTTGAAAACGCTTGCAGGTCTGCTGCCCTTCCTCGCGCCCTATCGCCGCCGCCTGATCGTCGCGGGTATCGCGCTACTGATCGCGGCGGGTGCGACGCTGGCGATGCCCTATGGCTTTCGGCAGCTGATTGATCTGGGATTCTCATCTGCAGGCACCGTACAAACGACGAGCGTCAACCTGACCTTTATCGCGCTGTTTGGTATTGCGTGCGTGCTGGCCGTTGCCACTGCTGCGCGCTTTTACATGGTGTCCTGGCTCGGCGAGCGCGTGACCTCGGATATCCGCAATGCAGTGTATGCGCATGTGCTGAGACAAAGCCCGGAATTCTTTGAAGTGACCCAGACTGGCGAAGTTCTATCTCGACTGACCACCGACACCACGTTGATACAGACCGTGGTCGGTACCAGTATCTCGATGGCACTGCGCAATCTGTTATTGCTGGCGGGCGGCTTGCTGATGATGTTTTTCACCAGCGTAAAGCTGTCGGCCATCATCATCGTGATGCTAGTATCGGTGATCATTCCCATCGTGCTGATCGGACGCCGCGTGCGCAAACTGTCTCGTGCATCGCAAGACAGAATTGCGGATGCCTCCGGTCTGGCGGGCGAACGTCTGAACGGCATCAGCGTGGTTCAGGCTTTCGCCCACGAAGCACTGGAAGCGGCGCAATTCGGCAAAGCGGTGGAGCGCGCCTTCGGTGCTGCAATTGACCGTGTGCGTGCGCGGGCATTGCTGACCGTAACGGCCATCTTGCTGGTGTTTGGTGCCATCGTCTTCGTGCTGTGGCTGGGCGCACATGCAGTGATTGAGGGCCGGATGAGCGCCGGTGAGCTGGGACAATTCATTTTGTATGCCGCCATCGTCGCCGGCGCCATCGGCGCCTTGTCCGAAACGCTGGGCGATGCGCAGCGCGCCGCCGGCGCCAGCGAGCGTCTGCTGGAACTGCTCGAGGAGCGCTCGCCGATCGTCTCTCCTGCCAAGCCGCTTGCGCTGCCGCGCGGTACCGCCAACGGCGCACAGTTGCAGATCGCCGCGTTGAATTTTCGCTACCCGTCGCGCCCAGATCAACCAGCGCTTGCCGATTTCTCGCTGGACGTAGCATCCGGCGAGACCATCGCCATCGTCGGTCCTTCAGGCGCTGGCAAGACCACGCTGTTCCAGCTGTTGCTGCGTTTTTATGATCCGCAATCCGGGCATATTCTGCTCAACGGTATCGATATCCGTCAGCTTGAGTTGAAGGCATTGCGCGAAGCGATCGGTATCGTGCCACAGGATACGGTCGTGTTTTCTGCCGATGCCATGGAAAACATCCGCTATGGTCGTCCCGAGGCCTCCGACGATGAGGTGATCGCCGCAGCTCGACAAGCGGCGGCGCATGAGTTCATTGAAAAGCTGCCCGATGGCTACCGATCTTTTCTGGGCGAACGCGGCGTGAGACTGTCGGGAGGCCAGCGTCAGCGAATTGCGATCGCACGCGCCTTGCTGAAAAATCCGCCGCTACTGCTGCTGGATGAAGCGACCAGCGCACTCGATGCCGAATCAGAGCGGCTGGTGCAGCACGCGCTGGAAGCCGCGATGATTGGCAGAACGACCCTGGTGATCGCGCATCGTCTGGCGACCGTGCAGCGCGCGACGCGCATCGTGGTGATGGAACACGGGCGCATTGTGGAAACGGGTACCCATGCAACGCTGGTGGAATCGGGTGGTTTGTATGCGCAGCTGGCAGCGTTGCAATTCACGACACATTGAACGGACGGTCAGACGCCCCAACCGTATCAGTTCATCTGCGACAGCTTGTTCATGATCTCGCGCTGCAGCGCGAAAAATTCTTCAGAATCGCGCCCCATATCTATCGCAGTTTCCAGCATTTCCCGCGCTTCGCGATTCTCTCCGAGCAGCGTATAGCACTCCGCCAGGCGGAAAGCTGCGGGGACAAACGTGGGGTCGAGTTGCAGCGCGCAGGCATGAAAGGTCGCGCTCATCAGAGGATCGTTCATACACTGAAGAATCATGCCGGCCATAAACAGGAAGCGAATATCTCGAGGGTTGCTGATCGACAGATACAATGCCATCGGTAGTGCTTCGCGATATCTTTGGTGCTGATAGTGTTCATAAGCACGGCCATATACCTGCTCTAGCAGATCGTCATCAACGGTCGTCAGCACTGTTCGACGCATCCCCTGCGCCAGCGTGTGCTGCAGTTGGGAGACTTTATCAGGTAGATCGCTGAGACTTTGATTGACCAGTGCAACAATCTGATCGATCTCTGGCATCGCCAATGTGCCTCGCAGCACGCTGTCCATCATGACTCCCCAGCCGATCTCAGGCAGGCAGATATCCACTGTAACGCAGTATCGCAATCACGGTGATCAGCAACACCGAGCTCACTGCTTGTCCCCAAATAAGATTCGGTTCCGGCGCGACGACGCTCTGCGAGCCTCAGCTGAAGATCTTCAAACGCGCGATCGAACACCGCATGCCGCCCGGCCGGCAATTCTGTGGGCGATGCGCCGGTTGCTCCTGCGCTGGTCGGCTCGCGAGTACTGCCCGGGGTTGGCAACGGCGTCAGCTCAAGAGGGCTTATCGCCGAGCGGGCTGGTATCGGTGTGGTCTCCCGAATGCGCACATCAGAAACCATAGCGCTTACGACGGAAATTTTGTTCATTGTGCAGACCTGAAAGGTGATTGAACGGAGCAACATGAATTGCCCCGGAAACCAAAATTGTAGCCATCGCTGTGCGGGCTACGCTACCCCCGATGTACTCGGGTCGCTGCCCCGCAACACTTCTTGATCACTGGCCGCATCAAGCCATGCTCAAGCGGCGGGCACCGCACAGCGCGCACGATCGGTCTGGGCAGCCTCACGCGCTACAATAGAGGCTTCCCCGGAGTTAACTCATGCACCAATACCTCGATTTCATGCGCCATGTGTACGAACATGGCACCGTCAAGACTGACCGTACCGGTACCGGCACGCGCTCGGTCTTCGGTTATCAGATGCGTTTTGATTTGCAGGAAGGCTTCCCACTGGTGACTACCAAGAAGCTGCACCTGAAATCCATCATTCACGAGCTGATCTGGTTTCTTGCCGGATCGACCAATATCGGTTATCTCAAAGAGCATGGCGTATCGATCTGGGACGAGTGGGCCGATGCGAATGGCGATCTGGGACCTATCTATGGTTTTCAATGGCGCTCATGGCCGACGCCAGACGGCGGACATATCGACCAGATCAGCCAGCTGATCGAACAGATACGCAACAATCCGGATTCGCGCCGTCTGATCGTCTCGGCATGGAATGTATCCGACATCCCGCGCATGAAATTACCGCCCTGCCATGCGTTTTTCCAGTTTTATGTGGCCGATGGCAAATTGTCCTGCCAGCTCTATCAGCGCAGCGCCGATATCTTCCTCGGCGTACCCTTCAATATCGCATCCTACGCCCTGCTCACGCACATGGTCGCAGAGCAGACGGGACTGCAAGTCGGCGATTTTGTGTGGACTGGTGGCGACTGCCATCTCTATTCGAATCATTTCGAACAGGTACAGGAGCAACTGTCGCGCAAGCCCTTCCCGCTGCCTAAACTACAACTCAAGCGCAAGCCAGATTCGATCTTCGATTACCGCTACGAGGATATCGAGATCGTCGGCTACGAGTGCCATCCCGCGATTAAGGCACCCGTCGCCGTGTGATGCGTCAAAAGATCACAGCACAAAATCTGCCGCGCTCACCGGTTGGACACCGCTAAGCATCAACTCCAACGGAGGTAGGTCATCGCCGGCCACATCCGCTTGAACGTAGGTCAGGCCATTCTGCATCCAGTAAACGACTTGGCCTTGGGCGATGTCTGGCTCCGGGCGGCCGGACAGTGCTCCGATCCACACAAACATCTGATCGTCGGGAGTTGCCGCGTCTGCGTCGATCAATGACAAATCGATCCAGTCCTGGTCATTCTCGAAATCGAGGATGACATCCGTATCCCACTGGGTACTGTGAGTAATGGCCTCATAGACAAAAACATCATTCCCTGTACCACCTGTCAGCAGATCAGCGCCTGTCCCGCCGTGAATGTTGTCGCCACCCGGTCCGCCATCGATGCTGTCGGCCCCGCCACCACCGATCTGCAAATCATCTCCACCACCGCCAGCCAGCGTGTCATCACCGCTCTGTCCGACGAGAATATCGGGACCACTGTCGCCACTCTCCGAACCTGAAACCACGGATTTTTGTTGTCCTACGACCCCTGCAATGCCTTGTTCAGGATCCATGTTGTCCAGAGGATCATCCGGGTTCCGCACATTGATAGTCAGTTTGTCATTGACATCGCCTATGGTCATTGCCAGCCGGCTGAAATTGCCCCAGTCTCGCTCGCTGTTGGTGTCAGTGAGCGATACCCGGGAAAACACGGTATCCGTCATGTCAGAGATTGAGCCGTCATACTGAACGCCCGCTTGCGTGCCGATATCTGCACCCGCCCATGGCACGCCGGGTCCGCTCTCCTCGTCTTGCTGCGTGTCGCCCAAGCCGATGACTCCGGTCAGCAGACTGACATCTGCACCATTTGCAGCGAACAGATCGATCGACGTGTCGTTCTGAGTCAAATTGATCGCAATGGCGCCTTTGGTCGTGCTATCCAAGAGCCAGTCTTGCCCAACATAAGACCCGGATCCGCCAATGACGAAGCTCTTGTCGGGCCCATACAGCGCCCAGGTGCCAAAACCTAGAGACCCAGGCTCATACAACATCAGGATGCCACCGGCGGGGATGAAAAACTCGTCTAAAGCATTACCGTTGGCATCTTCGGTAAGACCGGTCAAATGACGAAGGTCGATCAAAGTCACCGCACTACCCTCAGCTCCGACAATCTCGATTTTCATTTTCGCCAACTGCGTTGCATCGATCGACAGACTCGATGCATTCAACAATTCGATCGATCCTTTGCCCACCGGGATACGATTGGGTGCACTTCCGTTATCGGTATAGGCAGTGCGGATCACGGCAGGATTATCGAGTGAGATTTCATTAATCATCAACTGCCCTTGCTGCGGCGCGGGGCCACCCACTTCCACAACAGCCGAGCCGATGGCCGCATGGATTCCGTCAGACAGCAAATAAGAAAATGACACCATCCCTCGGTACGCATCGGACGTGTCCATCACAAAGCTGCCATCGGCATTGACCAGCACACTGATGTTTTCGTCCAGTTGCAGTACGGCTGAGCCGTCTGTCAGATTGATCCAATGCTGGGTATCGATCGATATCGCACTAACCATGAGAAAGTCACTGTCGATATCAGCATCAGCTTTGCTGCCAAAAATATTTTGGTGGAAGATCAGACCATCAGACTGACTGACCTCAAAAACTGAACCTGCGATATTTTCGTAAAAATAAGCATCGTTTTCAGGAACGGGGGTCTCATTGCTCCCGATAATATCAATCTCGACGTAAGCGACATCGCTCTCCGCAGTACCATTCGTCGCTGTATAAAAAAAAGATAACCCCAGCGATTCTCCAGCCTCAAGACTTCTCAGCTCAGCCTCATTCAGCAGAATATTTCCATGCTCATCCAGAGAAAAGTACTGATTTGGAATATCGTACGTCCAAGCAATCGTCAATCGGGAAGGATCGTAGTCAGTATCGTTCGCGAAAACATTTGGCGGCGGAGAGTTGATGTCCCAGTCTGCCAGATTGATGTCGATCACATCATTGACCACGATAGGCTTGTCATTCGGACTCAGCACGTAAATACTCAGAATTTTTTCAGCGGTAGCACCGTGAGTATCCGTGACGACATACGAAAAGATGTCAGTTCCACCAAAGCCATTGCCCGACCCCGATGAGGCGTCCGCAGAAAACGCATCGGCTTGATAGATATAGCTGCCGTTTTGATAAACCGTCAACGTACCGAAGCGCCCCTGGACAATTGCTGGCGCACCAGGACTCACCTCGTTAGCGTCAACATACCCTGAAATAAAAAGAACGCTGAGTTCATCGCCAAGATCGACGTCATAATCGTTGTCCAGCAAGCCCACCCCAT
>JACCDG010534011.1_pt1 | contig 16040 bp, 12 predicted proteins | sample 7442471 | NCBI WGS metagenome assembly JACCDG01 (sample SAMN15323444, study PRJNA562643) | freshwater metagenome | isolation source: river surface water | place: USA:Blue River Watershed | collected 2017-08-17 | reverse complement strand
GTGAAAGTATCCGGGGGAGACTTTCACCTGAGGTCTTAGACCGAAGCGTTACCTGGACAAGAGAAGTGTGTTTGGCCAGGTGGCGAAGTGGTAACGCTTCGGTCTGCAAAACCGACATACACGGGTTCGATTCCCGTCCTGGCCTCCGAAATTTCAAGACCACCTTCACGGTGGTTTTTGAAATTTTGGAAAAGGGAATCGAAGCTGTTGCGTGATATCTTTTCGAATGAAATGAAGAAAAGTATCCGCAACGGGTACTGAACATGTAATGTTCGATTCCCGTCCTGGCCTCCAAATAAAAGTCCCGATGCAAGGCATCGGGACTTTTATTGTCTACTCCTCACCCTTTTCAATTCGCTGCGCTACCGTATCAATCAATTGTCGATTGCGTTCACCATAATCAATCTCAAAGTTGAAGTAAGGAACAATTTTCATATTGCTATGCTTCATTACGTACCCACGGAGATCACCACCTTTGCGCTTGAGGAAGATGAGTGCGTCATCTTGACCTTCTTCCGGTATTGTCGAAAAAAGTACCGTTACATTACGATAGTTTGGGGCGATATCGAGACGCGTGACCGTAATGAGGGGATTTGCATTCGCTTCTTCACGTATGAATGCTGCAACGATCTCCGTGAGAAGTGAACGTACTCTATCTTGTCGACTAAATTCCATACTGTTTAGATAACAACAACGTTATATGGTTCGAGGTAGTCACCAGGTGCAACCTCTGCCTTGGAGTCGAGTTGCATACCAAATTCACCTTCGTTTATATGATCGACATTTGATTTTTGCTGCTGGAGATTCTTGATGACACCGCGCCCGAGCTCAATGTCACGACGGAAGATGCGAACATGCTGATTGAGTGCAAGCGTTCCTTCCTCCATGCGTCCACCAAGAACGTGAAGATGCTTCTGAGAACTGAAATGCTTGAGGATTTTTACACGGCCACTCACACGCTCTTCCTCCTTCTGCGGAGTTCGCTTCAAAAGTGCTGTCTCAAGCCATTCACCCAGTTTGTAAATAATATCGAACGTTTCAATTTCAACACCAAGTCGCTCCGCAAGATCGGTCGCTGCTCGTTCTACTTTCACATTGAAACCAACGATGATTGCATTTTCGGTTGCGCTCACATTTTGAACATCGCTCGCGGTTACATTACCGACGCTCGCGCCAATGACACGCACCGTGATTCGATCATTTTTCTGCTTCGTAAGCTCATGCTTGATGGCATCAATAGTGCCGAGCACATCAGCTTTGATGAGGAGGGGAATCACGGGTAGGTCAGCATTGAACGCTTCCCCCGCATCACTTGTTTCGGTGTATTCAGAAATAAGCTTCTCAGCCTCCTTCTTTGATGAAACGGTAACAAATGACGCACCAACTTTAGGAACTGCTGTCCATCCAACAATACCAACAGGCTCAGACGCACCCGCTGTCTTGATAGTTTTTCCTGACCAGTCTTCCATGATGCGTACCGGCGCAAAAGTCTTTCCCGAGACGACGAACATACCGCTCTCAAGCGTACCGTCTTTGACCATGATTGTTGCCGTGTTGCCACGCTTTACATCGAGTTTCCCCTCGATTACTTTTCCTGTTGCATGAAGTGAAGGATTTGTCTTGAAATCAGCGAGTTCTGCAGTGAGGAGAAGTACGTCGAGGAGTTCGTCGATACCCGTACCTTGTTTTGCGCTGATGCCAACCCATGAGATATCGCCACCCATACCTTCGATGTAGATTCCGTGTTCGATAAGGCTCGATTGTGTACGAACGAGATTTGCATTGGGCTTATCAATTTTGTTGATTGCAACAATATACGGAATGCCTGCCTTTGTGATGCATTCAAGCGCTTCCATTGTCTGTGGCATGACACCGTCTTCAGCAGACACAATGAGAACAGCAATGTCAGCAACATCAGCACCGCGAAAACGCATTTGCTGGAATGCTTCGTGTCCCGGAGTGTCGAGGAAGGTTATTTTCTTCCTGGCACCCTCCTTCGTTGTGTGATCAACAACGTACGCTGAGAGGTGCTGCGTGATACCGCCTGCCTCGGTTGCGACTACGTTTGTTTTTCGAATATAGTCGAGGAGTGTTGATTTTCCATGGTCAATATGACCCATGATGACAACAACGGGTGATCGTGGACTTGATTCAATCTGTGTTTGTTTTGTTTTCGACATAGGAAAGTGAATGAAAAACGCCCGAACGTAAAGGCGTAAGGCAGAAATATGTCGCTGAGTATAGCAGACTATGTACATATTAACCACCCTATGACATAGTTGTGATCAATGCTTGATTTCGTCGCTCGATTCCTCAAAAAACAATCGGGTATCCACCTCGATTATGCCTCCACAACCCCCGTGCGTCCGGAAGTACTTTCGGCAATGGCACCATACTGGAATAGTGTATGGGCGAACCCAAGCGCCATCTATAAAAGCGGTGTTCGTGCACGCCGTGTCATTGAAGATATGCGCGAGAAGATTGCGCACCTGCTTCGTATTCGGAGTACTGGAGTTGTTTTTACGAGTGGTGGTACCGAATCGAACAATCTCGCACTCATCGGTACAATCGAAAAACTCCATCGAGAAGGACGGCCGTACAGTGATATGGCAGTACTCACCACAAAAATTGAGCACGCATCAATACTTGAGGCGGTAAACGAGCTTGAAAGACGTGGTGTGCACATTGTCTACATGCCACTCCATGAAGATGGGCGAATCGATGTAGCAGAGCTCGAATCGTGTTTAACGGAAAATGTAGCACTCATTAGTTTTGCGTACGTGAATTCTGAGATTGGTGTCGTACAAGATGTAAAGCGTATTACGCGCACAATTCGTGCATGGAGTAAGGCACGGGAGACGAACATACTTGTGCATCTCGATGCGGCACAGGCACCGCTTTGGCTTCCATGCGAACTCGATATGCTCGGTGTCGACCTCCTGTCCCTCGATAGTGGCAAGTGCTACGGTCCTAAAGGTGCTGGTGTACTCGCTTTTCGTCATGGCGTCACTCTGAGTCCGGTGATATTTGGTGGGGGACAGGAAGGTGGTCTGCGCTCGGGAACAGAAAATATTCCACTTATTGTAGGTTGCACCGTTGCGCTCCTTCGGGCACAGCATGAATGGGAATCACGAAGCAAGCGTGTTGCACTCCTCCGCGAATACTTTTTTGAGAGAATTCAGAGTGAGAGCCCTGGTGTGGTAATAAACGGAAGTCGGGAGCATCGCGTTGCAAACAATGTGCACATTTCTGTTCCTGGAATAGATTCGGAGTTTGCCGTTATTACTCTTGATCGACATGGGATAGCTGCTTCGACGCGAAGTGCGTGTGGTGCACATGCAGCGTCAGGATCCGCTGTGGTGCGTGCACTTACTCAGGATGATGCGCGTGCAGCAGCAACCATCCGCTTTACCCTCGGGGAGGAGACAACAAAAAAACACATCGAACGTGCGGTGGAGATACTCAGTGCACATGTACGCAGGATGCGCGCATTTGCCGAAAAGGATAAGCACGAGTAATTTGACACGGTATAAAAATATTGTAATATAAAGGTATTCTGGCTTTTCCGGTTACCGACACGAGGTCCGGTCGTACTGATACGAAGAAGGTATAATTCAAAAGACATCACCTATGCCTAATTTTCACAATTTCACATCACGTGCAAAGGAAGCAATCCGAAAGGCGCATGAGCTCGCTATTGAGCGAGGTCAAAATCATGTAAGCCCCACACATCTTCTTACTGCTTTGGTGATGCAAGATGAAAATACTGTCATCAGCCTTCTCGATCGTCTCGACATTGACGTTATTCAATTCACTGACCTTCTCCTCGAGGCACTTGAAGTGCCTGGTGTTGGGGCGACACTTTCACAGTCATACCAACTCTATCTCACCCCTGAACTTGCACAGGCACTCGAACAATCAGGTCGCATTGCGCAAGAACTCAACGACTCGTATGTCGGTGTTGAGCATCTTTTCCTTGCACTCATTGAACACCCAGGTCCTTCCATTGAAGTGCTCCAGCGTATGGGTGTTGAGAAGCGACAAGTTGAGAATGCACTCAAAGAGATTCGTGAGAATAGTGTTGAAGATGCTGTACAACCAAAGAAATACCGCGCACTCACAAAATATGCACGCAACCTCACGAAGCTTGCACAAGAAAACAAACTCGACCCGGTCATTGGTCGTGATGCTGAGATTCAGCGTGTTGTGCAAATTCTTTCTCGCCGTACGAAAAATAATCCCGTTCTCATCGGTGAAGCAGGTGTGGGAAAGACAGCGATTGCTGAAGGACTCGCTATCGCTATCGTCCAGGGGAATGTTCCTGAATCAGTTCGTGAGAAAGAGATACTCTCACTCGATCTCGGACTTCTCGTTGCTGGAACAAAATTCCGTGGTGAATTTGAAGAGCGCCTCAAGGCTGTCATGAAAGAAGTGGAACAAGCGCAAGGCGCCGTGATTCTCTTTATTGATGAGCTCCACACTATTGTTGGTGCAGGGCAAGCAGAGGGCTCTATGGATGCATCAAATATGCTTAAGCCTGCGCTCGCGCGAGGTGAACTTCGCGTCATCGGTGCAACAACTCTCAAGGAGTACCAGAAATACATTGAGCGTGATCCAGCACTCACTCGACGTTTCCAACCGGTCTATGTAAACGAGCCGTCTATGGAAGATGCAACAGCAATCCTTCGCGGCATTGCGGAAAAGTATGAGATATACCACGGTGTGCGCATTACTGACGACGCAATCGTATCAGCAGTCAATCTTTCAAGTCGCTACATCACTGATCGATTCCTTCCTGACAAGGCGATTGACCTTGTGGACGAAGCTGCATCTGCGCTTCGCATCTCGCTTGAAAATAAACCAGAGGAACTCGTCATTGCTGACCGTGCTATTCGTCGTCTCGAGATTGAGCGTGAGGCGCTGAAGAAGGAAGAGGAGACTTCAGATCATAAGAGCAAGATCAAAGCGCGACTCAAGGAGATCGAGCATGAGATCAACGAGCTTCGACAGAAGACGTCACAGCTCGAGGCAAAGTGGAACAATGAACGAGATGCAGTACGAGAGATTCGTGAGATGAAAAAGGAGCTCGAGGAGCTTCGTCTCGAGGCTGATTCTGCTGAAGCTATGGCAGATCTCACAAAGGCTGCTGAGATTCGCTACGCAAAGATTCCAAAACTTGAAAAAGACCTCGATGCAAAGTCCACAAAACTCAAGAAGATACAACGTTCTCGACAGCTGCTTCGTGAGGAAGTAACCGAGGAGGATATTGCTGGTGTGGTATCACGATGGACCGGCATTCCCGTCTCACGCATGCTCGAAGAAGAAGCAAAGAAACTAGCGCGCATGGAGGACGAGCTTGTAACACGTGTTGTGGGGCAGAAAGATGCGGTAAAGCGCATCAGTGACGCGGTAAAGCGTTCACGTGCAGGAATTGCAGATCCAAATCGTCCGATTGGCTCATTCCTTTTCCTTGGTCCTACGGGTGTCGGAAAGACCGAGCTCTCACGGGCGCTCGCAGAGTTCCTCTTTAACGACGAGAGTGCACTCGTGCGTATCGATATGTCTGAGTACATGGAGAAGCATTCGGTCTCAAAAATCATTGGTTCACCTCCAGGCTATGTCGGACATGAAGAAGGAGGTGCTATAACCGAGCTCGTTCGTCATCGACCGTACTCCGTCATTCTCTTTGATGAGATCGAGAAAGCACATCCAGAAGTATTCAACATTCTTCTTCAGGTCTTGGATTCTGGACATCTCACTGATGCGAAAGGTCGCAAGGTAAACTTCAAGAATACGGTCATCATCATGACTTCAAATATCGGCGCAGAATACATCGATCGCATGTCGAAGTTTGGTTTTGCACACGAAACAAGCGAGCAAATACAGTATGGACAAGCGAAGGAGAAGGTACTTGAGAGTCTTAAAAACTTCTTCCGCCCAGAATTCCTCAACCGTCTCGATGAAATCATTATCTTCGATATCCTTTCGAAGGAAACCATTCGTGACATTGTCGGTATGCAGGTGAAGCTTGTCCAAACCCGTCTTCTCCAGAAGGAAATCAAACTTGCAGTTACCGATGAGGTGCTCGATTTTCTTGCAAAGGAAGGGTACGATCCGAAGTTCGGTGCGCGACCTTTGAAGCGTGTCATCCAATCAAAGATCCTCACGCCAGTTGCGTCTATGATGATCAGCGAAGGTATGCTCCGTGGCGGAAATGTTTCTGTCTCAATGAAGAAGGGAGAGCTTTCGTTTGATGTAAAGAAGAAAGGAAAGAAAGTAGGCGTTGGAGAAGAAACAAAAAAGCAAACAGTAGGAGTACGATAAATAGGAATAGGAAAAGCCTGGTCGCGAACGACCAGGCTTTTTCGCGTACACCCTAGGTACTAGAAGTCATACGACCATCCAACTCCGTAGAGCTTTGCAAGGCCCGCGAGGTGGCGTTGTTCGAACACCAGAAACCCAGAATTCTCTGGGAGACGATAGCGCAGACTCACGATGCCGATAGGGACAGGAGCGATTACGAATCCATTTTCGGCAGTACCGAGCTTCTTCACCGCCAGGGGGGCAAGATAGGGGGGAATTTGCATGATCGCACGGTTGTACCCGATCGGGTCTCTGAACTCGTAATACATGATGACAAATTCAGCACCGACACCAACAGAAACACGAGCGAACTCTGGTGTGTAAAAGCGGACGTTGCGCCCCCAGAAGAGTGCCTTTCCATCACGACTTGTCTTATCCATGAATCCCCAGACTTCACTCGTATCCGAATTCCGCTTCGAGCGGCACTCGACTGAATAGCCAGGATTGTTTTCTTGGAATCGATTGAATGGGTTTCCACCAGGATGAGACGAGTGGGTGAAAAAGAAAAACCGAGCGTGCTTGCACCCATCCTCGTTCGCGAGGAATTGGAAGTTCATTTCGAATGCATTCTCTGCACGGGCGGTACTCGGCAAAAAGAACAGAATCGCCACGAGCACCAGATTCAGGACAGACTTCATGCTTGCCTCCAAAGGTTGTGGTTGTGGCGATATGCCTCCTTCAATCATACGCCTTCCCAAGGCATTTTCCAGTGTTGTATATGATTGTGAAGCTGGGTTTGCATGATGCTATAGGAAGGGTAGGATACAGGTATGGAACCACTCGCTTCACGAATGCGGCCCACAACGCTTGATACGTTCATTGGGCAGGAACACCTTGTCTCACCAGGGAAGCCACTCCGTGAGGCAATAGAGAAGAAACATCTTTTCTCGTTCATATTGTGGGGTCCTCCGGGTGTAGGAAAGACAACGCTCGCGCGCATTTACGCACAGTCGCTCGGAGCGAGCTTCTACGAACTCTCCGCTGTCTCTGCAGGTAAGGCTGATATAAAGGCAATCGTTGATGAAGTGGGAGAAGGAGCAAAAGTCCTCTTTCTCGATGAGATACATCGGTTCAACAAGGCACAACAGGATTACCTCCTGCCGTTTGTCGAAAGTGGGGTTCTTTCCCTCATTGGTGCAACAACCGAGAATCCAAGCTTTGAAGTTATTCCTGCGCTCCTTTCACGATGTCGCGTGTTTACACTGAAAGAGCTCACTGAAGGAGATATGGAGACCATCATCAAACGAACAAAGGTGAAAATGAACGCTGAGTCGCGCGAGTGGCTCATTCGGGTAGCAAATGGTGATGCGCGACAAATGCTCACGCTCCTTGATGCGACAGTTTCGCTCTACACCAACGTGACTATCGATACCATGAAGGAAGCGCTACAAAGCACTTTCTTGCGCTATGACAAGAAAGGAGAAGAGCACTACAACACGATCAGTGCATTCATAAAGAGTATGCGTGCGGGAGATCCCGACGCAGCGCTCTACTATCTCGCTCGCATGACAGCGAGTGGTGAAGACCCGAAATTTATTGCACGCCGCATGGTCGTGTTTGCGAGTGAAGACATTGGTATGGCACAACCAACAGCACTCGTTGTTGCAAACGAGGTATTCAGGGCAGTTGAGACCATCGGCTATCCCGAATGTTCGATCAATCTTGCACATGGGGTGGTATATCTCGCTACCGCAAAGAAGGATAGAAGTGCCTATGATGCGCTTCGTGCTGCCGAGAAGGATGTACAGCAATATGGCAATCTACCAATACCACTCTCACTACGGAACGCACCGACAAAGTTAATGAAAGAGGAGGGGTATGGTACTGGCTACGAAATGTATCCCGAGAAAGGGAAATCACTCCTCCCAGAGAAGATTAAGAAGAGACGATACTATAGAGAATAAATACCCTATTCCTTTTTTCGGTCGAGGCTGGCCGCGAGTAGCTCTAATGTTCCACCAACTTTTTTGTTTGGATTCATGATATTTTCAGGATCAAAGAGTTGCTTAACTTGCTCGAATGATTCGTATAGCTCATCTCCATAGAACTCACGAAGAAAAGGAGATCGAATAATTCCATCACTGTGATCAGCACTGATATTTCCTTTAAGCTTCTTAATGAGCGTGAAAACGTCTCGCATGAGATTAGTGATATCCTCATGGACAGTAGCTTTTGTAAAATCAAAGACTGGAATGATTCGAAGTGACCCGTCACCAATATGTCCGTGGTAACCATACATAACCCCATGCTTCTTGAGTATGGTACGAAGACCAGTTATGAAGGGACTAAGCGCTGAGAGTGGAACGATCACATCCTCAATGCATGGAACTGCACGAAATCCATCAGGATTGTAGTCGCGCATCAGTAAAAATGAATGTCTTCGGATCTCCCAGAGTGCAGCTGCATGCTCTGGATTGGTGACATGTTCTGCATGCACACCTGCCGTAGCAAGTTCATCGAGGCACGCGCGCGCTCTTTCGAGTGTTGCTTCTTGGGTTGCTTCGCTGAATTGTGCAAGGATTACTAGATGTGACTTCGGTGCTATATATGGTTTAGCAATTTTTGCGTATTGAGCGAGGTGTTCCTCAGCTTTACTAAAAGTATTTTGATCAAATGTTTCAAGTCCTTCTGGATTGTGATTATTAATGATTGCAATCACACCTGAAATCTCCTTGAGCGAACTAAGAGGTATGAGGAGGAGTTCAGTATGTTGTGGTATTGGAACTAGGCGAAGCACAGCACGTGTGATAATGCCGAGTGTACCCTGTGCTCCCACGAAGAGGGGAATCGCATTAAAAGTAGTATCCTCCACTATTTTTTCGATGCGATAGCCAGACGCAGATTTTTTAACGTTACCACGTGCTATTTTAAGTTTGTCTCCATATTTTTTGTGGAGCTCAACGAGTTTTTTCTCACGATCTGTTTCAATACGATCAAGTGGTTTAGGTACCACTCGTTCTACGCTTCCATCAGCGAGCACGATTTCAAGCTCAAGAACATTGTCACTTGTGGCGCCACAACGAAGACTTTTTTCTCCGGATGCATTATTGCCGAGCATGCCTCCTATTCCGCATAAGCGGTGTGAGGATGTGTACGCAGGGAAGAGTAGGTTATGTTTTTTTGCAGCGTCCTCGATATCTCGAAAGTAGGCACCCATCTCAACTGTTGCGGTTCTATTCTTGGGGTCAATGCTCACAGTATTCATGTGCTTTGTCATATCGATGATCCACCCAGTATTGAGTGGACCACCACTCATACAGGTACCTCCTGCTCGAATTGTGAGTGATGCGTGAGGATTTGTTGTACGTTCTTTCTTGCAAAGTGAAATGAGCGAAACGATATCTTGTGTATTCTTTGGGTAATATATCGCTTGAGGAGTAACCTTAAAACTACTTGCATCCGTTGAGTATTTCGTACATGTCTCAGTATCAGCAGCCACCTCTCCTCTAAACGTCCGTACCCCTGGTGTAAATCGATGTATGCAAAAACGGAATACACTATATACACAAAGAAGTACAAAACCGTAGATGGGCAAAAGATATACATTTGGTATTTCACCAAGCGGTGTCTTTGCATAGAGAAATAGGGAGTACCAAGAACCCCCTGCAATAACTGGACCAAATTGCATAGGCATACGATGGTATGCCATAAGGAGCGCATTGAGCGTGATGATTGAGAGGAGTACTAACTCGGGGACGAGAAGCACTCCACTCGTTAGAAATATAAGAACAATTCCCGCTCCAATAAGAATCATTCCAATTCGGAGTACAATAAAAACAGTTTTTAAGAAACGCCGTTCTATTGGTTCTATCGTTCCGTCTTTGAGTGATTGGATATAAAAAATAAGTGCAAATGTTGATGAGCCCACACCTAATGTGAGACCTATTGTGAAAACAATTTCTGAAAGTACATTGAGCATACTCATTAGTATATCGTATGGTGAAATGAGATAAAAAGAAAACAGCTCCAGTGGGGGAAAGTTTGCATGAAAAGAGCCACACGCATGTTGTGGCCCGAATCCGGGTGGAGACGAATTTAGGTCGTAGATTTTCAACGTGTCGAACGAGTTGTCATGCTGCTCCCTTCACTTCTTGAGTGAAGTTGTGATATGTGCAAACTTCCGAACACGAATGGAGTCATTCGGTGGAAGACGGTTGTATACAGTAATCGCAACCCTGCTCACACGTTTGGTGATCTCCTCTACTCTGCAAAGAATTTCTGTGCGCGAAGGTGAATCGGATGTTGCCATGATGTTCCCTAAACAAAAGTTACCTCCTCAATAGTACCCCCAACCGTTGGATAGCTCAAGTTGAGGTAATTCAGTAATGTAATCTGGTCTACTAATCCCTATGTCACTCTTGGTGCGCTGAACTGGAGATGGTGAGAAGCGAGTACATGCAGCTTCGCAAGAGGTGAGAGACGAATGCTTGAAGTCTCGCAAGACCTTGAGCAGTTGCTGCGAAAGGTGTACAGCGCCTGTAAGACGACAGCTATTTCTGAATAAAGTAGCGACAACCTGAACGAACATGTAATGTTCAACACTGGTGCTTGGCATAAATAGAAACCGCCCGACGAGCGAGCGGCTCGAGGGGCGGGACACCATCAGAGTGACTTGAATTCACCCCGGCAATCTTTCGTGCTGACCAGCATGATCTCCTTCTTCGCCGGACCGAGGTGGACGACGAATTTGTCACCGGGGCCAACTCGCAGGATGCCTCCACGAACGTGTGTGATGCTCAGTTCTCCGTTCGCGTGACATGCGGAGATTGACATCCCGGTAGTCTCGCCGATTAGACGATCGCCGATGGTGGCGTGCCAATTGCTCTGAGAGGTGGTTACTGTCCCCCTCCCAAACAACCAATTGTCCAGGGCATCCGCTGCCCATGCTGTGTGGGGGAAGAACGCTAGAATAGCCAAGAGAACTTTCGTGCCCATGTTTCGGGCTCCTTTCGTTTGAAATCGAACCTATAAATAATACGCTACAAATTACATTTTGTCAATCTATGCATGGTAGCGAAAGGGATTGAATAAAAACGAAAATAACCCGCTTGGGTTATTTTCATGTAGTTCGCCGGGAGGGAATTTCTCGTCTTACAGACGCTGTTCAGGTCGTATGACAGTTTCTCCTTGTAGTTGAAACTGTCGACGACCTTTTCGAATCCCTCGTAAAATGTCTCCCAGACATTTTACTTCCCGGCGCACTAATAAAAATCAGCTCAGGCAATTGCCTGAGCTGATTTTTAAAAAGTGCGCCGAACTTGAGGCGGTTCGACACCGGTGTTTGATTCATGCATAAGAAAAGCCGTCCTCCAGGTGGCTTTTCTGGTTGGACGGCTGTGGTCTTTGGTCAGTGTGACTGAGAATACGCTACCACTTGCAATTCGTAATGAAGGTAGTGGCATCTTTGATACCAAGGTCGACCAGCTCGTTGAGTGTCGCATGCTCACTGTCGAACTGCCATCGGTGAGAATGTTCCGACGAGGGTGTAATTATGTGTACACGACCAGCCAGTCTCTCGGTTAGGTCCACTACGCGCGTGAGTCGTTCCTTGACTTGGTTATCACTCGCTTGAGAGGTATAGCTGGAATAGACGCTGAGGAAGATACTTGCTAAGCGCCCAATGTTTGTTACAGGGCGATTGCTCACAATCACAATCTCATCACACCCGTCTGCCAGCGCCCTTTCAAGTGGAATTGGGTCCGAGAGACCCCCATCAACATAGGCTCTGCCGCCAATAGGAACTCTTGGATGAATAACCGGTACTGCAGCTGAGGCTCTAACTTGAAGAAAAAATGATTCCTCTGAGTCAGGAGTGAAGTAGTGCGGTTCTCCCGTCTCACTGTCCGTTGCGACGATTTCAAAAGTGGTGGGCGAGGACAACATTCTTTCGATTGAAAGCCGGTAACTGTCACTTCGAAGAATGTCATTGAGGTAGAACAGGTCGAGAAAAGGACGCCTCTTTGTAATGACCTTCGACAAGCTTACGAGTAAGTCCGAATGCACGCAGTCGCGCCAGATTGATTCAATCTTGTCTGGCTGACCACTTGCAGCGTAACTTCCTGTGTATGCTCCAGCCGAGCATCCATAGATTCGATTGAAGAAACCATGTCCGAATGCCCGACAGAGAGTTGCAACAACTCCTCCGCTGTAGGCACCTCGTAGCCCACCTGGGCCGATGATTAGTGCTCTACGCATGAGTATGGTCTCCGGTGGTTGAAATGAACGCTCAGCATCAACTGAGATACGAGGTAGTAAACAGGGAAGCAAAAGGGAAGTCAATCTGGTGTCGAACTCCATTCCGTCCTATGAAAAATCCCTAGCAAACTAGGAATTTTTTCGAGGGTGCGCCGGGAGGGAATTTCTCGTCTTACAGACGCTGTTCAGGTCGTATGACAGTTTCTCCTTGTAGTTGAAACTGTCGACGACCTTTTCGAATCCCTCGTGAAATGTCTCCCAGACATTTCACTTCCCGGCGCACAGACAAAAATCGCCCGACTTGAAAAGTCGAGCTGTTTTTTGTAACTGTGCGCCGGGAGGGATTCGAACCTTCGTAGGCTAATGCCAGCAGATTTACAGTCTGCCCTCGTTGACCGCTTGAGTACCGACGCGTGTATGTAATTGTACCTACTTCACTCTATCATTCAAATCTATTCAGACTGGAAATCTGTAAGATTTACTGGTGTGTCGCGATGAGCGACTTCAAGCTGTGTCTCCGGCGGGAGACACTCCTGCCAGAATGACTTCCTGGTGCGCGAAGCGCAAGTCATACAGTCTGCCCTCGTTGACCGCTTGAGTACCGACGCAGATATTTGATTGTACACTCTATTTTACCAGTGAGTATTCTAGACTGGAAATCTGTAAGATTTGACTGAATGCTTATGCATCGTGAAGATGAAAGCAGGGTATACCGTACCATAAGTACGTAATATGGGAAAGTCACTAGTCACAGTATAGGGTATTTCCGGGGCATTCGAATGGTACTATTTATATAATATGCGCACACTTATTCTGAGTCTCTTTTTTGGAGCAATTGTCTTGTTTGTTTTTCCTGGTACGAGTTTAGCAGCTGGTATCGTCCCATGTGACGGTGTTTCGGTGGGAGGTGGTGAAGTTTGTCAAACTTGCCATTTCATTGAACTCGGAAGCAACATCCTTAACTGGATTGTTGGAGCTATGGCAACAATATGCGCGGTCGTCATTGCGTTTGCTGGACTTAAGATGGCAACTGCGGGGGGAAACTCTGGTGCTGTGTCATCAGCCAAGGAAATGATCACGAATACTGTTGTTGGGTTTATTATTCTCCTCTCTGCATGGCTTATTGTTGATACGGTGATGCGAGTGTTCGTGGGTGATGAAGTTCCTAACTTTGGTCCATGGAATAACATTGAATGTGTTACCCAGCCAGTCATTGTTCCTTCACAGCAGCCATCAGGAACAGCAACAACAACAGCAACTTCAACACCAGTTACAGCCATTTGCAATGATGATGCCGCGCTTATCGCACAGTATCGTGGGTCACCAGTTGGTGCTGAAGATCCAGCTCTCCGCACAATGATCAACTGTTATCTTGGAGATCCTCAAATCGCAGCAGCTACAGATAATAGTCAACTTTTTACTGTTGATAGAACAGCTCCGCGTTGTAGTCTCACAAACGGTAATCGTGTGTGTGGCCTTAGTTGTCAGCATAGTGTGAATTCATGTCACTATGGACGTGGTAGTGGACAGGGAGCTCGAGCAGTAGATTTTAATGCTAGGTCTGGTTTTACTGAAGTACAACTCTACAATCTAATACAAGCACGAAGAGCCACTTGTGGCGGCACGCTCAACTTTGAGACAAACCATACTCATATCAGTATGACCGGGTGCTAGACTACGTATCTCAAAATTTCTTGATTACTTTTTGTCTGTGATACATAACCTAGTATGTATCAGTTTTGCGGGTCCACGTGGATTCGAACCACGGTCGCTGGTTTTGGAGACCAGAATTCTACCACTGAACTATAGACCCATATGTAATTATTCTGCGCATCACATAGTACATTTTTCAAGAACAGAATTCTACTTCCAAGCGACATGAGAGAAATAAAAGTTCACACTTTAATTTCCGAATGAGCGAAGGAAGAAAGAAATCTCTGATTTCTTACCACTGAACTATAGACCCATATGTAATTATTCTGCGCATCACAGAGTACATTTTGGAGACCCGTATTGTGATTTCTCTGTGCTCCATGATGGTACGGGATACTGTCCATACCGTCAAATCATTTTTCGAGAAACTCTTGTACGAGGTTCATGATGCCTGTTTTGTCTGATGTATCCATCCATATTATCTCGCTATCTCGCTTCAGCCAGGTCATTTGTCGTTTTGCAAACTGGCGTATCTTCGTTTCAAGGACAGTGAGCATTTCACAGTATGGAAGTTCACCTCGAAGGTGCTGTGCAAGATACCGATACTCAAGTCCAAGTGATTCGAGGCGATCATATGAGAGTCCGTGTGCATGGAGCTGCTTCACTTCTTCGAGCATTCCCGCCTCCATTCGAGTAATGAGTCTTTCGTGAATATTTTTATGGAGCGCCTCCTTTTCGATTGCGATTCCGATAGTGAGCGCATCATAGTGTGGTTCTGTATAGGGAAGTGGCACCGCACCAAGTGCCGCACTTATTTCAATTGCACGGATTAGTCGTGGACGATTGTCTTTGTCGATTTCTTGAGCACGTCTTGGGTCGCGTTCCTGAAGATTCTTGAAGAGCTCCTCAGTCGTTACCGTATCGAGTTCTTTACGAAGAGTCTCGTTTGGAGGAACAGGAGGGAGCGTAACGCGTCCGAGAAGCGCATCAACATAAAAGAAAGAGCCGCCAACGATTATTGGCAGATGGTTTCGTTCTATAATGCTCTTGATTGCGGTACGCCCTGCCTCGACGTACTCGTGGACGGTATAGACCTGCTTTGGGTCTGCGACATCAAGAAGGTGGTGAGGGATACCTTGCATCTCCTCCGTTGTTACTTTCCCAGTGCCGAGGTCAAGACCACGATAGACTTGTCGCGAATCAGCTGAAATAACCTCGCCATCCCGCTGTTTTGCGAGTTCGATTGAGAGCGAAGTTTTTCCGGATGCAGTCGGTCCAACAATTACGAGCACTTTCGGTTTTGTCATGGTGCGACTATAGCATAGTACTAATAGATTGACATAATACAATAATGTTGTATTATGTACGTGTCTATTTTCAACGGAGAATTCATGCACACGAATGGCATCATTTTCGGTTGCGTCATCTTCGGGTTGGTACTCATCCTCCTCGGAATGACCGGGTCCGAAGAAGGTGGTGGACCCAGTTCTTTCCTCACGAAGCCCCGTATCTTCAAGTTCTCGGGGATTCTTCTGATCGTCGCCGCTGCCTACTTCGTAGCGTAGTGTTGAGGCTACGCATCACGAAAAAGCCCACCATACGGCGGGCTTTTCTTATGGGAGATGTATATCGTTATCCCTGTATGCTCATGTTTAGTATGTCAGAGGCGGGGTTTGGAATAATTTAGAAACAATGTGCCGGAGATGGGACTTGAACCCATAAACCTTGCGGTACACGATTTTGAGTCGTGCGCGTATACCAATTCCGCCACTCCGGCACATTGTCTCCAAACCTCGGTATATAGTTTGAACCCATCCGCATTACATGCG
>JACCDG010274701.1_pt1 | contig 16043 bp, 9 predicted proteins | sample 7442471 | NCBI WGS metagenome assembly JACCDG01 (sample SAMN15323444, study PRJNA562643) | freshwater metagenome | isolation source: river surface water | place: USA:Blue River Watershed | collected 2017-08-17 | reverse complement strand
CAAGAAATCTTTGTAGTTAGTAGAATTCAGACCATAGTTTTTGAGTTTCATAGTAATGTATGGCGCATTCAATCCCAAACTTGTTACTATATTACTAACTTCAGCTTCAGTATTCAGCTTGATTACTTCGTCAATCTGATTTGAATTTGCTCTCACAAAATTAGAATATCTTGAGGTTAGAAGTTGTCTCTCCCATATCTCATAAAAAAACTTAATCTCTTCTTTGTTAACATATGCAATCCCTTGGGTTGGAAATTCAATTGCGTTGATGTTAATAATATTTGTACTTTGTTCATTATCTAAGGGTTCAGGTGTTAATGGTGGATTGAACTTCTGAGTTATACCTCTCATATATTCCTCCACAAATTCTACCTCAGGCCATTTTGAATAATCCCATCCTTGGGTCAACTCAACTACAGATGGGTCGGCTGGATATTTCAATTGGAATCTTCCTTTCTTATCTTCAGGTGTTTCAATGAAAAACTGAGGCCATGGATAGACAGGTATCTCAGCAAATTTGAGTCCTGTACTTTGTTCAATCGCCGTCTGAGTTAACTTAACATCATCAACACTATCGGAACCAGGAACTGAAGATGGATTATCTAGAATCGCTTTTTTTCTGACTGGGTCGTATTTCACATTCCAAGCATTATTGTGGACATCATCTAAAAGTCTTATGAACGCTTCCGCAGATGCCATCAGCACAGCCATAATATTCCTAACCGTAGGTTTGAAACCAATACCGTCGGTGCCGCTTTCAATTTTTTCTAATAATTTTTTGGTTATAATTTCTTCGAATATTGAAAGTTTTTTGTTGGCTTGAGCCTCTAACAATTGAATTTGTTTGTCGAATCTCCCATCACCTTCGAATACAAAAAATGGTGGTCTGATATCTACAAGAACTTCTTTACCATTAACAATTTCTTTTTTAATAATTGGTTCAGTGAATCTACTGAACTCTTTAGTCACCCTTTGAATATCTTGCTCGGTAGGTTTATAAATTCCTGTTTGAGCAATTGTTGTCGCCTTCCAATCAACATCTTGTGTTGTTGGTGGTTTGATTTTAATTGTATCAATTTTTATTGGGTTCGGAATTGGAGCCGCTCCCCCAGCACCCAATGTTCTATTATCTGCTAAAAGTCCATTATATTGAGAAATTATACTTTCCAAGTTTTTAGTTGCAGCAAGTTTCGTATCCAAATTCAATTCCTTGTACATATAACATCTCACACCATTGTTTAAGATAATAGGCGCAGGGTTGAGATATTTTGTAAACCAAGCGTTTTCTCCAGCCCTTACCCCGAAACTTGTGGATGTCCCAAAGTAATCTGTTAATACTTTTTTGTAATTCCTAATATTGGTAAGTGGTTCTACGTCTGCCTTGGCAAACTTGTCTGCAATATTTTGTTCAAATAAGTCTAACTTATTTACAAACTGTACAAGAGTATATTCAGGAAAATCAGGAGGTATAAGACCCTTAGCTTTGTATTCACTATAAACTTCTCTAATTTTCTGATAACCTCTCTCAGAAGTGACTTGAACCGTTGCTTCCGTTTGTCTACCGTCACTTACGTTGGTTGCAGAACTTTGTGTTCTTGAGTTGGCTTCTTGTTCTCTGTTACTTTGTTGTGGACCCACGGGTTGTGTCGCAACATTGAATTGTTGGCTATACATGTGTGGAGTCGCAATCAAATGACCCACCGCAACTTCATTCAAGATATTAAACTTATATCCCTTGAAATCTAAATCAATTTGATAGTTCCCACTAAAGGTATTGAACCTCGCGTTGAATTTTTCCAAATTAAGTTGGTATCTTACAGCTTGTCCGTAGTAACCTTTCAGGGTTAAGTAAAAAGGGGGATATGGTAAATTAAAAAAGGCTGCGTAAGGTGAGTTGTTTCCTAATTGAAAAAGTGCTCTTCCTTGAACATCTTCTAATGAAATTTTAACTGACGGTATAAAAGATAAATTGGTATCCACACTTATGTTTGTGATACCCAACAATCCGTTGTCTAAAACATTATTAAGGTCAGACGGTTTTTCTACCACATAAGGTTTATCTCCATTCTTTGGTACAACCGTACCCGTCATCATTTGGTTTACTCCCTTAAATTTTGTTGTATTCTCACCCGTCAATTCATCATAATATCCCGTACCTAAAAAAGAATCTTTAGTAGGTTTTAAGAAATCCATCTTTGCAATTGAAACAATTCTTACTCTATCTTCAGGTGAAGCTCCGATGGCTAATTTTGTTCTTGGTAATAATTCTGCCTCCAAGTTTGCATACATAACAAGGTTCTCGTGGTCAACCAATCTTTCCCTAATCTTCCCTAAAGAGTCGATAGTTTTGTTTGGGTCAACTACAATGATGTTGTTATAATCAAACTCAACATATATATTTCCGCTGTTGTCCGCTTGTACATTACCTGCCATAATAAAAGAAATGGTTTTCTATCGCCGCCTTATAATCTTGCAAGGAGGGTAATAATGGGAAGGGGACAATTAGAATAGCACCATCAAAAATATTATTTTCCATACCCACAAATTGTGGATTTGCTTGGAGTATCAACCAACCAAACGTTGGGGAGTTGTAATACTCTTGTGAAACTCTATCTAATCTACTCCTACCTACTTTATAAATGTAAGTCTTATCTGTTGGTTTTGAAGGCATTTGAACATAAGGCACAACAGTTTGTTCTCCGTTGATTATAAATTGACTATATCTATTCCAATACGGGTATGCCATTAGTTAAGTTTTGCTTTTGAAATGAATGCACCTCCATCAGCCGAGTTCCATGTTAATGGGTTCGAACTTGCATTTGTTTGTGCCGCTAAGCTCTTGACCATACTCTTTTGATTCGCCTCTTCGGTTGCGTCATCTGCAACACTTTCTGATGTGAATGTGAGTATTCTTTTCTTTGATGGGAAAGGAGTGTATTTTATGAAATTTTTCAAATCGTTTTTCTCTAAGTCATCTATAAAAGATTTAGTTAAATTATTTTCTTCAGTAAATAGAGGTTTCGCTTTTGTTAACCAATATGCATCAAATACCTCCTCAACATTATCCCTACCATCTCCAATAATAGCTTGATTACCAATTATATTTCCAATAATAGCTTGTTTGAAAGTCTGATATTTTTTATCATCTAAAACGTCATTAGATACTATCATATATTGTCTTCTGAATGTTAAATTAGTTTCAAATAATTTATTTTTTGAAAAAGGAATAAAAACAGTTTCTTCGGGTTTAGTTCCCAGATATGATGTTAAAGCCTTACCTCCGTCGGCTTTGAATACCAAAGTACCTTTATAAGTTTTTCCGTCTTGTGTGTTTACAAAAGACTTATCACCCTCAATAACCACGTTGAATGCTTTTATGTCTTCTTGAATTTTTTGGTAGTCTTGTACAATCTCAGCCCATGTGTTTGCTGGAACAGGTTTAGATGAAGGGTCAACTTCAGGGGTACCTATTGTTCTGTAGATTGTAACATTCCCATTACTTGCTTGGAATCCATCCGTGCCATTACCAGCTTTACTTTCAAAGGTTACAATGTTAGCCCTTGATAACTGTTGAATGAACTGAGTCTCAATTGTGGTAAAGTCTTGAATTATTTTAGTGACCGCATTTTGAAACGTTCCTCTTTTGTTTTTTACAAAATTAAGATAATTTGTTTTAATTGTGTCTTTGAGTCTTGGTGTAAACCCTCTATTAGGTTCAGAAATAAATTCTATAAAAGTATCACTACCTGTTGTTATGTTTTTCTCATATTCCGCAAATATGGTATTAAAGTTTTTTTCTACGTTACTAGGTTTGCCAAACAAAACAAATTTATCAGTAAGATTTTTTACAGGTGTAACACCTTCAGTATAATTTCTATTAAGCATCCACTGTTGTCTCACAGCATTATTATACTGAGCATTAACTTCTTTTTGTTTGTTAACAACATTTTGAAAATAGGTTTGAGTTTGGTTTACTAAATTAACCATAAATGCTTCATAAGACATTTTTCCCGTTTCAAAATTAGTGAGAATTTCCTTATTAAGTATTGTACCTATGGTCTGACTATTATTCTGACCATTGTTTGGTTCCGCTTGATTGACGGCTGGTGGTGCTGGTGGACTAGCCATAGCCAAGAACTCAGCATCCAATACCTTCAAAAAATCTTCATTCGCCGTTACATCAGCCCTATCGTCATATATTTCTGTGTTTGCATAGAAGTTAAACGTCAATGCATTTTGTAATTTATCAACAGATTCTTTCAATCCACTTCCTCCAACAAATTTGAAACTTAAAGACACTGTTGCAATCATTGGTTGAACACCAATACCTTCGGGGTTGATATCTAAATCTTCATAATTTAGAGAAAGACTCTCAGGTATAATCTTAGTATTATAAAAGTCTCCAATTCTTAGGACTAATACAGGTGGTGCACCAAATGCAGTATTTACGGCATTATTATACTGTAGAGTTTCAGTACCGTTAACATTTTTAATTGTTGGTATTGTATCTCCAGGTCTCATACATTGTTGTAAAAATGTAAGTCTCGAGTTTAAACCTTCAGGAGTCATTGAGTGGAAAGCAGGTTGGAAAAACTTAAGTTTGTCTCTTAAGTTGTCGTAAACCATTGGTGACTCTTGTTTGATTGTTTCAAAGTAATCACACTCCGAAAGAAGTGACCTGAGAACTCTTTTGGTTATATTATCCCTTGGTTTCCATTCTCTAGTAGTTTCTTGAGTATCAACTGTAGTCGTAACTGTGTTTGCTTGGAATACATCAGTGTATTGAGGTTTTGGTGTTGAAGATGGAACATTTTCACTAGTATTGTCTTCAATTGAATCTATGAAGGCTCTTCTACATGCCATCGCATTTTTCGTAATTTTGTCTTTAGAACCAACTGTCGTATCACCACCAACAGTGCTTTGGTCTTTGTCTGAACATTGTATTAGTGGAGATTTTTCTTTAGGTTTACCTGTTTCATCAAATTGTATTGGTGCAGATGTGTTTTCTCCTAATCCTCCTTTATCTTTAATAATTAATCTTTTATCTTCATAGAATTTTTTTAACTTGTCGTTTTTGGAAAAAAATTCGGTTGCAGATTGGATTCTTCTTTTTGATAATTCTTGATTATACGATTGGCTTGCTGGTGCAGAACAACTTGCATTTAAAACAATTGTAATTGTTCCTGTTGACGTTTTTAATTTTGCCTCTAAGTCGTTTACAAGTTTTTTTGCATTGTTGTAGTTATTATCCACAACTTCAGTAAAAAATTGTTTTGTTGCTTCTTGTTTATTGTATTCCGCTCTTTCTCCATTATAGATAGTCCATTGAGCGTTATAATCAGTAACAGTCACATTAGGTTTTGGGTAGTCATTTGCGAAATAGAAACCTAATTGAACATAGTTTTTCAACTGTATGTTTGTTGAAGTTGATTGAGCGACAGTTTGCCCTTGACCTCCATCAACACCTGTCTGGATAGTTTGTTTTGACCATTCAATTTGTTCTCTCGACAACTTTTTAGATGTGATAGCTTCTTGTAATTGATAAAGGTCGTTGGGATTAATTTTCCAATATTTCTTTGCTAGTTCATACAAATCATATTTCAGACATCCTGCAAAAAATGAATCCAAAATACTATTAACTCTTGTTGCGTTTGTTTCATTAGACAAAACTTTATTAACAATAACATTGAGAACTGACGGATGGTCAACCACTATTTTCCAAGATAAAGTTCCTCCTCTGTTTGTACTTTTGTAAGTATAAACAGGTTCAGGTCTACCCAAGAAGTCACTGGCATTCCAGTTTGCAGAAACACTTTCACTGAACGTCAAACCATATGGAGGAAACCACATTACTCTTCCGCCATTAGGACCTCTCTCACAAATAGGTAAATCCGAAACCGAATAACCTGGTGTAGATGAAGTTCTCCATGCTAAGTTTTCTAATGAGAACATGTACTTCTTAGCGAATGCGTTGTTATCGGTACCAATTAAATTTGTTGAACTTTGTCCCCCCTCTTGTTTGTTAGGTACTATATTCAAATTGTAGGTATTATCTAAAACTGAATCAGCAAATCTTCTTCCTTTAGTTGTTATACCATCAGACTTTTGTAGGTCATTGTATTGGAGATATGGTAAATCTTTAGCAAATACTCTACAGTATTCAGTCCCAACCTCTTGACCAGGAGCACCAACATATCTATAAACTCTTGAACCTTTGGTCATTTCTTTATATCCATCGTTGAATACTTTTGATACTTGGTCAATTGCATTACCAACGTGTTGTAATCTTTTCCCACCTTGAGGCTGACTATTAATTAATCTTTGAGTATCATCTAAAATCGAACCTTCTTTAAATGTTCTATTTGTAGACTCGGTTGTATTATATGAAGATGGTTTAAAATCTTCATCTTCATTTGTGACCTCTCCACCTATACCAACTCTTTTACCAGCATTTCCTTTGTACTTTGGAGAAACCCACGTAAAACCACCTTCGATACCACCACCATTACTGTATGTTGGTCCATTAGCACCTAATTTAACTTCCTGACTTGGTCCTTCATATAGTTGTGCAAGTTCAGTTGGTCCGAAAACAGGTGATTGTTGAACTACCCCGAAGTCATTAACAGGTAATGCATTTGGTGGTGAAAACACTTGTGAAGGTTCTGAACTCCTTGACCCTACATAATAGTTTGAGTTATTCGATGTCCCTCCAACTAACGCACCAGCAACTCTATTAAAGAAACCTCTGTCGTAGCTAGGTTTAAATTTGTTAAAGTTGATGTTCTTGAAAAGTATAGACCTTTGTCCCGCACCTGTATTGTTCAAAAATAATTGTGAACCCGTCTGTGGTGCACCTAATAGTCTGTTAACGAAGTTTCCAACAGTGCTTCTTCTAAAAGCATTTTGAAGCTGTTGGATTGTTGTTGGCTGTCCTGAATTAATAGAAGGGTCCCAATATGAACCAGGTATAGGTGATACAGGTATTATACTACCCGCAAGTCTTAGTGCAAAGTCGGTTGCTGCCAATATAGGATTTGAAGGTACTGTGATTGTCCAGTTGGGCTCAATCAAAGGTACTCTCCCTGTTACTAAATTGACTACATCAGTAGCACTATCAACACTGAATAAGTTGGCACGTGCCGCTGTGTTTTGATATATTTGTTGGGCTATTCTATCTTGGAAAGACTTTCTGAGGGTCTCAGCACCTAATCTAGCTATGAAAGAGTCTTGACTCAAAAGCCCATTACTTCCTTGTGGGTCTTTTGATAATAAAATCCCTACAGGTCCATATGAAGATGGGTTAAAGGTGGTCGGGTATGGTTGGTTATTATAAAGTCTTGTACCACCTCTAACAAAGTCAGGTTGTGTAATGTACTCACCACTATCAAGTGATGTTTGAGTTCCATTGGCATATGCGTTGAGGGGTTTCCAAGCAGGAGAAATTGAACCAAACCCTCTTTGAGCCGCTACTTGAGATTGGTCTACAATCTTTGCATCTTGTTGTCCAGGACCATATTCACCCTTATTGGATTTATTATTTAATAAACCTGTTGGGTCTGGAACTTGTTTGAATCCCCCCTCAGCCCCCCACTGATTTAGTGGATACAACTTGTTTGCAAAACTTGGGGTATCAATTAATTGGTCAGGACTGTCTTGTACAGAACTATCTGTCTGAATATATTCTGTATCAATAGGTAAGGTCGGTCTATTAGGAGCCTTAGCATACGGAGTTAGGTTCCTCGTAAGGAGTTTTTTTCTGAACGAAGATGAATTACTGAATTCGAGTAAACTAGGCATTTATACTTTTATCTATAAATAGGTTAGATGAATTTTTTTTATCTGTTAAATCCTGTACTAACAGGTGCCTTTGTATCACTTTTTGGTGCCGCAAGATTTGCAACCATTTGTTGGAATTGTTGACTATTGAAAATATTATCTAAAATCTTTTGTTGTTGTTCTGTGTTAAGTTGGTTGAAATTGTCTGGAAGTTTTAAATCAATGGTTATTTTTCCTCCCATTTCAACTCTTGATGTAGTTGCTGTTGTTGCCCCATAGTTTTGTGCGATTGACTTAACCTCTTGTTGAACTTGTTGTGTCCTCGCTTCACTTGTTGTTGTCTTCGCGTCAGTACTTGAAGCAGGAACCTTACTCAATAATCCTGATGCTGTTCTTGAAAATACATCATCCCCTTTGATATTTTTTTTCGCCTCTTGGGTGGCCGCTTTTAACCTGTCCATGATATTAACACCCATAGACTTCAACGTGTCTCCAAATTCTTTTCCGTATTCCTGAAGTACTTGTAATTTGTTCTTATTGGGGTCCATGAAATCTTTTTGGAATTTCTCTGTACCATATATGAACTTTTCTGTACCTCCCCTAACGTCACCAACAACACCACTTTTCACATCAGTAAGTGCCCCACCAATCGCATCTGTAATTTGTCTTAAACCCTCCATACCTCTTCCTATAGGAGCCGCAGATGCAACACCACCAACTATCTTGTTTCGGATTGCAGATACGTCAGATTCCATGAGTTGGGTTAAATTCATTTGACTTCTTGCCAACTCTTCTAAGGTTTGAGGTCCTTCTTTTTGTTCTTTGATTAACTTATCAAATTCTTGTTGGGTTATTTCCGATAGTTTTTTTGTTTGTTGTTGTCCTCTATCGTCTTTAATTTGAACTTCGTACTCACCACCTTCACCCATTTTGGCGATGTTAGCCAAGAACTGTTTGTCTTCTTCACTACCAACTTTAAGTCCTGCGGCACTTATTGCAGATAACCTTTTATCTAGTTCCGCGGCGGCTAATCCCATCTTACTCATTTCTTTGGCACTTACACCTGTTTGAGCTTCCATTTCTTTCAATATCATCACACCTTGTGGATTAATTTTGAAAGACTTTGTTTTCTCATCAAAATAAGTGAACTGTTTTGATACTTGAGCCAAACTATCTTGTAGACCTGATGGGTCATTAATTGATTGGTTCATCAACTGGAATGGGTCAACGAGGTTGCCTGCGGAAACCCCCAATCTTTGGAAGGCTGAAGCTACTTCAATTGCATTTTCGGGAGAAAGAACTTTGTCTGCTAGTCTGAAGGTTTCGTTCATGTCGAATCTTAACATAGACGCCTGAGCTGCCATTTTTGTTAACCCTTGGACCCCACCCTCAAACTGATAACGATTGAGTTGGTCCATATTGGTTCTCATCATCTTCACAACCTCAGAGGCGTTTCCACCTATACTTTGAACATACTTAATTGAGTCTTCTAATTGAGGACCAATCTGGCTAACGCTCATTCCAACATCAAGGAATGCGTTTGTTAAAACTTCTGCGTCTTCACCTAATACCTTATTAGCGGCAACAAGTTTTTCAACATCTCGGCTATTCGCAATTACGTTCCTTCTAGAAGCTTCTGCAATTTTATTTATTGTACCAGTAACATCTTGTAAGCTACCACCGATTCGGTTCACACCAGGAACTGTATCAGCTATTGATTGTTGTAATTCAACAATTCTTTGTCTACCTTGAGTAAAGGTTTTGTTGATTTGGTTAGCTCCGTCAGTGAGTCTTGTTATGGCGTCAGCAAAATCCCTCACACCAATGTTGAGCATCTTTTTGAGGTTTTCCCCAAAACTACCTATATCATCACTATTCTGTGTACCCTCACCAAAGTTAAAATTATCTTTTGCCATATGTTATATAAATACAAAAGGACTGATTTTTCAGTCCTTCTTATTATCTTCAAGCCATTTATCTAACAAATATTTTCTAACAAACAACGGCATTTTTTCAAAATCCGTCCAAGTAATTCCCAATAATCTGTTAAGATAATAGAATTCGTCTATTTGCCCTTTTCTATAATCAGAAGAAAGGACGAAAAAACTCCACCCCGAAACCAACATTTACTGTTAGCTTTTCTCCTGATGGGGCTATTGCTTCTCTGGTCATATCCAGTCTTGGTTCATTTTGATTCATAAATTGTCTAATAAATTTGGAATCACCAATTGGCATTGATTCAACAAATTTAACAATTTCAGCTCTATCGGTCACTCCGTTCACTTCAACAATTTCTTTATTCAGTCTCCACGTAACTCTTGGAGCGGTTCTACCTTGAGGATAAGAATCAATCATTTTTTGAATTTCATTTATATCTCCATAAGTCATAGGTTTTAACTTAACAGTCGCCTCTGACTTTGGGAGTGTTACAATAAATGTCCCGTCTTCACTTGGTGTTTGTCCTTTAACAATTGAAAGTTGGTCCAAAACAACTGTGGTTTTAAATGGTTTCTTTGTTTGAGGGTCCACCAAATTAAGTTCAACCTCAGGACCAAAACCTGTGTTTCTCAAGAATACCAAAATAGCCTCAACGTCACCCTCCAACATATCTTCAATTTTCATATCTGGTTCATACAACTTACTTCTAAGTAAATTATATGTAAGGTCTAAACCTCCACCCATAAGAATGTTTTCGTCAGCCGCTGTGAGGTATCCCACCTTAACCGCTTTCTTTTTGTTTTTATAGAAAAGTCCCTCCGAAGGTAACTGTACCATGTCGTGGGGAAGGGTCAAATTTTGTTGACCATATTGTCTTGATTGTTCGTCCATATAAAAAAAATAACCGTAAAGTTTATGTCTTTACGGTTAAATATAAAAGGTTTTAAATTTTTGTATATAGTATTAGTAAACTAACACACATCTGTCCATTCTCAAACTACAAGTAATATCTGCAAGTGCGTCTGTAGCGTAACTTAATGCACCGAAGTTAACATCAGTTAGGAATGTTCCATAAAGAATCCACTTTTCAACTACCACACCTGTTGGGTCCAACATCTCAAGGTCGATATCTTTTTTATAACCCGCAGCATATCCCATACGACCTGTTACAGATTCAGCGTGAAGACGAACCCATTCCATAAGTGCTTGAGCTGCTGATGGACCGATTGGGTCTCTGAACTTCACAGAAATTGGGTCCCAATTGAATCTACCCGCAACGAAAGTTGATGTATTAAGAAACTGAATTTCAGTTGCTGCGATTTTGATAGAAGGTCTTGCCGCGGTCTCTACAAACCACTCATTAATCCCCAAACTTGAAGGAAACCTTAAGATGAATCGATTCTGACGTTTCGGTTCGTAAGGTATCGGCATTTTCATCAGTAAATCAGCCATATTATTAAATTTTTGTTTTCAGTGTTTATATGATATAAATATAGGTATATCGAAAATTTTTCTATTTACTTCAATTTTTAAAAAAAGTACATTTATTGCACTTCCTTCTTAATTCCTCCAGCAGTAGAATAAGTTTTTACTAAATTATCTGGTTTATCTTTAAATGCTTTTCTCATTACTTCTACGTTCTTAGGGTCATCATCAGAGAAACCAATAATAGGTTTAGTAGGAACAAATTTATTTCCTATATCATTTTTTAACCAGGCTCTTTTATTAAGTATTGCAGCCATACCTTTGATATAATCCACAAAATCGTTCATTGCTTTCACCTTCGCCTCTTCAGGATTTGTCGCCCCTTTTTCGTCCCCAAAAGAAACGGGGTGGTACTTGTTGAGAGACAAATATGAATCGATTAATTCTTTGTCCGACATTTCATCTTCACCTACGAAAGACCTATATTTTTTAAGATTCTTAATAAGTTCGTCTTTTGAAATACCTTCGAAGTCATTCACAATGTAATTGTAGACCGCTTGTTTTAATGTTTCAGGGTTGTGACCACGGGCAGTAATTATAGAAAAAATCGAACCATTGTTAATCGCTTCTTTAAAATCATTAAATGCTGGTCCTACTTTAGCTTTCATCGAATCAATCAAAAAGTCTTTATCTCCCTCTGTTCTGAAGTTTCTAAATGGATTTTCTGCATATCCCACAATTGTATGACCGTTGTAATCGAAATCTTTTTTTCCCACCTCGTGTCTAAACTCCGCAAAGTCTTCTGTGGACATACCTACTTCTTTTCCCTTCTTATCTTTAAGAACAATCTTGGTTGGCATGTGCACAATGTTATCGTCCCAGTCAAAAGCGTAATATTTTAAGTCTGGGGTTTTCTCGTCTTTGAACCCTTCTGTGAATTCTTTTTTCATTCTATTTGGCTAAAAAATGGGGGGAACTGGTCCCCCCGTTTTTATTAGATATTTTCAAACGAAGCTCCTGTTGGTGTGATAAAGAACTCAATATCTATGAATTCTAAAGCCTTCGTTGGTTTAAGATAAATTTTACCTGTTAATGTATTTCTATCCAAGTCTTCAGGTGAAGATGATACAGTCACACGGAAATCGTAAAGTCCTCTATCTCTTCTGATTGAATCGAGGATTGGGTTTACACTATCCAAGAATTGTTGTCTAACTACTTGGTCGTTTTGTTCGAACAACAATCTTACCGCAACCGCTGAAATCAACTTACGAGCTTGTAACAACAATCTTCTAACGTTAAGTCTGTTGAGAGCTGTGTCTGCGACTTGAAGAGTTTTGTTACCCCAAATTACAGTTCCTACGTCTGCGAAAGTTGCGATAGGGTTGATTCTACCTTGATAAAGAGTATCCCTATCTTCTTGAGTCAACTTAACTCTCGCTTTGATTGAGTTAACAAGACCTCTTGTGTAACCCGCTGATGCGAACCATGGGAATGAAATGTTATCTGTTAACGCTAAGTTTCTACAAACTTCACCTGTTGGTGGTAAGTAAATTTGTGTATTGTTAACAGTATCTCTTACAAGTATCCATGGGTAGTAAGTTGCTGTGTAGTTAGAATCGATTCCTGTGTTATCCAAATTATCAACCGCTTCTTGAGGGTAGATAATGTCTAGTGAACTTGTTCCATCTGGTGTAAACATCTGATAGTCAGGTGTTGTTGCGATGTAAACTGAATCCGCTCTTTGGAATTGAATCATATCAATCGCTTCTTCAACCAAGTTTGAGTTATTAACATAATCGATACTTGAAGTTGCAAATACGTTGATATTTGTTGCTTCAGGATTTCTGAATGTAAGAATACCAAGTAAGTAAGCGTAGTAGTCAGTGTTTGCAAAATCTTGTGTGTTGTTTTCAACTACAATTCTCTTGAACAAACCTTGACCTGTAGCGGTTGGGTATCTTGTGGAAACAGCAGCTCCTGCTAAGTAACCTGACGCTCCAAGTTGGAATCTATCTGCATTTGTTCTATATTCTCTGTAGATATCCCAACCATCAAAACCACCCGCGAAACATACTGTGTATTTTCTTGAGTAAATGAAGTAGTAAGGATTTTCTTGAGTTTCTGGGTCAAATCTGAAATCAGCAACACCACACTCAAACGCTGGACTACCACTTGTTTGATATGAGTTAGCAATTGTTACAACAGTTGCTCCTGAGTCCATGTGGAAACCTTTACTTAGGTAGTTCCAAGATGCTCCTTCAACAGGTGCAGGTGCCAAAATCCAGTTTTGAGGATTTTGTTTACCTTTATATGTTAAGAAAGATTCATCAATACCTATTGATGTAGAGAAACCTAAATAAGTTCTTCTAACCACATCACCAGGAGACTCAACAGAGTTATCCCCATTTGGTGTACCAAACGGTGGGTTAGCAATTGTTTCACCAGGGAAATAATATTTTGTTTTGAATTGAGGTACAGGTGAAGGGTTCGATACTGAAGCATATTCTCTTTGTGTGTATCCGTAGAAACCACAAGGTAATGCGTCAATTGGAGCTTCATCAGACATCTCAACCATTATGTATTTTGAGATAAGAGCGTATTCACCATTTGATGAACCAATCTTCTTAGCAACAAAGTTGTTAGAGTTAGGGTCCATGTTACAGTTTGTGAATTTCTCAATCACTATTGGATTAGCATCTGTATCAAAGAAATTTCTAACAAGAACATCAAAAGTCATGTTATTGAAAGAAAGGTTAGCAATTGAAACTTTAACTTCAACGTTTGCTGCGTCTCCGTCAGATATTGAAATAAGTCTGAATAATTTGTATACCTTATTACCTCTCAATTCTGAAACCAAATATGGAGTCATAGGTGATTGATACTTTTCTAAGTTGTAAGCGATTGAACTTGAATCTTCTGTTCTCGCACCTGGTAAACCGATTAACTCACAATCTAATCCACGAATGTAACTTTGATTGTATGCATAAGCTAAAGACGATGGGTAAACTTCCTCAACATAAACAGGAACTTCTTGTCTTGACTTACCGAAGTTATCGAAACCTAAAACTTTAGTTATAAATTTAGATGAAGCCGCCGCTAATGATAATTCAAAACTGAAAGTATCGTTATCTTTGGTTACACCTGAAAGTAAGAATGTTTCATAAGGATTTTTAGTCACTCCTGAATATTGTCCACTACATACCATTGTAAGTGCACTTAAACCTGCAACTGTTCCACCTGAGTTAACTTCATAAATTGGTCCGTGAGCATTACTTGTAGAACTATTCTCAAAAAGAGAAATACCTCTTGAACGAAGTGTTGCAACAACCATGTTATTATAGTCTGTAAATGCAGTACCTGACCAAGTATAAACATTTCCTGATAAAGTACCTGTGTATATTGAACTAGCGCCTGAAGCAATCGCGGTAACACCATAATCCATAGAATAACCTGAGTAGCTATCACCACTGTAGTTATCAAAGTTAGCGTAGTACCAAGCGTCGTTATCAGAATCTGTTAAGTCGTTTCCTGCAACGTTCATACTGTTTGTTAGGTAGACGTTGTTAAGATTAGGATACAAAGCGTAAAACGCGTAAAAATCACCTTCAGGTATCGTACCATAAATGTTACCAGTATTTCCTGAAATGGTGTTATCTCCAATTATTTGATTAATGAAACCAATAATATCTGCTTGAATGTTAGAAGTGCTTCCGTCGAACATTCTATATTGTTCTGTTAGATTACTTTGAATTGGTGTTGGGAATGCACTTCCAAATGTGATTGTGTTAGCCGATGAATTGAATGTGAAATTCACAGACCAAGGAGTTGGTGTTGCAGGGTTGAATCCAATTGTTGTTGGGTCAACGTTTGCTTTAACTTTGATACTCCATGAAGGACCCGCATCATAACCAGACAATCCAAGAATTCTTGTGACGAATAATTGGTTAGATTGTTGTAGGTATGACTTAGCTATATAAGCCGCTTCATATTTTGGGATTTGTGTATTCACAAATTTTGTTGGTTCTGTTCCGCCAAAATAGGCTTGAAACTCGTCATAATTCGTGATGAAAATTGGTTCGAATGCTGGACCTTTAATTGTCTCACCAACCAAACCTAATGTAGTTACACCGACACTTTGTGCCACGAAGGACAAATCTGTCTCGGAGGTATAAACTCCAGGTGATACATATACTTTTTGATTTACTTGTGTTGCCATTATAAAATTGTTCTTTGCAGATTTATTTTATTGATAAATATTCATATCTGATTGAAAAAACTTGACTTTTAGATATCTATTTGTAAACAGGGAGAATAAATTCTACCTTTTTTCTGCCTATGAAAACAAAGAAGGAAATAAAGAACATAAAGATATCACCTGAGTCCCACGATATATTAAAAAAATACTGTGATAAGAGGGGAATAAAAATTTATAAGTTTCTTGAAAATCTTATTATTGAGAAGTGTAAGGAAAAGAAAGATGTGTACGGGGAAAATTAAACTAAGTTACAATCAAACTTAATTATTCCTTCCTGAGTATTATCATTTTTGGTTACAGATATTGTTAACGTATCATTTGTTGTGATTTGAATCTTATTAACATTTGAACCATAATAATCTCCATTTATATAAACATCAAAGTTAGAAATATTTTCTGACCCAATCCAAGTCATGTCTGCTGTAAAGTCAATTATTTCGGACAAACTTGTAACACCACTAACATAAAGAAAGTTAGATAAAAACTCCGACGGGTTTTCTGGATATTTTTTTCTTTTTGATTTAAATAAAGAAGTATCAACTTCAACAACTTGAGCAAGTCTTGCAATAGCAGGTTTCACTTGGAACTCTTCCTCATCTATTAGATATCCCAACATGGTGAAGTCATAGCTCTGAATATAATATTTTCT
>JACCDG011837809.1_pt1 | contig 16045 bp, 10 predicted proteins | sample 7442471 | NCBI WGS metagenome assembly JACCDG01 (sample SAMN15323444, study PRJNA562643) | freshwater metagenome | isolation source: river surface water | place: USA:Blue River Watershed | collected 2017-08-17 | reverse complement strand
TCGTACCTCTATCTTCAAACTAGTGACTATCGATGGATGTAAGTGGCTCGAATTGCCTCGACATGCTTACACTGTTCTGATGACAAAGGGAATGGTGAGTGAGACTGATTATGATCTACGCGAAGGTGAGACTATCGCCGCCGAGTATATCGGTTGCTCTAACTCCAATCAGCAGATAGTGGTGAAGCATGTGCTAGACAGTCTATTTCCCTCTCAGTCTCATCTAGGATTTGGTGGTGCGATACTAAATCTAGTAGCTGGATGTCATGCTTCTGGTACTCTTATTACTATGTTCGATGGTTCATTAAAGAGAGTTGAATCTATCTGCGTTGGAGATGCATTGATGGGCGATGATGGATCGAAGCGTACAGTCCAGTCACTTGCTCGCGGTCATGCTCAGATGTATGAGATCAGCAATCGATTTGGAGACTCATATGTTGTAACTGGAGATCACATTCTCTGTCTTCTGGCACCTAAGCCTCGTGCCGTCGGCAACACTGTTATCTGGTTCAATAACGAAACGTATAAATACGAGACATCTGAGTTAGATACCAGTCATTCTGTATCCTATGATCGTGTAGTCGAGATCAGCATAATCGACTACCTGTCTCTTCCCAATTATGTATCTAGAGAGTTGCTAGAATATCGTCATCCAGTCGAGTTGTCCGAGAAGAATGTTATAATGGAGCCATACAAGTTTGCGTGTCTCGGTCCCCAGTTCATCCCCGAATGTTATAAGACCAATTCATCTCGAGTCCGTTTATCTCTACTAACTGGGTTGATCGAGTCAATTGGTTCATATATAGTTCAAGATGGTGTGTCCGATTGCGTGTACAAGATAAGCGTGCCATTGGGCAACGCTCGATTGGCTACCGATATATGCGATCTCGCTATATCGCTCGGAATGCCTAGTCGTATTGACGTTGACTCGGTCTCTACATATGTGTATGTATATGACGAGAGTCACATGGTCGCCCTCGGCATCATATCTGCAGTCTCTAGTACCTCTAGTATCTCTGTACGCGAAGTTGGAAGCGGCGATTACTATGGTTTCTTATTAGATGGTAATCATCGCTATATGATGGGCAATCACGTGATAACGCACAACTCTGGCAAGACGTTTGTCGGCATGGATCTAATTAGTAAGCTGAACAAGAAGACCTTGATCGTAGTACCCAATACTTATCTTCTAGAACAGTGGGTGTCTGTACTGCAGGATCACTTTCCTAATAATAGCATTGGTATGATCTATGGCAAGAAGAAGCGCGATGGCGACATCGTGGTGAGCATAATCAATACCGCAAGCACACTCAGCAGCTTTGATTATCGAGTAACTCGTCGCGGAGAGCTTAAGACCGTGGATGTGTCTGTGATGATGAAGTCATTTGGTCTAGTGATCTTCGATGAGATCCATTTGTATGTGTCTAAGGAGTTTCGACGCATATACGATCGAGTCCATGCGAAGTACACGATTGGTCTGAGTGCGACTCCAACTCGCGAGGACAAGCTTCATCGAATCGCTGAGTTGAGCGTCGGTCCTATAATCGATGCGCATGATATAAGTGGGTATAAGAAGAACAATGTTAAGTTCACTGCTAAGGTGAAGCTGATTCGATATCGCTGTTTGCCTGAGTACTCTACTTACTCTGTTCGAGACGACGGCGTGATCGACTATCAGTCTATCCTCACTCAGATTCTGAGAGATCCATATCGCAACCAAATGATAGTGGACCGCATCATCGAGATGGCTTCGTTGACCAACGCCAACGTGTTCGTCTTCTCAGAGCGTAGATCTCACTTAGAAGATCTCTACGAGCAGTTGAACGAGCGTCTCGCGTCCAGTCCCCCATCATCTGCGTTGAAGCTAGATATCCCCGAAATGAGCAAGAATATAATTCTGTACGGAGGTGCTACTAGCGACACCATCGAAGAGGCTAAGACCGTATCTAATATTATCTTCACTAGCTATGCGTTTAGCTCAGTTGGCGTGAGCATCACGAAGATGACTGGCTTAATCCTCTGTACTCCTCGTCGCAAGAAGGAAGCGTTCACTCAGATCATCGGTCGCATCTTCCGTCTGTCTGACTCTAATCAGAATGCCAAGCCTCGTCATATCTATGACATTGTTGATTATAAGTTGCCTATCAAGAATGGGTATCGCAGTCGTCTTGAGGTATACGCGACTCGCAATGCGGAGATTGAGTACGAGGATGAGTACGCTCGCGAATAGACTCAATTGAAGCGATTGGAATAACCATATAGTCTCTTTGCATACAGTCATGTCGTACAGTCATTGCGAGAGCCACGATGGCTATATGCCTATCTACGTAAAGCCCAATTTGGTCACATCTCAAGATGGTACTCCAGTTCGAGATGATAAGTACTATATTAAGTATTGTTGCTACATGCATCGCAGATCTAAACTAGGATCACCCGTTCATCGTATGTCTGAGTGTAATGTAGAGTTGCCTCTCTGTACGATCTGTCATGGTTCTGATACTTTGATTGTGCTGGAGACAACAATGGGTATGCTAAAGTTGTTGAGCAACGTCGAGTATCGATTCGAGTGTCTCTCTGATGTCGTTCGAGACGATCTGGATGTTAGTCTGCGATATAAGAAGATGCGTCGTAAATATCTGAGATACTACAAGAAGCACAATGCTCTGTATAAGCGTACCCTCGGCATTCCGACTGAAGTGGATTCTGGCAGTTACATCTTATTGGATGCGAGTGTTGCTAATGATCCGTGGCCGTCGCTGTCTAATGGCGAATACATATGTATGTAGAGTTCTCATAAGTTCTGCGCGAATCTGTATGATAACGCACTATATATTTTTTTGACTGCGACTAATATATAGCGCATCTGTTGTCTCGATACTTTGCTTACACGTATCGTTGCAATCCTATTAGCAGAATGAGTGATCGTGAATCAGTATCTGGGCCCGAAGCCTCCGATGTCGAAGAGACGCGTCCAGTTGTATCATCTGAGACAGTCGATGCTGATCGATTGCCTGATTTTGCCAATGATGATAGAGTTAAATCTAGCATTGCTAATGGCGCGCGATTGGTAGGTAATGACTACGATAGCTCATCTGAAGGTAAGTCTAAGAAGCATGCTTATAGCAAGTTCGAAGAGGAGATCGAAGACCTCGCTAATGAATTAGATGAGCTCGATCCCAAGAGTCGAGACAATCTCGACAAGCATGCAAAAAACGCTCGCAAGGCAGTTATGAGCTCCCGATTAAAGGAGAGTAAGTCCAAACTAAATAGCGTGATGTCTAAAGCCGACAAGGAGATGCGACTGAATACCGCCATTTCTAAGTCTTGGCTTCCTAATAACAAGGCCACTCGATTTTTAAAGAAAGGTCAGTTGAGTTTAAAAGACAGCGCCAAGTCATCATTTAATAAGGTGAAGAAGGTAGATGACTATCTTACGAATCGCATGTGGGACTCGACTAAGTATGCCATCCTAATGATTCTGATGATGTGGGTGCTTGTGCTTGGAGTGAATCTAGGAGCAATTAAGAATGCAAAGAATAGTGTGTCGATTGCTCTCTACACGATTGCATCTATCATGACTCCAGTCATCTGGTGGCCCATCCGCAAGAGATATCTGAACTACTATTTTGGAGCCACATCTAAGGCGTATTCGAAGGCTGATTATGATATGGACCGTAAGAATCGCGAGCGACGCAATTCAGAAAAGCATAGTAATCGAGAGTCGGTAGTAACGGTAGCGACCACTGAACTGAAGCCATCTGAGATTAAGAATCTGTCGTATCAGATGGCTCGCGCAAACCCGAAGATCAAGACGGTCTGCTTCATCTCGACCTCTAATGGTATGCTGGCCGAAGAGGACTGCGATAAGATTGATAAAGAGATGCATGATAATGCCGAGAAGTTCAAGGAGCTCGATCGACAGAAGCGCATAGACAAGCAGAACGAAGAGATCGCTAGAGCTGCGATCGAATCCAATAATAAGATTCTAGATGCTGTAGCAACGGCTAAGGTGACTGTTTCGTCTCTAGCTGTTCCCAGCACCATAAACAGTACTTCTAGTAACTATAAGAACGTCGTACACGAATCAGACCGTCACGATCGCCACATGGATCGAGACGATGATCTATTTGATAGCGATCGCGATAGTTACGCTCTAGCACTTCGCTAGTCAAAAAAATATTGTATGCATAGCTTATTGCTAGCGGCGAGTATCTTACTCTTGCATCATCTCGTACGTGGGCTTCTTGACATGGAGCTTCATTCCGACCGACATTGACTGTAGCTCATTCATGAACAGGTTGCTCGTATAAGTGGACGGCACCTTGGTGATCTGTGCCATGTTATTGCATCTGACACACTTGTAGATCTTGTACTCGTCATTTACGAATGCTCGTTGGTTGCATCGAGTGCAGACATAGATGTCTGTGCCATCGGAGTGCGTACTGAACTTCTCATTCAAGAAGTTAATAGACGAAACCGATAGACATGCGCTCTCCATAGAGCCCATACGCGATCCTCCTCCCACTTTTTTTCCGTGTAGTGGCTGTCTGGTGAGTACATCGCTGGGCGATACTCCATTAGCATAGACAGTATGTCTGGTGAGCTTCTGAAGCGTCTGGTAGTAGATAGGAGCCATGAATATCTTAGCATCCATGTACATGCCTGTCATTCCATTGTAGAGCCGCTCAGTGCCGGCCGCTTCGAACCCGTACTGCTTGAGCATCTCAGCAATGTTATCTGTGTCCAATTTCTTGAACATGGTAGCGTCTGGCTTAGCTCCGATGTGCGCAGATAGCTTAGCTAGCATTCCTTCGAAGATCACTCCAGTCGTCATACGAGTACACAGACTGAGAGGGTTAAAGATCATATCGGGCTTGATTCCACTAGCTGTGTATGGCATATCTGCATCATCATACATGAAGCCAACCGTGCCTTTCTGACCTGCGCGAGAGCTGTTGCCGGTCCAATGCGGTACTCCGTTCTCTCGAACATAGAACACATGCGATGGCACTTCGACGCAAGATACAGTTCCTTCGTACTCAACTGTCTGTACATCTGAGGCAGATCCTAGATCAACGCTGGGTTCGCCATCATATGTGATATTGACTTGATATCCATTCTCATGTTCACTATACGAGGCACTGCATCCCGCGTGCAGAGCTAATCTCTGAATGTCTCCAGCTAGAGTCTGGTTGCTTGTATAGTAGGTCGTTCCATCTGTGATGCGAGTCAGCAGTCGATTGGCCTGATCCGTGCTTAAGTTCCACACGAAGCTAGGCAGAGGCTCGTTGTCTACGATCTGCGTGTTTAGATAGTCGTATTCGAGATCTAGTGGATCCAATTCGATATGTCCATTGTTCTTGAATCTGCATTTGAGTCCACTCGCGCGCTGCGCCTCTACTAGCCCATACTGCTCTTGTCCCTGTTGCTTAATGTATAGCTTGTGGTTAAGAGTCGTAGTCGATCGCACATGTTGTGTCTGGACTGAGATCATCGGTCCCTTGTGCGCGAAGTGATACACTCCAATTGGCTCTACGTACTTGACTCGATCACCATCTTCTAGAGAGCAGATCTTCTCTGTTCCATCTAGATCCTTGAACGTGCGCCATCCCTTATCCGTAAGCACCTCATTGGTATCTGGCATGCAGAACTTATTTCCCATTTCGGTCTTGATGAACGTCTTGAATATGATCTTGACGAATACCTTCTCCTCATTGTTGTATGCCTTGATTACCTTCCATACCATGGCCGGTTCCTTCTCCTTGTAGATGAGACTACGATCTGTGTAGATCACATTGGGATTGGAGATATCGCTCTTCGCAAGCTTAGCGATCTTACCAACGAGACAGTCTCCTTCGTGCACGTATGTGCCTTCCTGTACAAGACCATCTACGAGCTTCTCGTAGTTAGCATATGACTTGATATCTGCCGTGTTCGCTGGATTGGGTTTGCAGATCGTCTCATTCTGCTCGCAATCTGTCTTCTGGAAGGTCATGTGGATTGAATCGAACATGCCTCTGTCTACCGATGACTTGTTCACGATGAGCGAGTCCTCTTGATTGTATCCTCCGTAGATAGCAATTGCTACCATGGCATTGATGCCCATCGGCGGAATGTGTTTGTACGCGAACGTAGATACGATGGGGTCTTCGTTGTTGATCAAGAAGTACATATCCTTGTGTGCGCTGTACGTCCAGTTCTTCATTACCCACGAATTGGTCTGTTTGACTTGATTGCTCTGGAAGCACACTCGCGCTGCCGGATTGTGGTTGGCGAAGACACTCGTGAGCGCCACTAGTCCAATGATCCCCTGTGGGATATCTACATGCGTGAACTGATGTAGAGGATCGTTCTGGTGCTTGACGAAGTGATCGTACTCGAACGCGCAATACACGTTGGCATGTTCCTCTGGCGAGATGAACTCAATTACACCTAGCTTGACTAGATCATCTACGCCGATCTCATTTGCCCGTAATTGGTCAATGAGTTCCTGGGTGATGAGAGTCCACTGCTTGAACTTATCGTGCGTGTAGTTCTTGTCTCCTGTATTGTTGCGCACAATGATAAGCGGTCGAGTTAGTCGTCCGCTGTCGCACCAGATGTGAATCTCATTGCATTGAATGTGATGCGAGATGGTCGCCTGATAGTGCATCTTGCCCTGACGACGCATCTCTCTGTACTTGCTTAGGAACTGATGGAAGTCCTGTACGCATCCAATCCAGTCTCCATTGACTAGTACCTTGTGTAGATTATCTCTCTTCATTCGCCCAACTACCAAGCTGTCTTCGACCGAGATGAGCTGGCTATCTTCGTAGATCATGTCCTTGATTACTTCGCTCGAAGATGCGGCTGTGATGTCTGCAGCCACTGCGAGCTGCTTGCTCATGCCTACTTTGACTCCCGTATCGGCGGACGTGATGCCACAGATGTATCCTGTGCCAGTCGGGTGCACCTGTCGGATAAGAATGGCTCGTTCGGACGACTTGGAGCTGTTGTTCTTGTTCGGAGTCTCAATGCTCTTGAGAGCTGTGATGACGTTGAGCTTGTTCTTATGATGTAGCTGCTGAGATGAGAGCTTGTTGGTGAACGTGAGCTTGCTGTTGACGGTGACTACCTTGTCTCCAGACACAATGGAGTTCATTAGTGCCTTCTCGAACTCTTCTGGCTTGATTGCCGATTTGAACATGCTCTGGAGGTTGACCTCGGCGAAGCTGTTGTTCTTGAAGTCCTTGGTCACGATCTGCTTCATCAGTCTCTGAACGAACATGAGATTGAATTGGGTCTTGAAACTGCGTGAGTACGAGATTCCCGAGTCATTGATTCTCTTCATCTTGTACGAGTCTCGGTCAGTCGGTTCGATCACGCCTAGATGCACTAGGAACATGCGTCGGATCATATGGCCTAGATACGCGGCCTTCTTGAGACGGGCTTCGGGAGACAGACCAATGTGCGGCAGGAATCGCGTGTCCAGATGTTGCTGCAGACGGTTCATGACGTGCTTTTTGGTGTTTAGATCCTCCTTACGATACGTACCGTCCTTTTGCTTCTTGATGTCTCCGATCTTGTGCGTGTTGTATTGAGTGATGAAGCGACAGAGGAACTCAAGCACTTCGTCTTGGTTGACCATACAATTGCTGTTGTCGTCTCGGTTCTTGTCGAACTCAGGGTGCTTGTTCTCCAATGCCTTCTCTAGAGTATCTAGAATGGATTTGGTGATTGGATCCTGCTCGTCGAACGAATATGCGATGAGCTCCACGATGCGCTTGTTGGTCAGCACTCCCATCGCTCTGAAGATCATGTAGAATGGGATATCTACGTCTTTGAACCCTGCCTTAGACAGGTTGACGACAATAGATCCGTTATTGAGCAACTTGAGGATCACGTTGAAGGAGTTCTCAAACGCGTCTCCCGGTTTGGAGATGATGTCAGATCGAACGAGCTCGTTCTTGTACCCTTTCGTGATGTGCTCTCTGGGCTCGTTGTATTTGAGCGTCTCCAGATTGTTGATGATGTAGTGATTGCCCTTGATGATGAAGTAGCCTCCCTGATCCGACGGATCCTCTTCCATCTGAATTAGAGTCTCCTTCGACTTGTTGTACGTGTTGCACAGCTTAGACTTGACCATGATGGGCATCTTGGCGATCATGTGTCGCTTGATCTTCTCGATCTTGGTCGTAACGTGTCCAGTCTCGTGGAACGCCTTCGCCTCGATTGTGCAGTTCACATATATCGGAGAGCAGTAGGTCAGATCTCGGAGCAGACACTCATTGGGCATAACACATACCGCAGATTGCTTCGAGTAGTTAAAGCTCGTAGGATGCGTGCATTCGATATCGTCAATCACGACCGACACAGCATACTTCTGAATCGTCTTGTCGTGCTCAATCGTATTACCAGCATCGAGCTCATAGTTAATGTCAAAGACTTGAGTCATGATCTGCTTCAGACCCTGATCAATAAAGCGGTTAAACGAGTTGATATGCGATCTGATGATAGACTCATCCGTAAGCACACGATCCACGATAGTGATCAACTCCTCTTGCGTCTTGATAGGAGTACTGGACTTCATATCAGATCGCGAAACTGCCTTAGACATGATCAGATCACTACTTGGTTCTTCAACTGCGTATTCACCGTAAATGGTATATATACCTATACAAATATCAATTTTTGTACATTTTAATGCAAAAATACGACCATCCATGATATCCACTGCTGCCATAACATGTCTCAGAATTGCCTTCTAGTGCGCTTATTAGCACTCGAATTGATAGTAATGCTCTTATTTGATTTGCATGGCTTCGAGTCCTTGAATAACTATCCAGTCTTTTACGCATGCTAACGTACTATCTATGATTGCATTGTACAGATGTATCGTTTCGCTGGGCAGATTGCTCGGATATCTAGAGCATAGAAGATGATATCGCGGCGTATCTAGTTGCTTGCTGGGCTTCTTATATTCGCCTGCGTGTACTCGACGAAGCCGCGGGCATACATTCGATTCGTACGGGCGTTGATTGATCCAGTACATGTAATTGTTGCGCCACGCATTATGGATGATATCAAGCATCATTTGGCGATCGCTTAATCCAATAGAGAATATGGATGACGATCCTTGGGACTTAATTGTATGCTCGATGTATCTAAGTAACGCAGATTGGACGTGAGCGTTTACGTCATATCCATACTTGCCAGGCATGATCTGCTTGGAAGATCCAGTCACAGATTGAATCGATAGATGAATTGCGGCGATCCAATCCGAAATAGAACGAGACATGATTTGGCAGCTGAAGGCGATTGAACCACACGCGCAGTGAGTTACGGTCTCAATTGAACTCATTGAAAAGTAGATGAGCTATAGATCGTATATATAGCTAGTTTTAAAAATACTTATATAAGTATATGAGAATTAACTTAAGATAACAATGGGAATCGTGTACTTAGTTCAGCCTAGCACTCTTCTGCAAACCGATCGATATAAGGTAGGTCGCTCATCTAAGAACGATTTAAGTCGTTTAAAGTCGTATCTAAAGGGCACTCGTTATCTATGTATCCACGAGTGCGTCGATGATGTGTTGTTCGAGCGTCAGCTACTAGAGCGCTTCAACTCTATGTTTGAATTGATTGCTGGCAATGAGTACTTCCGAGGAGACGAACTTCAGATGATCGATCAGTTCAATGATGTGGTGTCTGTACTCAACCGACAACTAAGAGATGATAAGAAGGCGACTTGGATGCAACGCTTTAGCTATGGAGCCAGAAAGAAGGATCCCGAGACCAATGATCTTAATCGAGCATTCAACTCATTGCAGATGACCCAAGCGCCAAATCGAAAAAATACAACAGTAGAGACACTAATCGAAGATATGGAAGTGATTGCTCTCAGAGAGAAGTATTCAAATAGCAGAAGACGTAAATGCATGTTTAGAGGAAGTCGCTACTAAGCGAGTTAACTAAGTTAAGATGAATATGTGGTCGTATTGCGCGTCTTCATATCTATTTTTTTGAGAACATTTTGCCTATATCTATGGATCGGCTGAGATCTGTGGTCATGATGTTCATAACTCCGATCGTAATAATGAAGCACACCATATGGTATATCGACACTACTCCCTTAGCCACTTTGTTCTTGGGGCATATGTCTCCGAATCCGACGGTCGATATTTGAGTTGCTGTGAAGTATATCGAGTCTACGAGTCTGTCATAGTATGAGATAGACTCTTTCTTAACTGGCTCTCCATTCGAGTCCAGATAGAACCATCCCGGCAGATATACGAATATGATGATGTATGTGGTGAACATGATGAGTATGAGAAAGATAATGTTCTTGTATGCCGATATGAACTTTACCTTTTTTTGGATGCTGTCTTCGAGCGATTTGAGCGAGGATGAGTTGCGGATCGCGTCTCGACGCTCGACGTTCGCCACTCGAGTGGATGATATTAGATTCCCTAGTTTAGCACTTGTAGATCTAACTAGCTGCGGCTTTGATTCGCGAGCTGGAGCTCGCCCAAGTGAAGCACGTATGTCTTGGGACACATATGCATCTGGAACCGATCGGCGATGATCTGTATCCACTTCAGATTCGTATTCAGATACGTTATTGGGCTTCTGCTGATCGGTTACATCGGGGAGCACCGAGGTCGTGCTAGCACGCATACGATTCATGTTAATGATACCATCAGTGACTCTCTTCATTACATTAGGACTAGCAATGCCAGCTCGACCAATTTGGGGAGAATCCATATTGGCCCACAGATGTAATCTATATTATGCCATATAGATTACTAGATATTACATCAAAAAAAGATATATGAGACGTGCTCATTACTTACTTCTTCTCGAACACGAAGTAGCGGTACAGAGACACGTACTGCTTATCGAGCTCAGTCAGCATACCATACACTCGATGGTTCTCTTTGGAGAAGGCAGATAGCTTGGATCCAAATGATCCACTTGTCTTCAAAGACAATCCATGATCCGCAAATACGCGTTGCAGATACTCTGAGTTCACGAGATACTCAGTGTAGTACTGAGATCCACTGAATGGGAGCAGCACTCCAATTGCCTGCCCAACATCAGTCAGTTCTTGAGACTTGTACTGCTTGACTATCTCGTACTTCGTAGACTGCTTCTCGATTCCAGTCCACTTGTCTTGGTCTCCAATAAGAGACATTATACTAGCGCCATCAAAGCAGGTGATAGACACTTGTCCGCCCGACTTGAGTAGCGTAGAGATGAGTCGTGCAGCATCGCGTATCTTGTTCTCGTTGTCCATTATGTAATGGATCGCGAAGTTGATTGTGATAGCATCTAGAGAGCCAGCAGCGAGTCCCTTGAGCGAGAGCGCCTTAGACAGATTCGTATCGAAATCATCTCCCATATCTATTTCTCTTAGATGAATCGAAGCCGAATGCTTAGTGTTCTTGATCTTCATATTGTACTTGCGCTGAAGCAACTCATACAGAGCATCGACATCCTTATCCATTAGATAGATAGACTTGTAGCCGGCATTGAACATGCGAGCGAGATCCTGTCCGCGCCCTGCCATCAGATCTAAGATAGATCCTTTAGGAAGCGAGTCAAGGAGCTTCTGCTTTACGAACGAGTTAAATGCTCGTTGCGAGTAGTACGCATCGTTGTCCGATGATGCGAAATACATGTCATTCGCATTAGAGCATATCATCTCTAGCGTGAGTGGATACTTGATCGCATGCCAAATTAGCTCAGCATACTTCATAGCATTGCCGTAGTACTCGCCGCGCTCGATCTCAACATCTCGATCATCGCGTACTCGCATAAGCTCAAATTGACTCGTCTTGTGATTGTACACGAATTCGCCTACCTTGTTGTCTAGATCGCCTTGCTTGCTCTGGAATAGATATAGCATAGGCAAATCATCTGGCGAGAACTGAATTGGGAAATACTGAGCACCATCGAATCTACCCTTCGTGATTTCGGAGTAACCGGGGAATGCCTTGATGTTCAAGCGAATCAGTTCGGCGCTGTTGACTCCAGAACATAGTGCATATAGACTCTTGTCCTTATCAAGCTCTCTAGATGAAGAGATGCCCGACCAATACTCACTTGGTACCTTGAGCATGTAAAAGTCAATTGATTGCTTGTCCACTGGTTTCCACTTATACGAGATCGTATTGTGATAGTCGGTATTGATTGGGCGAGCTCTACTGTTCTCAGGTAGTTTGGCCTTAGCTGTCTTATAGTCTTCGCCAGCGGGAGTGAAGATGAGACCATCGGTCTCGTACTTGCTGGACGAGACCTTCTTGTAGAGATCCGTAATCTGAGTGCCGTATGTTCTAGGGTCCAGTCGAATAAACGTCTTTACCTTACCAAGACCATGTCTAGTCAAGATGTTCTCATGCTGACGTAACATATCGAGTCTCTTGTGAAATGGCTGGTAGCATGTAGAGCGAGAGTTGATCGCGATTAGATCGAAAGCAAAGAACTCGAACTTAGATGAACTAGAGAGCATCTCACAGTCGAATACATGAGTATTCTTCTTGGCTCGAGTGTCGGGGCGATATGACTCGATCTCATATATCTTATCTGAAATAGCTCGAACGTTGGAGCCAAGGTGACGATCGCCGGCAGAGCTCTTAGTGGAGCGACCAGACCAATACTCATCGATAATCAGAAAGGCGCGCTTGCCATCGATCTTGTCCGTAACGAAGTAATCCGAGATGTGGGGCTTCAGATCAGACAGATACATAGAGCGACTGAGCTCAACTACGTTGTTTACAAGTCGCTTAAATCCTGATTTGGATTTGTACTTATCGGTGATCATCGGATCGCGGTATACGAACTTAGAACACTCGTAGATCACGTTCTGATATTCCTGAGCTTCGGCATACGCTTCGCTTCTAAGCATATTCTGTACCTTCTTGCATATGTCAAATACTTGCTGTTTGGTTACCGGAGCCGACGTATCGTTGAGTGAGATTACGAACTGTAGATAATCATATGCAGCGGTTTCGGCATTATCGATATCTAGCTCGAGCATCTTGTCCAACGTGTGTTTGGCATCTTGATCTGTCTCATCCTTCGTAGGGAATATTCGTGACTTGAATTCAGGCAGCTTGGTCATGAACTGCCCCTGATCCGAGATCTCTTTAGTCAGGACTAAACGAATGGTCCATCGCAGATCATCTGGAAGACAGAACCCATATGTATACTCGAGACATACTCGCTTGAGCGTCTCTGCTGGCGATACCATACACACTGCATCGGTATTGATATGTAGATCGAACGACTTGGCTATATCCTTCTTATCTGAGTACTTGTAGCTACGTACGTATTTGAGGTTGCGAACAAGCTGCTGCTTGAGATTGATGCCGTTGCTGAACCAATTTAGCTTCTGGCATTTGCCATAATCCATAGTAATGGACTGAGTCTCGAACTCATTGGTCTTGGCAATTGACTTGACTCGCAGCGCAATATCTAGCACTTCTGTCTTAGACAAGATCAGCTTGCTCAGATCGATCTGGAGTCGAAGCTCATGTTGGGTTCCGACCTTCTTGTTCAGGAAGTTAAGCACCGTGTCCATATTGGCACTAATTTAGCTACTCGTAGTGTATTCGTTCAAACGTATATTTACTCAAAACATTATCAATTTCAATAATATAATTGATCCATTCAATGCTAGCTATAAGCGTATCCAGCGATGGATACATCCATAATATACGGTCGCGCGTCGGATCGACCAACCAAGATGTTCAATTCCAATACATGCAATCGCCCAACACATATGCTTGCAACAGATGATGCGCTACTAATAAAGCGTCTCAAAGAGATCAAAATATTAGCAGCTGGGTACTTAACAGATGCAAAAGAAGTAACTAGAGCGCTAAAGGCAGGAGCTAGATGCCTGATGTTCAATATCTATGATCATAACGAATGTCTGTATCTAAGCAGTGCTATTCACACAGAAGAGACTGAATTGGCATCTGGCATTAACTCTATTTTGAGATTCTCAAACGATGGAGCATTGAACGACCCAATTGTTCTAGTGCTCGATATATCAATCGATTCGCCGAAGATGTTCAGTCTAGTAGAAGACATGTTTATGATACATATGCGCGAACGCTTGTTAGATACTTACTATAAGACGAATAACCACAGTCTATTCGGAAATGTATTCGTGAATGGATTCAGTCCAAATGTAGACAACGCACAACTCATATCTCTGCTCGGGAAGATCGTAGTTCTGTCGACCAATCGATCGAGACCCAATGCGCGCTTGAACTATGAACTGAGCGATCTATTGGACCACACTAATATTGACATGAACATAGACGATAAGGACATGCTATCTAGATTGCAGGTATGGCTACATAAAGCCTACATACGTTCTAATAGTAAATGTATAAGATTCGTGTTGCGATTGGCCATGAAGCAAAGCTCGCATGAGATGGTTCATGTGTGTTCTATTGATTTGAATCGCAATATGAAATTTATGTGCGTGGATTGTCTTGAACGATTTGCTCACGATCGATCATTTGAGTTATCACTCTCATCTCTCGGCTAATATAGTTCAGATAGTTGAAGCAACAGAAGTGCAGCGCGCGAATACAACATGCCAGATAAGGTGCAATCGTCTATCTCATCTCGGAAGTGCTCCAAGCAACTAGCAGAATACATTTGGGATAGCCCGTGCATCAAGCCATTCTTCTTTAACCCATTCCTATTAGCGATTCTAGTTATAGGAGTAGTAATGGTAATAGATGCTATGGATGGTAAGGAGTTCGATGACTCGTCATTGATATTCATTGCACAGCACTCATTTACGCTGTTTATTGGAATCAGCGGACTTCTAGTGCTTAACAATATACTGATCAAACATAAGTATAGAGAAGAGCTACAAAAAAAATTAGATGAAGTCGATGCTATAGACGAAAACGACGCTTAAGCATCATCATCCATATACATCGGAGTCGTGTCGAACGAAAACTCATTTGAGTAGTTAAGACTTGTGTCCTGATCATCCGAACTCGACTCATCTGAACTTGATTCCTCGGCGATGGGATCCTCAACAGTCGGCATCTTTTTTTCTTGAGACTGACGAGACAGCTGAGCCTGAAGATTAACCACCACGCGCTTGACTGCTTCTAGCTCACTTTCGGTCTTCTTATGCTTGTTTATTTGGTCCAGAAACATTTGCTGGATGTCTTTGCCCTTAGAACTCAACTCGTCGTATCTAGATTTGAGACTGTTGTACTTCTTCTTGAGCACATCATAATCGGTCACGCACTGCTTGTACTTCTTAGCGAAATTGATTATGGACTGATTAGACTTGACTCCCTTTATGGATGGCTTCGGCTTGCTCGCCTTCTCCACTTGAATGAACTTAGAGTAACTGTTAGCTCGGTTGCGCATTAGTATCTCGAGAAACGAGTTCTGCATCATAACCACATTGTCTGAGTTCAGATGATCGTCGATGATTGAGCTCGCGAACGAGGACACCACTTTGACGCTGAACTCCTTGATGCTCTCCTTAAGAATCATAAATAGAATATTGGTCTTCTGGCTTTCAGTCATCGATGCGAAGTACTGATCGGGGACAAACAGTCTAGCATACATGTTGATGCACTGCACGTAGCTGATATCGTCGTAGCACGTAGTCATCTTGGTGTAGAATTGAATGGATTCGATTAGATTCTTGTAGAACATAGAACTATCATCATTCTTTAGATACGCCCCAATCGCGATGCGATAGCATTCAGTTATACTGCTATTAGATCGCTCCTTGAGATGAATTGCCTTGTCGTATAGATGATTGTAGAAGTTGTCTACGACGGCCGAACCGATGATATCCAAGAAAGATAACACTTCCTTGTCTTCGCTACGAAGATCAGATATACTCATTGCAAGGGCATTCATTCTGATACAAGAACTATATTGGTATGATTTGAGTCGCTTTAATAGACCATTATATAAGTTGCAGCGAACGTAACAGACAAATACTGATACGCAATTGCGTTATTAGTAGCGTCGCTCTCACATTGCGCGAGCCGAGTTTGGCTTGGTT
>JACCDG012056699.1_pt1 | contig 16047 bp, 15 predicted proteins | sample 7442471 | NCBI WGS metagenome assembly JACCDG01 (sample SAMN15323444, study PRJNA562643) | freshwater metagenome | isolation source: river surface water | place: USA:Blue River Watershed | collected 2017-08-17 | reverse complement strand
GAGACAGGTACGAAGTAGTTGGACTTGCAATTCATTCAAATGACGACATCTGGATGGTGGTCTATTCACCGATGTATGACTTTCCTGACGCAGAATTTTTCACACGACCTTTATCTGAGTGGTATGACGATGTTGAATGGGAAGGGGAAGTCAGGCAGAGGTTCGAACTAGTAAACGCCTAGAACATAGAGTCCAGAATGTGGAGCTATAAAATGTCCAAGCACTCATCTTGTGAGTAGTTTTTCTAGGGTACTGCCACGTTCCTTAATGTAGTTGCGTATCTTTCTTTTGGCTAGTGTTGTTTTCGAGTAGTCGAGCCACTTTCGTTTAGGGCAAGCGGATTCTTTTACTTCTATCTCCACAACGTCACGATTTTTAAGTATGGTTTCAAGGGGTACTAATTTACCATTTACTTTAGCGCCAGAGACATGGTCCCCTATATCAGAGTGAACTGCGTATGCGAAGTCGATAGTGCTAGATCCTTCAGGGAGATCGATGACATCACCCTTTGGTGTCAAAATAAATACTCGGTTTTCAAAAAAATCACTTTTCAAGTCTTTCATGAAATCTTTGGGATGTTTCATTTCTTCTTGCCAACGTAATAACTCTTTTGTCCATCCGGTTTTCTTCTCTATTTCATCTTTACTTTTGTTTTTCCCAAGTTCTTTATATGAAAGATGAGAAGCAATACCAAATTCAGCTTCTTTATGCATTTCTTGTGTTTTAATTTGAATTTCAAGGGTTCCTCCGTTTCCCATAAAAATAGTAGTGTGAAGCGATTGGTATCCGTTGGGTTTAGGTACCGCAATGTAATCCTTGAATCTTCCTGGAACTGGACGGTATAGGCCGTGTATCACGCCGAGTGCTTGGTAGCAGTGACTTACGTCAGCTACGATGATGCGGAGCGCTACGACGTCGTGAACCTTCGATTCATCCATGTTGTATCGCTTTAGTTTTTGCCATAGAGAATATAAATGCTTGATACGGTAATCGAGACGTTCAATCTCTACATCAAAAACAGAGAGCTCCTCTTTGAGTGTGCTCACAACCTTTTCAATTTGCTCATCTGATGTTGGGCGCATCTCTTCAAATAGTCGTTCTGTCTCTTTGTATTCTTTTGGATAGACATATGGGAATGCCGCGTCTTCTAGCTGTGCCTTAAGGCGTCCCATTCCAAGACGATCAGCGAGGCGTGCATGAATCTCTAGTGTCTCAAGCGCAATACGACGCTGTTTCTCTGGAGCTACGTGTTCGAGCGTTTCAATATTATGAAGTCTGTCACAGAGCTTAATAACAACGACACGAATATCGTCCGCCATTGCAACGAAGAATTTTCGTAGAGATTCTACGTGGCGTTCGGCCCCTGTATAACGGAGCTTTCCTAGCTTGGTTACACCACAGACAAGTTTGGTGATGTGCTCACCGAATTCCTTTGTCATCTCTTCTTCGGTTATGGAAGTGTCTTCTAGAACATCGTGCATGACTCCTGCCGCTATTGTCTCAGCGTCCATCTTAAGTGTTGCTAGGTTGATGCCTGTTGCAAAGACATGATTATAATACGGCTCACCAGACTTTCGTAGTTGGCCTTCGTGAGCCTTTTTTGCAAAGCTACATGCTTTTATAATAAGGGCTTTATCCCGCTCATTCATTTCTGGAATGAGGGCAAAGATTCTTTCAGGGCTAGTGTCTTTCGTGTGAGGCATATCTTATTACTATACTCCGAGAATGCTTTTGCTTCAAGGTCTTAATAAGAGAAAGTTTTTATTTGAATAAAAATGGTAAAGCTAAAATTAGGGTTGCTATTAAAGAGTAGAGTATTATTCCTTCTTGAATTTTGTGAGGGATTTTATATGACACCTTTTTACCCAAATATACAACAAGAAGCATGAAGGGGAATAGTCCTAGGAGCGACAATGCTTCATCCCAATAGCCATCTTCGAAGAAAAGTCTGGTGATGATAGTAGCTATTCCTCCACTTAAGAATACGACAGCAATGGTTGCTTGAACCGTTTGAAGATTGTGTCCTTGGGAAAATAGATACGCTTGTCGTATCACCCCAACGGACATTCCGAATGCTTGCAGAAAAGAGCTCACAAAACCAGAGAAGAAAGCATCTCTTTTCTTTGGTTCAGTGTTTATAGTATTCTTTTTATAAACACGCCAAATATAAAACACCCCTGATGTTATAAAAATTATTACAATAATTTTCTCGGGTATAATTCCAACAAGATATCCTCCAACTATCCCACCGAGTACTCCCCACAGAGAGTAAGAGTACCTGATCCCACAGAATATGTTTCCAAAGTACTATGATGCGTGTCACTGCACTCATCAAAAGAAAGACCATCGTTAAGAAAAGCACCTTGTGAGGCTCATAAAAATGTAGGAGCAGGGGATTGATATGGAGAGATCCGGGAAGATTCATTATCATTCCGAGAAATACAATCACAAGAGCTATAGAGTAGAATAAAAACATTATAAAAGTATGACAGAAGGACGAATCCGTAACACTCCGTCAGACAAAGACGAACAGAAATAAGCCGACTCATTTCTTTTCCAGAGCCTCATTATTTCGCAATCTTTTCTTTATCTAGCTTATGAGGATTGTGGTTGGGACATATTTTACTAGAGCATCTTTCGGGTATGGTTTTTGTCCCCTCCATCATAAGTTCTCCACATAACTTACAAATATTTCCCGTAGGCTTGGTCTTAATGATGTGCTTACAGTCTGGATAGTTGGTACATGCATAGAATATACCGAATCGTCCACGCCTCTCTTCCATCTGTCCATCCTTACACTTGTTACATGAGACACCGGTTAGTTTCTTCTTTTTCTCTTCTTCGTCTTGTTCTATATATTTACACTTAGGGTAGTTGTTGCACGCAATGAACTTACCGAACCTTCCTTCACGTTCCATAAGATCACCATCTGTACACTTTGGACACTTTCTACCAAGTGACTTAGGGCCTTCCATAATACTTCCGTCCAGTTTGCGAGCACCTATACAATCAGGATATCTAGAGCAAGAATAAAACTTCCCATTTTTAGCGAGCTTGATTACCATCTTCGCGTTACAGAGCGGGCAAAGGAGGTCGTCAGGAGCCTCACCCAAGTTCGTTGCTTTTTCTAACTTTTCTTTACTCTTTACATCTTTAAGAAATGGCACATAAAAATCAGATAGTGTCTTGAGGTAAGTTGCGCTGCCGTCTGCTATCTTGTCTAACTTTTCTTCCATCTCAGCTGTAAAGGTGTCAGAAATATATTCACCAAGGTTGTCTTCTAAAAATGTAATTACTACTTCTCCTGTGTCAGTTGGAATGAGGGCCTTATTAATCTTTTCTACATAACCACGAGCTTCGATAGTCGAGAGGATAGATGCGTAGGTAGAAGGTCGCCCTATGCCTCGCTTCTCGAGTTCTTTAATGAGTCCAGCTTCTGTGTAGCGACTCGGTGGCTGTGTTTGCTTTTCTACAAAGTTAAGAGCTTGTAGGTCAAGTTCGTCACCTTTATTCAAAATTGGAAGTTCTACATCTTCTCCACGAGCATCCGGATCAACTGTGAGCCAGCCGGGGGAGACGAGAACTGAACCAGTAATAGCAAAGTCTGGGATAGTTTCTGTTCCTCCATTAATATTTGCTATTACTTTTGTGCGACGTAGCTTTGCATCTGTCATCTGGCTTGCTATAGTTCTTTCCCATATAAGAGAGTAGAGACGCTTCTCATCGTCTGTGCTTCCGCCATAGCGAATGCTTGCATGTGTAGGGCGTACTGCTTCGTGAGCTTCTTGAGCGTTCTTTGCTTTTGTCTTGTAGGTTCGTACTTCTAGGAGTGATTTACCAAAAAGGCTTTCAATAGTATTAGCAATTTCACCAAGTGCTACGTTTGATAGTGTGGTCGAGTCAGTTCTCATATAAGTTATGAGACCTTTTTCGTAGAGCTTCTGTGCAACAGACATTGTGCGAGATGGTGCGAATCCGAGACGTGAAGATGCTGTTTGCTGGAGAGTAGAAGTCGTGAATGGTGCACGAGGTGAGCGAGAGACATCTGTTCCTTCAACACCTATGACATGCCACGAACTTTTTCTTCCTGTGCGTACTATTCTCTCAGCTTCTGCTTGTACTTTTGGTTCTTCAACACATTCGAGCACGAGAGGGTAACGCTTACTTTCCTTGGTTCTGCCGATGGTCTTCCACTCACCATTGATGACATAGTAGGTTACAGGAACGAATGCCCTAATTTCTCTCTCGCGTTCCATTACGATGCGAAGAGCAGGGGACTGTACACGCCCAGCGGAGAGTCCATACCTGACTTTCTTCCAAATAATACCAGAAAGGTCATACCCAACAAGACGATCAAGTACACGACGAGCTTCTTGTGCTTCTTTTAAATTTTCGTCAATAAGACGAGGGTGCTTGATAGCCTCCTTGATTGCGCCTTCTGTGATTTCGTGGAAAGTTACACGTTTTGCTTTTGGTAAAACACAAGCCTCTTTGATATGCCATGCGATAGCTTCACCTTCTCGGTCGGGGTCGGTTGCGAGTAGTACCTCAGTAGCAGTTTTAGCAAGTAGTTTAATTTCAGAAACAACCTTCTCTTTCCCCGCAGATATTTCATAATGCGGGATAAAACCGCCATCGATATCGATAGCTTTCTTATTGGACTTTGGCAGGTCTCTAATATGACCGACAGAAGCACGAACCTCGTATTCTTTACCAAGATACTTTCCAATTGTTTTTGCTTTTGAGGGTGACTCTACTATAAGGAGTTTCATGAGGAGTAATTGGTTATTAGTAATTCGTTAGTGGTGAATACCCTGAGAAATTAAGCTGTCATAATAGTAGCACATGATTGTTGCTCTTATGTGAACAATATGTAAATTAATTACTAATTACGAATAACTAATTACCAACCTTACACTATTTTTCTTACTTCGCCAAATGTCTCTTCTATGTAGCCCTTCATTTCAAGTGTGGTAATGGTCATTAAAAAGTCACTGAGTTCAAAGCCACTCTCTTCCAATAAGATGTCTTTTTCTTTCGGTTCACGCAGTAGGTCCATGATACTTTTTTCCTGTTCATTTAGATCTAGGTTTGTTTTCCTCACGGCATTTTTTTCAGGTAAATTAAGAAGAGCTCTTAGATCGTTAGAAGATGTAATAGGCATAGCTCCATCTCTGATGAGCTCGAGAGGTCCGTAAGAAGTTGGGTTAAAAATATCGCCAGGAACCGCCCCAATATCTTTACCCAATTCAAGAGCCTGCCTTGCCGTTATCAATGTACCTGATTTTTCTTCTGCTTCTATTATTAGCACTGCATCAGAAAGCGCTGCCATGATACGATTACGCGCCACGAACGTCCATTGCGCAGCACGAGAGGAGTCTTCTAGTTCTGAGATAAGAACGCCTCCACTATCTATTAGCTCCCTTGCAAGCGACTTGTGAGAACTCGGGTAAAGCACTGAACTATCTAAACCACTCCCGGGTATTGCAATTGTGCGGAGATTTTTGCTAAGTGCAGTTTTGTGGGCTTCACCATCAATGCCAAGGGCGAGGCCAGAGAGTATTATTACTTCATCTTCGTCAAGTTGTGAAAGGAGATGTTCTACTGCTCGTCTGCCATACGAAGTACTTTTACGTGCACCAACTACTGTTAGTATTCGTGGCGTCGCTCTCCCCATTATATCGATTGTTATCTCCGGAAGTTGACCTCTTACGTATAGTCCTCTAGGGATATTGTTCAGTTCAAGTAGACGTGACAGCAGAGGGCTATCTTTGAACGAAGATTGTGGAATGAATGTCGAAGTTTCTAACATAAAAGTAGTATATATGGTGTATTCCGTATATCTGACGTGTAGTGTTTATAAAAAGGATGGCCCCGCGCAAAGCGCGGGGCCTGTAACCCTCAAACATTCACTCCCGATATCTTGAGAGCTTTGACCTTAGAAGCAGACGATTCCGACAGGGATCCTTCCTGGAAGAGCCTGGTCTTTCGATAACCCTCTCACGAAGAATGGCACAGCCATCATCTTTGTTGTGTCGTTATGTCTGCCGAAGTTATACATTGCTTTCCCCCAGAAGTCGTGCAATCTCTTCCATGGTGCGCTATCTCCCCAGTACCCGTCCGGTGGATCATATGCCAGTCGTTCTCGGTGCCCAGACTTGCCGACGTAGACCCCGACCAATACCTCGTCGCTCATGTTGAGAACAACTTTGGGTGGTTGAGAACTCTCGATGACACCGACGGCTCCTGGCTCGACAGTGAGGCATGCCTGTCCTCCGCTAAGGTAGAACCACCTGAGTGGCTCATCCTCATTTCCGCCTGTGAGTGCATAGTACGTGATTCCGTCTGACATGCGCCCAATCCCCCCTCCGCGCTTCTCAGTGAGCCACTGAAGAGGTGGAATGTGTGTCGGCATAGGCCCTTCAATTAAGTTGTAGCGCAAGCCGTTTTCTACGAAGGGGACGAAATCTTTCCCGTATGTAGGCCGAGGGTAGCGGCCGGCGTCAAGCGCGGATAGCGTCTGGGGCACTGCCTGTACCTCACGTCTCGGTTCTCCTGTTACTCCTGTTGGTGATGGTACGATTGCTGGTTGACTGATCTGTGGCATTGTGAGAGTGGTCTCGACCAGCTTCTTCTGCATTAGCGTTGCTGAGCTGCTCAAGCAGACCATGATGATGCCAACCATGAGTACTCGATACCCGAAACTTGCTACGTAATATTCCTCAGGTACTCGCTTGTAGTCGCAGAAGAGTTTCAAAATGATCCCAATTCCACGATTCAGCTGTGCTTGGGTATACGTCATTTCAACGTTAGCGTTGTATCTGAAATTCGAATCGCTCACGTCCACGTGGACAGTCGGTTCCTCATAACGCTTGTATTTATCGTTACGAAGGATGGCCAGCCCCCACAAGATAGCGAATTTGAACATCACGATAGTGGTGTGAAACACATTCGGCATAAAAGCAAGGCCGTTGTGCCACTCACGGTCGAGCTCTCCTCCAAAGAAGGTGAGTCGTGCAGTGTCGCCCGGCTGAATGATGATGACCTGTGTCATGATCAGTCCAGTAATTACGAATTTGTGCCCAAGTCCGTAGATCGGATAGAAGTCGAACCATTGGTAGTGCAAGTATGGCAGCCACCAATAGTAGTAGAAGATGACGATGATGGCGCTAAAGAAAACGCCACGAATCTTGCCTATATTCAGAAAGTTCACGGCAGTCTCCTTAAGGTGATTTGGAAATTGATGAAAAGAACTCCTCTTATAATACTGCCACCAGATTAATTAAAAAACAATCTTTACAAGACAAAGTAGTAATTGTTTATCGTTTATCTACTCAGATAGAGAGTCTGAGTGCTAGCCTGCTTCAGCCTGTCTGAAGTAGATATTTAATTTGTGTTTGTCTCTGATTAAAAACAAAGATCACTCCTTCATCTATTTAAAATCCCATATTTTATATTCATGTGCCCCCAGTAGGGATCGAACCTACGACCTGCGGATTAAGAGTCCGATGCTCTACCAGCTGAGCTATAGGGGCATTTATATGTTAGGTACTATAACACATTACACAGATAATTTCTAGAGTATCTAGAGGAAATATGATAGAATAGAAAAACTTTTAATAAAGTGAATGATGCAGTGGCGAAGTGGTCTAACGCTGTGGTTTGCAAAACCACCATTCGCGGGTTCGACTCCCGCCTGCATCTCCAAAGTAACCTTCGTGGTTACTTTAAGATGTAGGAAGACATGACTTGTGTCATGTCTGTCGAGAGTCGAAGCGCGCAGCGATGTTTCGTTAGCAAACGAAACCACGAGCGGTGGTCGGCGAGAAACTTTTTTTGAAAAAATTTACTTGTCGGAGACTTTCAGCCTGAAATTCAATTGCCCGGGTGATGGAATGGTAGACATAGAGGACTTAAAATCCTCGGCTGATTACAGCGTGCGGGTTCGAGTCCCGCCCTGGGCACAACAATAAAAATACACAGGTTCTTTCTGTGTATTTTTATTGACAGTGTCAGTAGAGAGTAAGCCAACTGCTTGGCTTACGGGGACTCGAATAGGGGTCGCGAAACTACTTCGACCAAAGGGAGGAGTTTTGTGACAGGGTCCCGCCCTGGGCACAATAAACAAAAACTTTGTTTTACGGGTAAAATAAGTTTTGATTTTTGAACAAGAGTGATTTTCAGAAATGATATAATAATTTATATGAAAAGAATAATTGGAATTATGGGAGGATCAACTGCATCTATTAAAGAAGTAAAATTAGCTTACGAGATAGGTAAAGTGGTTGCTAAGCATGAAGCGGTACTTTTAACTGGAGGAATGAGCGGAATAATGGAGGCTAGCTCTAAAGGAGCGAATGAGGGGAAAGGTTTAGTCTTAGCTATATGTCCAACATCTAAAAAAGAGGATTTAAATAGTTTTGTTGATATTGGGGTTGTCACAGGTATGGCTGGTGGAAGGAATTATATGAACATAAAAACTTCAGATATTGTTATTGCAATAGGGTCTAACTCAGCTGGAACTTTATCTGAGATAGCATTTACAATTCAAGCAAACAAGCCCCTCATTATTGTGAATGCTTCAAAGAGTATGAAGTCCTATCTTTCGGAATTCAAGAATGAAAATATCTACTTTATTTCTACGGTTAAAGGTGTTGAGAAAAAACTTATAAGTTTGATGAAGAAAATATAGTTTTAGAGCTGCTCGATAAGTATTCAAGTTTACTTATACTTTTCTTAATACACGGTGACAGCTTTAAAAGTTCGGAAAGCCACGCTTGTGATGCACATGAAAATAAAAACACGGGAACACTTTTCCGTGTTTTTTACAGTCTATAGCGGGACTCGAACCGCGGGCCGCAATCTACGAAGAGCGGGTGTAGGTTTCGAGCATACCAATGCGAGGGACGAGTCCCGCCCTGGGCACAACATAAAAAGTGAAACATCTTTTGATGTCCATTTTTAATTCAACTTATCCTCATTATTTAAGCTATACTCATATCATGAAGCTTATACAAAAATACTTTCCGCATATCTTACTCTCGGTGTATATTTCTTGGGCTATAGCATTTAGTCTCACACCACACTCTCGAGATGTGTGGTATGCAGAGATGATGCCTATTTTTGGAATAGTGTTGTTCCTGGTAGTTCTTTTCATCAAAGGCATTCGATTCTCGAATCTCGCATATTTCCTAATGAGCATTCTTTTGTTTCTGCATACATACGGCGCATACTACACATTCGAACTTGCTCCATTTGATTGGTTTAATGATCTATTTAGCTTTGAAAGAAATATGTTTGACAGGGTTGCGCATTTTTCGGTCGGGTTCTATGCATATGCACTTTTTGAATATGTCATTCGTTATAACAAAGTATCCTCTAAGTTTTGGGCCTTTCTTCTTTCCGTGTGTTTCATCGGCACTGTTGCTATGGCCTACGAGCTCATCGAATGGCGCTATGCTGTGATTGAAGGCGGAGAAGCTGGTCTTGCCTTTCTTGGATCACAAGGGGATATTTGGGACGCGCAGAAAGATATGCTCATGGATACGCTCGGAGGGATCGCAGCTGCCACACTCGCAGTGCTTTTGGTAAAGAAATAAATGAGAAGTAGTCATGTAAATGAGCGAGGGAGTCACACAACAGTTATTGAGCACGCGTTACCGATCATTGAGTTTTTTAAAAAGAAATTTAAAAAAGAAATAAAGATTGCGCCAGGAAAGATAGAAGGGAATGTAGGAGCAAAGTCAAAAACAGTAAAATTTAAACACATCAACAATGAGGTGTATGAGATGGTGATTACACACAAGAGTTCTAGACAGGAGTTTAAAGTTTTTACTACGCTTTCTTATAAAGAAATTACAAACGCTATACGAGAAGACAAGAAACTAAGAGACTGGAATTGTGGTTATACTGACATGCGTCATTCGTAGTGGTTTACTCAAAAGGCTCAATAAATTCTTTTGGTGCAGGGGCCTCGAAAGAATGTTGCTTATTATTAAGAATAAAAGTGAGGGTCTGAGCGTGGAGCATGACACGGGGCGACTCTATGGTGCTGCCGTATGCCTTATCTCCTACAATCGGATGATGTATATGGTTCATGTGCGCACGCAGTTGATGGGTGCGACCGGTGAGAGGTTCTAGTTTTAAGAGAGTCAGATGAGGGCTACGCAGGATGACAGTAAGGTCCGTTATCGCTTCACGCAGTTCTCCTCGCGGGTTCTCAGGGAATGCAACCTGTTTGTAACTTTTCTTATTTCTACCAAGTGGTGCATCAATCCTAAGTGCGTCAGCCTCAATATTACCTTCAACGAGCGCGAGGTAGACTTTCTTAGTTGTGTGCTCTAAGAAAGCTTTCTTAAGTTCGGCAAATGTGTGTTCATTTTTAGCAATCACCATCACTCCGGAGGTCTCCCGATCTAGTTTATGTACTACTCCGCCCAAGTGAATAGTTTCCCTGTTCTGAAGAGTAAAAGTATTCTCTGTGATAGAGAATATACTCGGGTGAGATTCTTTGAGATAGTCCACTAGTGTCTTCTCATTAGAATTATCAAAAGGATGAATCACCAAGCCTGAGGGCTTGTTGATAATCAAAAAGTTTTCATCCTCGAATATGACAGGGATAGAAAAGGGGGACATATAAGTGCTCGCACTATAGCATAATTTGGTGTATAATCTCTAGACGTTATCAAAAGACGTGACAAATACATAAGCCCAGGTGGCGAAATTGGTAGACGCACTTGCCTTAGGAGCAAGCGCCGTGAGGCATGAAGGTTCAAGTCCTTTCCTGGGCACATCAATACATAAAGACAGGCTTCCTAGCCTGTCTTTATGTATCAACTGTGTCTGTATGAAGCATATGACCTGCGTCATATGCGTAAGGACTTGAATAGGGGTCGCGAAACTATCTCTGACGAGCGTAGTGAGGAAGTAGTTTTGTGACCAAGTCCTTTCCTGGGCACATCAATATAAAAAACCGACTTTCGTAGTCGGTCTTTTATATTGAGAGTGACTGTACGAAACAAGTCAGCTGAACACTTTTTACTTATTATATTTACAAAAAGAAAACCGCCTCGCAAGAAAGCCGATTTGGTTTTCTTGCGAGGCGGTCACAGTTTAGTAACTATGCACCCTTTCGCAACTGGGGAACAGTCAAAAATGTAAAGCGCCCCAGTAATTTTTTCTTTCTTTATCGCGACAACACCGAAAGCGTGATGTCTTTGAGAGATTGTGTCAAAACCGAATGCTTGGTACATCATACCGGTACACCAAACGAACATCATTGAGAAAATGACTGTCCCAACATATTTTGTCATTTTGCCCTCCTAGGCGTTAAAGTCTCTGGTTTGCTTTATCATACTTTTATATTCTGTCAATCAATTTTCGCCTGAATTTACTTGATCTTTTCTATTCTTCTTGTTGTTATTATTAGAGTATTGCAGACAAGGAAAGAAAACGCATACGAGATGATTAAGTCCTTTCTTACTGATTCGCCTGGTGCAAAAGCAAAAACACACAGGTCATCTCTGTGTTTTTTTGTTAAAGAACACTTTTGTGTTAGATTGTGCTTTATCTTCAGGAAATTCTTTCTGTAGATATTCGCTGCTCTTTTCAAAATTAAGGAAACCTCTCATGAAATACGTATCGACTCGCGGCGGTGTCAAACCCACTTCTTTCTGCGATATCTTGCTTGAAGGCCTCGCTCCTGACGGTGGACTTTTTTTGCCGGAGGAGTATCCGAGGATTGATCGTGCAACTCTAGATCAGTGGCGCACCCTTTCTTATGCTCAGCTCGCGTTTGCGGTAGTGTCGCTCTTCATTGATGACATTCCTCTGAATGATCTGTCTAAGATTGTGTACAAGACATACACACCTCAAACATTCCGTTTTGCTCGCAGGAGCGAGACCGCAAAAGACATTACTCCAGTAATCAAACTGGAAGAAGGTCTCTACCTTCAGGAGTTGTCGAATGGCCCAACCTTGGCTTTCAAGGATATGGCTATGCAGCTTCTCGGCAATTTGTTTGAGTACGTGCTCAATAAGAGGAAGGACTCGCTCAACATTCTTGGCGCAACATCTGGTGATACTGGTTCTGCTGCTGAGTATGCGATGCTCGGCAAGCGTAATGTCAACGTGTTCATGCTTTCTCCACAGAAAGGTATGAGTCCGTTTCAGGCTGCGCAGATGTACTCACTGCGAGATCCAAACATTTTCAACATCGCCGTTTCGGGTAACTTCGACTCAGCACAAGACGTTGTCAAAGCGGTTTCGGATGATGCAGGCTTCAAGAAGCTGTACAAAATTGGTGCGGTGAACTCGATCAACTGGGCCCGAGTGATGGCGCAAGTCATCTATTACTTTTTCGGTTACTTCCGTGCCACAAAAAGTAACGATGAGCGGGTTTCCTTTGCTGTCCCGTCAGGGAACCTTGGAAATATCTGCGCAGGTCATATTGCGCGGATGATGGGTCTTCCGATAAAGAATCTGATCTTGGCTACCAACGAAAATGACGTGCTCGACGAGTTTTTTCGTACGGGCGTGTATCGTCCTAGGGCAGACCAAGAAGTTCACAAGACTTCCAGTCCCTCAATGGACATCTCAAAAGCTTCCAACTTTGAACGGTTCATTTTCGATTTGGTTGGTCGAGACGCAGAGCTCGTCAAAGTCCTGTGGACGAAAATCAAGAAAGGAGATTCATTTAACTTGTCACAACACTCTTGTTGGGGAACTATCAGCCAATTTGGCATCATTTCGGGCAGCAGTAATCATGCTGACCGGCTAGAGACTATTCGATTAGTGTTCGAAATGTACGGTCAAGTCATTGATCCGCACACGGCTGACGCCATGAAAGTGGCGCTTGAATACTGGAGGCCGTCTATGACCACAGTGGTCCTTGAGACCGCTCAGCCAGCCAAGTTCGAAGAAGTGATCGAGGATGCGCTTGGTGTTGTGCCATCTCGGCCGAAAGAGTTAGAGGGTATAGAAAAGCTTCCGAAGTGGGCAATCATGGCCAAGCCAACCTCTCATGTTATCAAGAGGATCATTCGCAACAGGCTTGGGTAGGGTTGCGATTCTTTGTTTGAAAAGCCTTGGGTGTTAACCCAAGGCTTTTTTGTATTGTTGATATGGATTATTAGTTATCTTCCAACTCGCTTTCTTTTTGCTTTAGAACGTCATCTTGAGGAGCGTGAGCGAGCTTATCTTTTCTAAGGAGCTCCTCCACATGGAGGCGGTTCTTCTCTCCGTAATCAACCTCAACTTCTAGAAAGGGGATTACTCTTACAGGAAGGCCTTTCATTACATACTTCCTGAGTTCGCTTCTCATACGCTTGGCAAAGTGTATCGCAGCTTCTTCTTTGCTCTCTGGGAGTACTGTTATAAAAATAGTACCGTTACGCATATCGTTACTTATTTCGCAGCGTGTGACAGTAATAAGAGAAAGGCCGGATGACTCTCTTTGGAAGAAGTCTTGCGCAAGGCCGAGCACTTGCTGCTCAACCTTTAGGATGCGTTCTGTTTTTGGCTTGTCTGCGTTCATATTGTAGTAGGTAGAAAGTGGATGGTGGAAAGTAGTTTTAGACACACTGTTTAAATTCTTTTCTTTTCGACAGAAATAGTCTCGAGGACGTCAGACGGAATCATTTCGACCTTGGTTTCAATCATGAGACCACACTCATTACCTTCCATAACGCTTGCCGCCTTAAGTTTCTGTGATTGTAGTTCAAGAATACGGCCTTTGCCCATATCAACTCCACGACGAACGATACGCACCAGTGCTCCGTTATCAATGCGACCGGTTTCTACACGACCTCCTATTACGTGCTTGTCTTTCTGTGAACTGAAGGTCTTTAGGATCTTGAGTGTACCTAAAATAACTTCTTTTTCTTCAAAGGGAAGACGACTTTCAACGAGAGCGTCAAACCATTCAGAGAGTTTATAAATAATATCGAAGAGCTCCGGCTTGATATTGAATCTATCTGCCTGATCACGAGCCTTTCCTTCCATCTTCACCGTGAATCCGAGGATAACAGTTTTTTCATCCGATGACGCAAGGAGAATATCACCTTCTGTAATGTTCCCGACACCTTCTGCGATGATCTTAATCTTTACATCGTCAGTCTCACGCTTCTTTAGTTCCGTTCGCACAGCGTCGAGCGTTCCCTGAGAGTCTGATTTAATAACCACAGGGATAACTACCTTAGCATTACGGTAAAGGCGAGGGTCAAGAACAGTTTTGATACTACTGATCTTTGCTTCCCTTTGAAGAGTCTCCACATCCTTTTTGTTTGAAGAAGAAATAAAGATTGCGCCAGTAGCTGGAATATCATCAAAGCCTGTTACCTTAATTGGTTGACCAGCATGAGGGTTCTTAATAGGACGACCAGCAAAATCTTCGATGATGCGAATAGGGGAAAGAGCTGTCCCAGCCAAGATGGCACCTGAATCCGAGAGTGTTCCGTCTTTTAGGATAAGCGTTGCTGAGATACCACGTTTTGCATCGACGAAACTTTCTAACACATGTCCGGTAGCGTCGGTATCTAGGTTTGCCTTCAACTCATTCATCTCAACCATAAGGAGAAGGGTCTCAAGGAGAAAATCAACACCTTGCCCAGTTTTTGCTGAAATTTCTACACAAGGAATATCTCCACCCCATCCTTCGATATAAATACCATGTTCTACAAGAGTCGTCTTAGTCTTCTGAATATCTGCGCCTGGTTTATCAATTTTATTAACAGCTACGACGTATGGGAGCTTGCGGGCATCAATTGTTTTCCATGCTTCTATGGTCTGAGCTTTAACCCCATCTTCAGCTGAGACTATGAGGATAGCGATATCAGCTATCTCGACACCTCTCTCGCGCATACTCTGGAATGCAGCGTGCCCTGGAGTGTCTAGGAAAGTGATGCGCTTGTTAACGCCATCCGGACCCTTGTGTTCAACTTCGTACGCAGAAATTCTTTGTGTAATACCTCCTGCTTCACCCTCAACAACATTAGACTTTCTAATGTAGTCAAGAAGCGAAGATTTTCCATGGTCAACGTGTCCGAGTACTGCGATTACTGGTTGACGGGAAACTGTGCTTTTTTGATCTTTTGTTTTTGACATATGATAGGCGTTATTGTATCACATAAAAGCCGAAAAACCTAGTAATTAGAGCACAGAACCTAGGATTTAGGGTATAGACAGTAGAAAAACAAAACTAGTATTCTCTGACCGTGCCCTGGGTTCCGTTTTCTTTAGAGCTAGTCCTCTTCATTTACCTGTGAGGTTGCTCTATGTGTGTTTCTTGCATCGTCAAGAGTTTGCTTTTCTTCCTCAGTTAACTCGTAAGTGCTTTTATAGTTTTCGATTGGTTTTGCAAAAGTACTCATTCTGTCGTGGGCGTGTAATGAAGAAATGACCACACCGTTACCTCTTTCATTTACAAAGGCAATCGAGAAGCTCTGGTTTGAGCTGTTGGTGTCAAAGGCTTTGTACCTGAGTGTCTGAGTGTTACGAATGGCATGAGAAATTTTTTCATCTAGCAAGAGTGCGTGCTTTGAGATGAGTTCGTTGCGCTCTTCGATCTTCGCCACTCCGTCTACGCACGCTCTCATCAACTCTTCCAAAGAGAGCGATGTCTTGCCGCGAGTGAAGCGATACATCTTGTGGTGAAGGTATGCTGTGTAGAGAAGGAGGACAATGAGCGCGGCCCCAAGTGGGATAGTCGGATTATCGATGATGAAGGTAATGAAAGGGATTGTCGTTTGCATAAGCTAGCTTAGGTAAAAGTGAGTATAACAGTGGAGGGGTGATGAGGGCCAGGGGAAAGGCCCGAGAATGTCATCTTGAATTTCAGCTTTTGGTGTAAATATAAAAAAAGTGGATAACTCTTGTTTTTTATAGAACAAAAATGATAGAATAAAGATCTGAGGCCCAAAAGCCGGCATATAGCCCCAAATATCTGCTAGCACCTTTTAATCACCTAATGTCACAGACGAGTTCAAAAGTATTGCAGTAATCAGCTTCTGCTTCCTTTGAAGGGAAAGACCATGATGCACAGATACGCGT
>JACCDG010689719.1_pt1 | contig 16048 bp, 17 predicted proteins | sample 7442471 | NCBI WGS metagenome assembly JACCDG01 (sample SAMN15323444, study PRJNA562643) | freshwater metagenome | isolation source: river surface water | place: USA:Blue River Watershed | collected 2017-08-17 | reverse complement strand
GCGGTACCTGGAACTGTATCACGAGGAGTGCTTCGATACCCCCTAGCTGAAGCTGGGGTTCGAGGTGGTGCTCGCCTACACCAAGGACTTCGGCACCGTGCCGGACGTGATCAGCGCGGTGGAGTACCTGCACGGCACCGCAGCGGTGCGCCAGATGAAGCCCGAGATACAGGCGGAAATGGCGGCCCACCTGGAGACGCTGTTCGAGGCCCGCGACGAGGACACGGGCCTGGTGATGAAAAGGATCCTGGACTACGCCGCGCGCAAGCGGACCACCGAACTGGTGAAGAAGTCGATCCTGAAGGTCAAGGACGGCGGTATCGACGAGGTGAAGAAGCTGCACGGGGAGCTGGGCAAGATCGCCCAACTGGATCAGCGGATGCTGGAGCTGGAGACCAACCGGGGCGGGTTCCTGCTGGCCGATCACTTGCGATCGATCAACGAGATCCAGGCCGGCGTGCCGTGCTTCCTGAAGAAGATGAACCGCATGACGGCCGCCGGCGGTTTCAAACCGCCCGAGCTGATCGTGCTGCTGGCCGGCCCCAAGGGGTTCAAGACGGGCCTGGCGCTGAACATGGCCGTGGAGTACGTCCGCGACGGACTGAAGGTTTATTACGCGGACTTCGAGAACGGGTACAAGTCGATCAAGACCCGCGCCCAGCAAGTGCTGATGCAAGTGGCACGGCACGAGCTGACCGAGGCCGAGAACATCCGCAGCCTTCAGCAAGTGGTGCGCCGCGTCAAGTCACTTGGCGGTGACTTCGTGGTGGACAAGTACGAGGCGCACAACAACACCGTGGGCGATGTGGAGCAGGTGATCCGGGAAATGTGGGAACAGCACGCATGGAAGCCCGACGTGATCGTGTGGGACTATCCGGACCTGATCATGCCCATCTCCCCACAGCGGGACGTTCACGAGAACATCACGCGGGTATACCTGGACATCAACAACCTGAACAACCGCCTGGGGTGCTTCTCCATCGCGGTGTCCCAGGTGAACCGTGCGGCCGTGGAGAAGGATGTGTTCACCATCACCGACCTGGCCGGTGACTTCCGCAAGGCCGCGCACTGTCACAGTTGTTGGGCCTTGTGCCGTACCCCGGAAGAAGTAGAGGCCGGCGTGGGTCGCATCGTGCCGGTTGTGCAGCGTGAAGGCGTGCGGTACAAGTCGAACAACGTGTGTTTCGTGCGCATCGACGAGGCCCGCATGCACATCGAAGAGATCGACGCCCGAACCGCAGCGAAGGCCCTGGAGGGTATCATCGTTCCCAGCACCAGGAAGAAGGGCAAGAAACCGGCGGGAGGACCGCGCAAACTGACCGACGACTGATCATGTCACGAGCAACGGAGAAGTGGGGAGTGCCTGACCTGGCCGAGTGGCTGCGGATCAAGCACGGTGTGCCCAAGGAGAAGGCCACGGACATCGCCAGCACGTTGTACCCCCACATGCGGGAGGTGATGTTCTCGGGGCGCGCGGTGCTGCTGTCCGGTATCGGAACGGTCAGCGCCAAGCGGGTGCCGGCCAGGGAGAAGAACCTGTTCGGCGTGCGCAAGCTGATGCCCCCCACCTGGTCGATCCGTTTCATCATCGCCAAGACCTTCCACCAGTTCCTGGCCCAGCGCGGGACCGGAGCACGTGATCTATCACAAGCATGATCGCAGCGGCCAACGCATACCGGTGGGTAGGTGACCGCTACCCACTGCGGAAGAGCACCAACGGCTGGTGGCTTGCGGACTGTCCCTTCTGTGGCAAGCGGAAGAAGTTCGCGTTCAACTTCGCGTGGTCTTTTTCCAAGTGCTGGAGCTGCAAATGGCGCGGATCCATCGCGGACTTCGTGATGGCATCGGAGGACATGACCTACGGCATGGCGTACGCCGAGGTGATGAGCGCGGACGGTGAAGGCATCGATCCGGAGATGTTCGTGCTGGCCGCCTCCGTGGAGGTGACCCAGGTGGATCTTCCTGAAGGGTACACACCGTTGATCGAGGGCAAGGGCAAGACCATCGGTGAACGTGCGATCCGTTACCTGTCTGGACGTGGGTTCGATATCGACTATCTGGACAGCCTCGGGTTCGGTTACGTGGGCACACGTGCCCCAGAAGGGGCGGACGATTACTTCGGTTACATCATCATGCCGATCAAGCAGGACGGCCGTTTGCGGTACTTCATCGGGCGTGACTTCCTGGGGGGCTTCCCCAAGTACAAGAACCCCGACAAGGATCTGTACGGTGTGGCGAAGAACCAGGTGATCTACAACGCGGACGCCTTCAACATACACCGCACCGTGTACGTGATGGAGGGGATACTGGACGCGGCCACCCTGAGCAAGAAAGCGACCGCCACCCTTGGCTGGAGCTGGTCGAAGGAACAAGTGGGCTGGATGATCGGATCCACATGCAAGGAGGTTGTGATCGTTGCGGACAAGGGGTTCTACGATCGGGCTGTGGCCAACGCCGTCAAGTTACTTGACCACAAGCGCGTGTACGTGGTGGACTTCGATCAGGTGGAGGACGGCAAGGATGTGAACGAGATCGGGCGTGAACGCACCATGGAGCTGGTGAAGGCGACACCGGAGCTGACCTACGTGGAGGCCATCGATATCATGGGAAGATGAAACGCGACCCCACCATACACGTCAAGAAGTCGGACCTGCGGAAGATCGTGCAGGAGTATCACGGCGGCATGATGCCGGACCACGTGGCCCAGGAGTTCGTGGACGAGGTGTTCCGTATCGCAAAGCCGTACCAGATCCGTCACCGCAGCATCGTGGGAGGCACCGTGGCACAGCGCAAGAAGGCGGGGAAAAGATCCGCGGCCGCTTGTCCCTTGACACCCGAGCGGATGTTGCGCATCCTGAACGCCGAGCGCATCCGCCACAACCACACGGCGATCACCACCATACGCAAGGGGGACAGCGCGTGGACCATGCTGATGGAGTTGGCCCGCGATGCCTACGACTTCGGGGAGATGTTCGACATCAAGCCCAGGGACGAGGCGTATCGTCAGTACGTGGACCTGGGGTTGCAACTGATCGGACGACAGTACGGGATCAACAAGTTCAAGTACCACAAGGAGGGGATATTCGCGCGCAAGGGTGCCAAGGTGCTGATCGAACGCGACCCCGATCCCGAGGCCACCGATCGGTTCGAGCTGCTGTGGGGGAGACAGATGCAAAAGCGGTCCCGCGCGGTGATCAAGCTGGACAAGTTGGACCGCGTTCACTTCATCCACGCGCGCACGGAGGCCGAAGAAGCCGGCGCGAATTTCAAGACCTGGATCGTGGCACAGTTCGAGCGCCTGTCCTTCCTGAACGCGCTGCCCAACCTGAACCAGTTCTACGGTGACGGTGCGCTGAAGAGGTACAAGGAGCACCTGATGAAGACCAGCAAGAAGGCCGAGGGGGAGGTGTCGCATACATTGCCCACCGAGGCCACCGGTGACGAGGAGACGGACGAGTATTACGCGATGTTGAACAAGCTAAAGCAGTCGGGCGGATGAAGATCCTGGTGGGTAACGTGAAGTGCACGGCGGTGATCGGTGGCAAGGACCACCTGTTGCCGTGCGATCTGAAGAAGGAGCTGAAGGAGTACCTGCGGGTGCGTCCGGAGGGGTACTTCCACAACCGTGCGTACAAGATGCGCAAGTGGGACGGGTGGAAGTATTTCATCAACGACAGCGGTGACTTCGCCACAGGTTTCTTGCCACTGGTGGCCGGCTATGCCGAGTCCCTGGGCGCGGTGGTGGAGGTGATCGACAAGCGGGTTGGCCTGCCTACTTTGCGGGAGGAGCTGGTGACCGATGTACGTCACCACGACATGATGGTCCACCAGTCCCGAGCGGTGGAGAAGTTGCGCGGGGGCTTCGCCGGCATCGCCTATCCGCGCGGTGTGTTCTATTGTGCCACCAACAGCGGCAAGACCACCATGGCCGCCGGCGTGCAGTTGAACATGATCAAGCCGAACGGAAAGCCGGTGCGGTCGTTGTTCATCGTGCACAGCAAGGAGATCTACGACCAAGCGGTGGAGTTCTTCCAAGTCGCTGGCATACCCACGGGCGGGATCAAGTCAGGCAGCTACGACACGGGCGGGGACATGACCGTGGCCATGATCAAGACCATGGACAACATGGTCAAGCGCAAGGACGCCACGTTCCTGTCCGACCTGAACAGTTTCGACGTGGTGTTCATCGACGAGGGCCACCACGCCGGCGCACCTGGTTATAGTCGCGTCATGCAAGCCTGCACCAGTGCCAGCGTGCGCATCGTGCTGTCCGGTACCGCCCTGGAGAACAAGGACAAGGTGAAGAACATGATCGTGGTGGGTTTGAGTGGCCCGGTACTGGCGAAGATCAAGAACGTGGAGATGTTCGAGGCCGGTGTGTCGAAGAAGCCACACGTGAAGGTGCTACTGTCGCCACATCGACAGGGGGAGATGATGACCTATGCCCAGGAGTACGAGAACCTGATCGTGAAGAGTGAGCCCCGGATGAACGCTATCCTGGGGGAGCTGAAGAACAGTCCGAAGAAGCGGACCATCATCACGTTCGAGGAGATCGCACACGGGCAGTTCATGCACGCCTTCCTGTACAACGCACTGGACACTTTGAGCGTGGAGTGGACACACGGCCAGGACAAGAACCGCACCGAGAAGTTGGACAGGTTCAAGGCAGGGGAGACGGATATCCTGATCGTGTCGATGATCGTGCAGGAGGGACTGAACCTTCCCTGCATCCAGCGCATGGTGTTCGCGCACGGAGGGAAGGCCCCCATCCGGCAAAAGCAACTTGCCGGCCGTGGCATGCGCCGGAAGGCTGGGGAGGAGTCCACGTTCGAGATCATCGAAGTGTGGGACCGTGGCCTGTACACCGAGAAGCACAGCCGCGCCAGGATGAAGATCTACAAGGAGGAGGGGTTCGTGGTGGAGTACCTGTACCCTAACCGGAAAGGACGCCCGGTTGAAAAATAATTTTGCGGAAAAGAAAAAGTGCCTTACACTTGTCCCGCCCAAACAACACGAGCAGATGAAACATGTGATACCGACCAGGCAGGACGAGCGCGTTCTGGCCTTCGTTCGCGATGATCTTCAAAGCAAGTACGGCGATCTGTTGGCACAGGGTTCCTACCTGGTGCCGACCCTGATGGGGAACACCGAGGTGTTCGCCCTGGAGACGCCGGGAGTGATCGGCCACGTTCGCCTTCCGCTGACGATGGACGAGAACACGGGACTGACCGTGAGGGAAGTCAGTGACTGGTTCAACTGGCACACGCTGAACCTTACTCCTTCGGAGGTGGCCGCGCTCCACGCGCGGGTCGCTGCTGACACCGAAGCGGCCGCTGAACTGATGGAGAAGTTGGCCGAGGCATGAGCACCGAGAAGCGTACCCCACACAAGAAGTCGATGGGCCTGGACCTGACCAAGCCACTTGACCTTTCGACCGTCAAGACCGACGACGGCACGTGTTTCGGCAAGCTGTGGGATCCTTCCAAGGAACCATGCCAGCAATGCGCGGACAACGACGTGTGTTGTATCCTGAAGGAGCAACTGGTGAAGGGCAAGGTGACCCAGAAGGAAGAGGATGAAGGCCCCTACCTGGACCGTGCCACCATGCACGAGCTGACCGACAACGCGATCAGCCGCGTGATCAAGAAGCACAAGGACAGGTTGACCACCGACATGTTGGTGGAGGAGCTGATGGCCTTGGCGAACATCAAGGACCGCCCCACAGTGATCGAACGGATCAAGCGGTACAAGACCACCGGTAACATCAAGATCAAGGACGGTGTGGTAAAGTGGCTTGGCGAATGAAGAAGCACCTGTGGATAGTGGGGGACTTCCCGTCCACCACGGACATCGAAAAGGGAACGCCGTTCCAGTCACGACGGGACGAGGTGTTGCGCAAGGTGTTGCTGGAGGCCGTAGGTGCGGAAGCGTCCGAGCTGCGGTTCGATGTGCTGTTCCGTGAACAGACGAAGAACGAGTGGGAGAAGACCCCACCACCCAAGCCCGAGGTGGAGATCGAGCTGAACGCCTTGGGGCTCCACAAGCGGATCCAGGACGACCTGCCCAGGTGTATCGTGGCCGTGGGTGGTCTGGCGATGGAGGTGTTGACCGGTGTGAAGGCCGAGAAGCTGAAGGACAACCGGGGAAAGATCCTCCTCTACAGCAAGGACAGCCGCATCAAGGTGGTGCCGGTGTACGAGTCCTACTTCGTGGAGCGCGTCAAGACACAGTTGAACGCCTACGCCAACGACCTGTTGCGCGCCTGGAACATCGCCATGGACAAGACCAGCGGCACGGGTAAGACCCGCGCGGTACTGGTGGACACCATGGAGAAGCTGGAGGAGCTGATCGGCCACGTACAGCAGACCAGGGAGTGCTGCTTCGACTTTGAAACCAGCGATGCCGACACGTTGCAACAAGATGGGTTCCTGGCGACGATGTTGTCGATCAGTTTCCAAGCGGGGAGCGCGTGGGTGATACCACTGGAGCATAAGGACAGTCCGTTCACGGACCGTGAAGTGTTCGAGATCATGGGCAAGCTGAAGGAGCGCGTGTTCAACAACGCCACCGTGCGCAAGACCGCCCACAACCTGAAGTACGATCTGAAGGTGGCGTGGAAGGTGTTCGGGATCAGCGGCATGAAGGGCCGCCTGGACGATACGATGCTGATGAAGCACCTGTTCGATGATCAGACCCGCAACGGCCTGAAGGACATGGTGGCCCAATACTTCCCCGACTTCGATAGGTACGACGAGGAGGTACAGCGGTACAAGTGGGAGGAGGCGCCCTTCAACGTGTTGGTGGAGTACGCCGCCGTGGATGCGGACCTGACCTTGCGCCTTCGCACCTTCCTGGAGGAGAAGCTGATCGAGGACGGCAAGCTGTACACCTTGTATCGCAACCTGTCCATGGCGCTGTTGCCGGTTCTGACCGAGATCGAGATGCGCGGTGTGTTGATCGATCGCAAGAAGCTGCTGAAGAACATCACGCGCGCCGAGGAGCTGATCCGTGCCAAGGAGCTGAAGATGCTCGGGTACAAGGAGGTGAAGCGATACGGTCGGCTGGTAAAGGACCGCGCGAAGGAGAAGGAGCTGGGCAAGATCAAGGAGCAACTGGCGAAGTGCAAGCCGCTGAAAGGTGGAGGTGAAGGAGCACGGGAGAAGGCCCTGAAGGAGCGGGTCGCCGCCCTGAAGACCGGAAAGGCCGAGGTGGAGGTGGGGGAGATGAACTTCGGATCACCTGCCCAGCTCGGGGAGTTGCTGTACAGCAAAGAAGGGTTCGGCCTGAAGATGCCATGGGACGATCAGCGCAAGGACTACGCCCCCAAGACCGACAAGGACAACCTGGTCCGCTTCGATGATCCCACGGGCTTCATCACCGACCTGTTGACGCACCGTTCCCTGGTGAAGACGAAGGGCACCTACCTGGTGGGGATCCTGGAGCGAATGGACAAGGACGACATGTTGCACACCGAGTACCTTCAACACGGTACCGCTACCGGCCGTCTGTCGTCACGGAACCCGAACCTTCAGAACATTCCCGACCCTGGCCGCGTGAAGTGGGAGGAGGCCAAGGAGGTGTCCGCCTACGTGAAGGGTGTGTTCATCGCGCCCGAGGGGATCACGATGCTCCAGGTGGACTATTCCCAGGCCGAGCTTCGCCTGATGGCGATGTATGCCCAGGAGGACACCATGCTGGAGGCGTACGCCAACGGGGAGGACATCCACAGTCTGACCGCTGCGAAGCTGAACGGCATGACCCTGGAGGAGTTCAAGGCCCTGGAGCCCGGCAACATGAAGACGCTGAGGTACCACGCCAAGGCGGGGAACTTTGGGCTGATCTACGGCATGAGCGCCGAGGGGTTCAAGGAGTACGCTGAGAACGACTACGGCATCAAGATGACACTGGACGAGGCCCAGCGTATCCGCAGCACGTTCTTCTCCACGTACCCAGGTATCATCGACTACCACGATACCTACATCGCCAAGGCCAACAAGTTCGGCTACGTGCGCACCTTCCTGGGACGCCGCCGGCACACCCCGGAGATCAAGAACCCGAACGAGTACATCCGCGCCCAGGACGAGCGCGTGGCGGTGAACACACCTATCCAGGGAGCGGCCGCCGAGCTGACCCTGTTGGGTATGGTGATGCTCAGGCAGCGCCTGGACCCGCGCGTCCGTATGGTGAACACCGTCCACGACTCGATTTTCTTCTACTGTCCTGACGAGCTGGTGGACGACAGCGTGCGTATCATCAAAGCCACTTGTACAGCACTGCCCACCGAGTTGTACTTCGGAAGGAAGATCGAGGGCGTGACCATGGCCGTGGACGTGGAACGCACGAAGGAGAATTGGAAAAACATGGAGCCGTACACAGCTCCCACAGCATAACCCCAAACAACAACCTAAAACCAAGTAGAACGATGGCACCTTTGAACGTGAAAGCCCTACAGGGCATCCAGAAGAAGATGGACGACGAAGCCGGCGGTGGGAACCTCTTCTTCCCCCAGAAGAAGATCGGGGAAGAGACCGTGATCCGGATCCTCCCGCCTGACGCCAAGCTGGAGGGCATGTACTTCCGTCAGATCGTCAAGTGGTGGGTGGCGAACAAGCCGTACACGTCGCTCGAAACGTTCGGGGAGAAGTGCCCGATCACCGAGTACGTGGAGAAGATGACGGCCAGCCTGAAGAAGAACCCGAACCCTGAGCTGCACGCGCTCCTCAGCGACACCAAGAAGCTGAAGAAGTCGAAAGAGTTCTGGATCCCGATCCTCCTGTTGAACGAGGACGGAAAGCCGGTCGGGGACCACCCGCACCGCGTGTTCCAGTGCGGTCCCGCATGCCTGCGGGAGATCAACAAGGTGGTCACCAGTCGCTTCTTCCAAAATGATACCGAGGACGGTATCACCGACCGTCGCCAGGGACGCAACATTTCACTGGGGCGCACGGGTGAAGGTCTGGACACGGAGTACAAGGCACAAGGGTGGCCCGAGCCGAGCAGCATGCCCAAGGATCTGTACACGGATGAGGCACGCACACCGGTGGATGTGTTCGATCTGGTGGAGAAGCAGCGCAAGACCGAGAAGGAGCTGCTGGCCGTGATCAAGAACTACCTGGAGGGCACGCCCATCGATGAAGACACCGATGATGACGAGGACGAGAAGCCCACGAAAAAGAAGAAGTCCAGCATCGCCTCCACCAAGGAGCGCCGCGATCCCATCAACGATCTGAAGCGCATGCAAGAAGATGATGACGAGGAGGACGGGGACGACGATGATGAAGAGGAGGACGAGAAACCCGCCAAGGCCAAGGGGAAAGAGAAGCCCCAGGCCAAGCCCGCGCCGGCCGACGATGATGATGATGATGATGAAGACGAGGACGACGAAGAAGAGGAGGACGATGATGACGAGGAGGACGAGCCCGTGAAGAAGTCCGCCAAGGCCAAGGGCAAGCCCGCTGACGACGACGAGGAGGAGGACGATGATGACGAGGAGGACGACGACAGCGATGACGATGACGATGACGACGAGGAGGAGGACGAGAAGCCGGCCCCCAAAGCGAAGCCCAACAAGGCCGGCAAGACCGCGCCACAAGCCAAGCCCTCGTCGGGATCCAGCAAGTCGGGGAGCAAGAAGAAGGACACGGATGGTCTGAACGACGACTGATCCAGCAAGGACAGAACGCACCGTGGCTTCCACGAAAGACATACCGCTGTCCGGTTATCTGTCCGACGACCTGGCGTCCATCAAACTGGAGCACCACCGCGTCATGCGGCGGGTGCTCCAGTTATGGGCCGGGAAGCGTTTGATCCTAACGGTCGGCGTCTTCCGACGCCGGCGCACTGAAGCCCAGAACCGCTACATGTGGGGCTACCTGGTCCCGGCGGTGAAGGGGTGGATGGAAGACAAGGACGGTCGGTCCTACAGCAAGGACGCGGTGTACGTCTACCTGCGCAAGTTGTGCGGGCACGAGATCGTGATCGAGATGATACGAGGGGAGGAGGTGATCACCCAGAAGGGCAAGCGGTTCTCCCAAATGACCACGGTGGAGTTCAACAAGGCGGTGGAGCATCTACAGCACCATTTCGGCAAGAAGGGCCTGTACCTGGACGATCCTACCGAGGACAACATGTTGCCGGACTTCCTACAGGCACGCATCGAAAGAACCAAGCAAAGGCATGGCGAAGAAGACGAGTGAAGGCGGGCGCATCCTGGTGGTGGCCGATCCTCACATCCACAATTACAGCGCGTTCGATCAGGACGGGAGCAGGCTACAGAATTGCATCCGCTTGGTGTCCGAGCTGATCAAATGCGCCGAGACGAACGGTGTCACGGACATCGTGTGTTGCGGTGACTGGTTCGACAAGCCGGTCCTGCACGCCACCGTGGTGAACGCGGCGGCCAAGGTGGTCAACAGTGTGCCCAAGGGTATGCGGATCCTCACGATCAGCGGGAACCACGACATGTTCAGCACCAAGCGGTACGGCCAGCCACAACAGACGGCGGTGCAATACCTGGCGGATCTGTGCCCACGGTTCGATGTGTTCGACGACGTGGGTGTTCGGCTGGACGAGGAGACGGCGCTGTTCGGGATCCCATACTACGATGATCCCCAGGAGTACAACCGCGCGTTGGATGCTGCGGTGGCCGAAGCTGAAGCCGGCAACGAGTTCAAGATCCTGGTGATCCACCAGACCCCGATGGGGTTGGATAACGCCATGATCCAGACGGACACCGATCCGAATGACCCACGGTACGATGTGTTCGACCTGGTGCTGTGTGGTCACATCCACACGCGCCAGTTCATCACCGACAAGTTCGTGGTGGTGGGTACACCTATCCACCGCAGCGCCGAGGACCAGGGCCTGGAGAAAGGGTACTTCCTGGTGGACACGGGACTGAAGGCGAAGGGCAAGCCGGCGAAGGAGATCATGGAGTTCGTCAGCACGCGCGGCCGGTACCCTGAGTTCGTGACGATCAACGAGGGGGACACTGTGGTGACCGATGCGGATAACCCAGATATCCCCCACTTCGTGACCGTGCGGCCCAAGGAGGTGAAGTTCAAGACCGAGGCGGCCAGCGTGAAGGACTTTGGAGCTGGTGCCACGCCCCAGGATCTGGTCACGGCGTACTGGAGGGAAGCCGGTGAAGGTGACGAGAAGCTGTTGACCATTGGCCTGAAACTGTTGGAAGGGATCGCCACATGACCGAGCCGAACATCTACATCGCATCCCTGTACACGGCCATGTCCGAGCAGGCCATGCGGGACGACGAGATCGCCAAGGTGTTGCGCACCATCGATGCGCAATTCCCGAACGTCAACACCATGCACCTGGTGTATGTGTTGAACAAGAAGAAGCGGACCATCGCTGTGGTGGTGGAGGCCGTGGAGGAGCGCACCAGGTACATCACCTACTGGCCGGCGGATGTTGACGCGCGTGTGATCGAGAAGAAGATGCTGAAGGATGCCAGTCACGTGCACACCGAGATGAAACTGATTACCGAGGACATGTTGGGAACGGTCGCTGTCCTGCGGTCCATTGTTCTGACCGAATACCTAAAACCCGATACAGATGGCGAAGAAGAAGGCAAAGGCACCACCGCCTAAAAAGGTGAAAGCGAAGGCCCCCGCGAAGAAGGCGGCCAGCACCAAGACGGCCGGTGCGAAGAAGGTCGCCAAGACCGACGCGCCCGAGGAGCGGGAGCGTCCAAAACGTACGGACATGCTGCACCTGCGGGTGGATCAACTGGTGGTTGTCGAAGGGTTCAACGTCCGCAAGGACATGGGAGACATCGACGGCCTGGCCGCCTCCATCGCCAAGGTGGGGATCAAGGTGCCCCTTCGCGGTCACCTGATCAAGACGGGGGACGATGCCGGGAAGTACGGCATCACCAACGGTCACCGCCGGTACGAGGCGGCCCAGATCGTGGTGAAGAAGAACCCCGATCTGTTGATCCCGTTCCAGCCCGAAGCCCCCGGCTACAGTGACGAGGATCGCACGCTGGACCTGCTGATCACCAACGACGGCAAGCCGTTGACGATGTTGGAACAGGCCGAGGTGATCAAGCGGATGATCAGCTTCGGGTGGGAGCGCCAGGACATCGCGGAAAAGATCGGCAAGACAGATCAGCACGTGGCCGACCTGGAGACGCTGCTGACCGCATCCAGCAAGCTGAAGAAGCTGGTCCAGAAGAACGAGGTGTCCGCTTCCGCCTTGGTGGAAACCATCCGTGCACACGAGGGTGACATGGAGAAGGTGGAGGGTGCACTGGTCAAGGCCCAAGTGAAGGCCGGCGGGGAGGGCAAGAAGATCAAGCCCAAGCACATCGACAAGCCGAAGAAGAAAGGCAAGCCTACGCTGGCCGATCTGAAGGATCTACGCCCCGAGCTGGAGGCGTCCAAGCCGGAAGGCAAGGGCGGCCCGCGCCTGGAGACGTACGACCTGATCGTGGCGTACCTCAGTGGGGAAGAGTCGAACAAGACCTTCCTGGATAAGTTCTACGAGTCGCGCCGGACCTGATCGTCGCACATCAACAGCAGCAATGGGAAAGAAGGTCAACATCGACAGGATCGTGGTGCAGGGGTTCGGCACCTACGTGAAGGAGTACATTTTCGAGGTGGACCGTGGAGGCGTGAACATCATTCGCGGACAGAACGGCGCGGGCAAGACCACGCTGTTCTCCGCGTTGGTGTGGTGTCTCTACCAGGTCAACCTGAAGGGTACCCTGAGTGATGCCGTAGCCACGTGGAAGGAGGCACGCCCGAAGGACTTCAAAGGCACCCGCGTGGTGGTGTACCTCCAGGTGGACGGTGTGAAGTATGCCATCGCCCGCCACATCAAGTACAAGGGCAACACCTACGGTGTACCAGGTGACAGCGATCTGTTGATCTTCAAAGAGAACGAGGAGGGGGAGCTGACAAAAGGCTGTCTCGTTTCCAGCGTTCGCGGCAAGGCCGACACCCAGGCGGTGGTGGACAAGCTACTTGGCGTAGATGCGCGCACCTTCACCAACAGCGTGATGTTCGTGCAGCGGTCCCGCCGGTTCATCGAAGCCGACAACGCCGAGAAGCGGAAGCTGCTGGAGGAGCTGTTCGATCTGGGGTTCGTGGACCTGATGAAGCAGCGGGCCGACGAGAAGGTCAAGGATCTACAGACCACCCTGGACGAACAGACCAACGAGCGCGGCCGCCTGGAGGTGAAAGCCGAAGGCATCGATGACAGGATCAACGATGCCCAGCAGGTGATCAGCCGATGGGAGGAGCGCCGCAAGGCCGAGCTGGACGAACTGAAGGACGAGCTGGACGGTGTGCAGACCGAGCACGACACCAAGGAGGGGGAGATCACCAAGGCCGAGAAGGTGATCGAGACCCTGGGTCCGAAGGTCGGGGACACCGAGAAGGTCAAGGGCATCACCCAAGGGATCGATCGGGCCTACAGGAAGGCCCTGGACGAGCACAGTGCCGGCAAGGTGCACCTGGGTGACGTGGAGCGGGAGATACGTCGCCTGAAGGACCAGATCGCCGACAAGGATCAGGAGATCAAGACGGTCAAGACCACGTGCCCCACGTGCGGGTCCGCGCTGAAGGCCGACAAGATCAAGGAGGTGAAGGACGCCAAGATCAAGGAGCGCCAGGGTCTGGAGAAGGCCCTGAAGTTCCAGGAGGAGGCGGCCGTGGCCGCGAAGAAGCGGGTGGACGAGTTGTCCCAGGAGTACGACACGGCGGCCGAGAAGAAGGAGAAGGACGGCGATGTGTTGGCCGGCATGTTGCGCAAGTACAACGCTGCGGTGGACCAGAAGCGGATCTACCAACAGCAGCTCCCTGGCCTACGTCAGCGACACGAGGCGATCAGCGACAAGATCAAGCGGCTGAAGAGCGGGGAGGGGAAGCCCAATATCGACGTGAAGGAGCTGGAGAAGGAGGCCCTGTCCCTTCGCGGTCAGATCATCGAGCTGTCCGGCACCATCACCAAGCTGGAGAAGAGGATCAGCCGATACAACTGGTGGCGTTCCGTGGGCCTGGGCGTGAAGGGTTTGAAGGCGTACGTGTTCAGCGCGATGCTGGAGCAGTTGAACCGCCACATGGAGAAGTACGCCGAGCGCATGGGTCTAGGCGTGCGGTTCTCCGTGGACCTGATCAAGCCGTCCATGCCCTTCGTGACCGAGTGTTTCAAGGATGGGATCCTGGTGGACTATCGCGACCTGTCCGGCGGGGAGAAGCAGCGCATCGACATCGCCATGTTGTTCGCGATGCACGATCTGGTGACCACCATCGTGAAGTTCAACGTGTTGGTGATGGACGAGGTGTTCGAGGGGTTGGACCAGGAGGGGATGGAGCAGATCTTCGACCTGATACGTGCCAAGGGTGGCAAAGGCACCACGGTGTACGTGATCACCCACAGCACGCGCGTGGACGCGCTCCAGTGCAAGAAGCTGGAGGTGGTCAAGAAGGATGGGCAGTCCGTGCTGCAAAACGCCGCGTGATGCCCTTCAAGTCGGGTTGGAAGGTGAAGAAGGAGCCCGCGCGCCGGGCCAGTGAGCCCGACGAGGAGGTGGAGTACGAGGAGCTGAAGGCCACGACTGCGAAGGCGGTGCTGTTCACGTTCGAGATCATCGGCAAGGACCGCAAGAAGTTCCTGGTGGACCGCTGGTTGCCGAAGAAGTTCATCGAAGTGGACGAGGAGAAGAAGATCGTGAAGATAGCCAGGTGGTTGTACCTGGCCGAATGGGGACATCAATATGGGTGACAGACGTATCGAACACGACATTTTCGGCAACGATCCGCGGCCGCGTTCCATCCTGGCAAAGCGCAAGGGGAACGTGAACGAGCGCGCGGCGGCCAAGTTCCTGTCCGACTGGACGGGGGTACAGTTCAACCGTACCCCCAGCTCGGGCGGCATGCACCTACGGAACCAACTGTTCTGTGGCGATCTGGTGTGCGTGGACGAGCGGTTCTTCTTCCCCTTCGTGGTGGAGACCAAGCACCTGAAGAACCTGCACGTGACGGAAACACTTCGCGCCAATTCGGAGGTGTTCACCGTATTCCGTCAAGCCAAGCGGGACGCGGACCGCATCGGCAAACGGCCGATGTGCTTGATCCGCAGCAACCGCATGGACGCGCGGGAATGGTATCTGGTGCTGGACCTGGAGATGGGCGTGAAGCTGCACGCCAGGGGGCTTTCCCTCGGGGTGGAGATGCTGGCCCAGGGTGAAGCGCCGGACAGCGTGGCGGTGGCCGTGTTCATGGCCCAACAGGTGCGTCGGCTGTTCAAGTGGGAACCCTTCTGTCGTGCCATGGGTATAACAGGGTCCAAGGTTCCACGAAAATGAACGAGACGCCCTTCATCACTGCGGTGATCAACGCCTTCACCGAAGGCATGACCAGCTTCCTGGCCCTGGTAGACTGGCCCTACATGGGCGCGCTGATGGTCCTGGTCTTTCTGTCCAACCTGATCCTGCCCGCCAAGGAGGACATGGCCCCACGGTTCAAGTGGCTTGCCATGCACCGCTACCGTGTGCCGTTGATCGCGTTCATTCTGGCCTTCGTGTTCCTGGTGTTGCGGGACTACAACGATCACGGGCGGTCCCAGGTGTTCACCTACTTCCTGACCATGACCTTCGCCATGTGTGTGAACATCTGGTTCCTGGACAAGCCCGCGGATCTGGTGGCGGTGAAGTATCCATGGTTGAAGACCCTGTTGAAAGGACGAGACCCCGAACCCGTTCAATGATCTGGATCAAGAACAACCTGAAGTCCCTGGCGCTGCTGGTCCTGGCCGTGGCCTTGGTGTTCTCCTGGCGTTCTTGCCTGAACGAGCGGGACGCTAAGGACACGGCCATCCGAACGATCGGGGCCAGGGATACGATACTTCAGGTGGTGTGGGATAAGTACGGGAGACAGCGTTCCACGCTTCAGGAGCGCGAAATGACCCTTCAGGTGGTACAACAGGCCCATGACAGTGAGATGATCGCGCTACGGGCGGAATTTGGGGCCAAGCTGAAGAACCTCCAAAGCCGTACGGCGGTCCACGTGGTGACCACGGACACGGT
>JACCDG011061684.1_pt1 | contig 16049 bp, 25 predicted proteins | sample 7442471 | NCBI WGS metagenome assembly JACCDG01 (sample SAMN15323444, study PRJNA562643) | freshwater metagenome | isolation source: river surface water | place: USA:Blue River Watershed | collected 2017-08-17 | reverse complement strand
GCCGCCAAAATTAAGAAAGGCGCCAGGAGTAGTGGCCCTAGGAATATCTTCAGGGCCAGAGATAACTTGAACATTATGTCCTTTCTTGCGTAACAGAGCAGGCAAGTGGTTTTTCCACTCGCCTGTGTATCTCGTTTCGACGGCCTCTAGATCAACGAGAAAAATTCTGGCCATATGGTCTGCGGTTTTGACCGCGATCTCCGTTGTTGTCCCAGCGTGGCTTGTTACCTTGGTAAGGCCTGCGCGGTCGCTTGCTGGCTAAGTAGGATTGAAAATTCACAGAATCTTTCCTATAAAGATCTGCAGGATTAAAATCGCAGAGTTCAAATCTGCAATAATCGTGGTAGGCTTCTAGATCCTCCCACACTTTAACGACGTCAGGACGATTAGAAAAATAAGAGTAGTCCTTGTAGTTACGAGCCATTTTAGCTTCTTCCTTTAAGTTTAGTACTTGATAAATGAACCATTTTCTCCGTCTTCGGAGATCTCAATCCAGATCTCACGATCCGGATACTTTGCTTTGATGATGTCGTGAAGTTCGTCACTCATCATCTCGCAACTTTTATATTCTAGCGACAGTACACCTTGGTCGCTAGAATACAGTTTTTCCAACCATCGTTTGAATTGTATAAACTCCACATCTCTGTCATTATGGGTGACACTAAGCCATACCCTAAAATGAAAAATATGGCGATGGGGATTAGCCAAAAACGATACATCATATTCATCTCCTGTTGCTAGATTTGGATCCGTCGCTGCTGCTGGATATTTGTGGATGCCTTCTTTTTGGAATGTTACAAATATAAACTTTGCCGGTCTAATATCCTGTTTAATGATCATCTTTTTAACGCTTCCATCATTACAATTTGACCTAACTTTTCGCCTAGATTATCATCGTCTGTAACAATATGAATATTATTATGATGACGATCTTTATGACTGTCATAGCTGCGAGTTTCTACTACATAACCACCACTGGCTTTGTAGATTTGCATACGCATACCTTCCGAAGATAAACGATCTGCTTCTACGAGTTGAGGAACATCTGCTTCGTCATCATCGCTGTTTAACCAATTACGAATACGCTGTTTAAATGTCAGTTTCACTTTTTGTTTCCTTATCTTGCGAGCAGGCCTAATTGCAGGTGTTTTAGCATAGCCTATCGTTTGTCCATAACCACTCATTTGATTATCTCATCCTTGCCATATTGATCCCAATCTGTGAAGCGATCTCTTCCCATTAGGTCCTGTAGGTTATGGCACCAAACCCCAGGATTAGTTGCACAAAAATCTTTGTCATCAATCTTTAGTGTAGCGTTGTAGCCTAGTTGATTAATATAAGGTAATTTTACACTGATCTGCGGAATAAATCTACGTTTTTCGGTAAGACCGCTTTCTAGTAGTCCTTCCGTTTCGCAGACATCAAAGTCTAACGTACACCATAGATCATATTTTGAATCTAAACAGACATAAATCATATTTTCCCAAGGCCGCCAAGTTTCTGCATCATTGACACCGCTAGTCTTGAAACTTTGATTAGCACCAAAATAGATATGCTTGATATGTTTAGATTCGTCTAGATACGAATGACTTTCTTTTACTATTTCGAGGATACTGTACGGATCGTGAACACCGACTACAAATAATGTTTTTAGACCGAAAGCGGGCGTCTTTTCAATTTCGGTTCCTACAAAGAATGTAATATCTTCTTGAATTCCGGATTCGTAATTTCTTTTCATTACCAGGTACTTACATCAGTAATATCAACACTAGTGTCTACATCTTTGTCACTATCGTTGAATAAGTTAAATTTCACAACTACAGTAGGGCCAATACCGCTGCTGTGGCTTTCCTCGAGAGTGAACCATTCTACTTCTTTAAAATGTGAAGCCATTTTTGCCAGTTTTTCAATCTGTAATCTATTTAGAGAAAACTGATTAGGTTTATATTTTTTATCTTTCATCGTCGTAGTCCACTGTTTCGTGATCATGTTCCCATTGCAGTTTAGTAAGTCTAGCAATTTCGTCTTTGTATTGCAACTTTTTCTTCTTCAATTCAGTCATTTTTTGATCATCGAAATTACCATTCTTTTCTAATTCCAAGATTTGATCATCTAAAAGACGATGTGTTTCAGTTAACATTTGAATACGATTTGTATACATATCAGACCTCCTCATAGAACTTTTTAAACATTGGATTGGTATAATTGTAACGCTTTTTATGATCTCCAAATATCTTAGTCTTCTTATTGTGACAGTTTGCGCATAGAATTCTAAGATTTTCTTTTGACGAATTTAATTTGTCGCCGTCGTGATGATCGATTGTAAGACTTTCAGTGTGTGGATCTTTACAGAACCAACCTAGATATCCCTGCTTGTTTTCACAGCCAATAGTCTGCATCCATTCATCTACTTCGAATCTTAGAGCACTTCTATGGGCTTCACAGAAAGTCTTCCATTGCCAAACGGGACTGCCATCTAATTTGTTGCTACGCTTGTGATAACCAACTTGGTTACAACACGATGGCAAGGCACATTTAGGAGCATGGATCTTAGCTGTTGATTGTGATCTCATTTATTCTGCTTTCATTTTATCAAGTTCATCATCATGCCGCTCATCTACATAAGCGGATTTGTCTTCTTCACCTTCTTCGAAGAATAGGCTATCAGCAATGCTCTTTACGCCGCCACGTAGTCTAGCACCTTCTACTCCATTTAAGAAACCCAATGTAGTAGCAGTTTCGATCATTTCAAAGGCTGTGGCTTTGTCTTTGCAGGCAAATAGTTCTTCAACAAAACTGTCAAAGTAAAGAATATTTCTAGGAACCCAGTCACTGATCTCATCACTGTAATCATTGTCTTTGACCTTGGCACGATAAGTACGCCACGGCATCCTAGGCTTGTTCTTTAGCTCGATATCCATTAATTGATTGGCACGTTGCACAGCAACGATGTGACAGTAGACATTATGGCTCATCATCAGTGCATAGGCAAACGAATCCCAAGATGTTTTGCCTTCTTTGCCAATCTTATTCAACATTCCTGGTGCATAGTGGCAGATATCAGCGATTGTAAGTCTGCGACCAACTTCGGACTCGAAAGGAAAAGGTATATCGTGCCGTCCGGCAAGACTCTTAGTGTCCGGGGCTTTATCCATGATAACACTCCATCGCTTAGGGGTGTGTTGGGCATTAGTATAAACCAATCCGTGTGCTGTTGCAATGAATGGGGAAGCACAGTCGAAGGAGATACTGAAATTTTCATTAATGTGTTTCCTAATTTGTCTTTGGATAGAAGTTAGATAACAACTCCAATCCAATTGTGCAGTACCTAGGAAGTGCATCCAGTCCTTGCCTTCCAGCATACCGTCAAACTTCATAGTGATCAGTCGCTTTAGTGTTACAGGCATCTTGCACATATTAGCACCACCCATAGCCCAACCTTCAGCGGCTTTGTCACCGTACTTATTGACATCGGAGAATTCTTTTACTCCCTGATACCAGGCTTCAGCAGTTTCCCAGTTTGATCCTTGAAGAACGTTTAAGAACTTAGTTCCACCATTGGCAGCACCAACTCTATTGTCAATGAAATATCTGTTATTGAACTGTGTCTTGGCTAAACAGTCTTCAAATGTTTTAAGTCCTGTTTTTTCAGTGTGATTTTTATCACAGGCCCAGGTCGGAACGTCCAGCATCATCGACCAGTCGGCAGTTACATCTAACCAAGTGAGAATTTTCTCACGTACCTTATTAGCAGCAGGTCCTTCAAAGTCCTGCCAATCAAACTTAATTACGCCTTTACCAATCTGATATCCACCGGAATCTCCTAAGATCATAGTACTTGATCTGTCTCTGGCCTGTATCATTAATTCTTGATCAAGACTTTTTTCAATATCTAATTGAGCGTGTCCTGCAGAATACAAAGCATATTTGTAGTAAAAATATCCTTGCTCTGGATTTAAGAAGTTCATTCCTTCTATACCTCGATCAAATCCTTGAGGAATACGATCTTTAGGAATAAATTCTTCCTTACGTTGTTTGTCTACGTATGTGCTATAAAAAGAACTGATAGCTGGTAAGTATATTGCGTAGTCTTTTTGTAAAGGCGTTAGATTAACTGGATTCTGGTTCATAGTTTATATTGTATATGTAAAAATTAGTTTAGTCAAGGAATTTTTTCTTTTCCGTGAGAATATTTAGATTTTCTTTAGGCTCATCTAAAAGATTCGGTGAATCCAAATTGAGAAAACTGGTTTGATTTAATAGTCCTATTCTTCCAGAAATCCAAGTATTGAATGACAGACTGATTCTTTCAACGTCACTTGTGGTACGCAAAACTGAGTGTTCTAAATACGAAGGAAAAATAATCAATGTACCTTTTTTAACTTCAATAATGTTACTGTGAGTATTATATTGGTTATATTTTTTTGGAAACATCTTTAATGTAGACCAGGCACAGGTTCGATCAGTGTGAAATTCAATAGGAGCAGGATTATCTGTGAAATATATCACACCGCTGGCAATACTGTTCACATGATGATGTTGATAGTGATAAGCGCCTTTTTTCGTTCTATTCAACCAGGCAATGGTAGGAAACAGATCATTTTCCACACACATTACATTTTCTGAATAATTTGTTAAATGTGTCTGTATAAAAGATTTGATTCTGTACATTTCTGGAGCCTGCAAGATATCAAATCTATCTGATCCTACTAACGTACCTTCCTCAGCATTGTATTTTGAATAGAGATCTTCTCTGTGAACATATCTAAGTTCTTGAGGCGTAAAACTTTCTAATTCCGTTACGTAAAGCGGACTAGGAAACAAAGGTATTACTTCGTGTTTATTCATTATGGTGAACTTTGAACAAGATCTTCTGTAGTATCAGCGGCCAAGATAGCAGTCAGTTCTAATCTTGTTCGTGCCTGTTCTAATTGGTCCAGTGCGATACGAACTGCCTCATTAGTAGTTGCCAACTTATACCATTCTTTTTCTTGTTTCATACGTTTAACGGCCCAAGAAATAGCCTGTTCTGCATCACTATTTAGGCCCACGTTAGCAGAACTAGCATGAATCTTTAACCATGAATGACCATCAAACACTTCCATATCAGAACCGTTTAGGCGTAGCATTCCTTGCGAAGGATTGCTGTGATTTATTGACACATAGGGCATTGAACTGCTCCCTGCGGCATATAAGTGTTGGCTTGAACTACTAATATTATTGATCATTAAGCTGCCTGCGCTGGAATGATGTACTTGTAAGTAGCAAGACCACTGTCAAGAGTGATCTGAATAGCACCTTCGTTACTTAATGACATCTTAGTGTTGTTGACATCTGCGATCTTAAGGATACTTAAGATTGGTAACACAGGCCAAGTCCAGCCACGATCTAGTTTACCAGCAACGTTCTGTGCAAACACAAATTCACCACCGTGTGTAGAAGCATCCCCGAAGATAAACTTTAAATTGCCATTGTCCGTTTTTGCCAAGAATGTTGGATGTTCGTTGTTTGCACCTGCCTGAAAGTTGAAACGCTGAACAGCAGCCACGGTCGGCTCGATCTCTACGTCCCACTTGACGCCACGAAATTTCACAGTCTTCATCTTTTCGTTGATGATTTCTTGATTCATAAAACGATAATCATTCTTGAAGTCACCATCTTTGTTTTCAAAATGAATGCCAACAGGAATAGTTTCACCGTTACGCTCTGCGAAGGTAACATTGATCTTAGCATCTTCTTTGTATTCGGCACCGTCTAGCAAAAATTTTAGTTTTTGCAGTTGAGGCATACCAAATGTACCAAGCATATCCGGATATGCATTGGCAGTTTCACCTTCCATGATCACAGAGCGATCATCTGCCATAGAAAATATCTGAGTCTTTTCCTCAGAGCCAGTGACCTTGACTGTGGTCAAAAAGCCAAGATTTTGTGTATGGCTTACGATGTCTTGTAAAATGTCTTTCATTGAAATTTCTCCTTTAGTATAAGATTATATTTAGATCGTGCGTGAAAATCAACCCTGAAATCACTCAAAATCAAAAAGTTTGCTGAATGTATTGTCGGACCTTGTTGAACTGATGTCCCATTCCAAGACACCGATAAGGTTTTCTAGCTTTTCGTCGATCACTGTATTTTCCATTTCAGCATCATCGAAAGGCAAGTCTTTGAACCATTGCGGCAGTCTCAGTTCATCAACTGGGTATGCCACAGAAGTATAGGCCATAGGATTGTCTTTGAGCTTGCAGACTATGACTTTACTACCGTCTACGATGTTTGTGGAATATTTGTCATCGAACATACGCTTGAGAGTGTTCCAATTTAAACTGGCTCTAACATGACCAGGCATATTAGCCTTGCCCTGCTTCTTTTCTTTAGCAGCATATTCTGTGATGTTGTTGGCACGTTTAGGCGAACCTTTTTCCCATCCAGGACGAGTTTTAAATTCTGTTCTAAAGTCTGTGATATATTCTAGAACTTCTTCTTTGCTCTGTCCAGTGAGCACACGTTCTAATACATTGCTCAAGAAGTCTTGGATAACAACCGGGGTATCTGACCGTTTGAGGTCCAACCCCATTGCTTTGATCTTGCCCGGCTTGCCGTCGATGTCTGTGCGTTTTCCTTCTTTGTCGTAGTAGAGTACAGCGTATCGTTTTTTAGTGATGAATAATCCTTTGGAAGCAACAATCTCGCGACCTGCCTTGATGACCTCTCCTCGAGTTTTTGGCACGTGAAAAGCGTCTTGCATGAATCGTACGAAGGTTCCATTTACAGTTTCTCCTATAGTATCATAAAGTTCAACAATTGATTCTCTTGACCAAGGAATCAAACTTTTCTCAATGTCTTTCTTCAGTGTAGCATACGCTGAAAAATAACAAGAGTCTGTGTCACCATAGATAATAGCACGACCTACGTGGTTATATTCTCCGGTGATAATTTCATTGACTTTACTTGCCATGTGTTTAGCAATCTGTCTACCAGTAAGAGTTGTGGACTGTCCGATCCTATTATCAAAGAATCTACAGCCTGGATTTAGAATAGCGCCATACAGTGAGTTTAGATTAATTTTCTTTACCAACTGGCGTTTGTCCCAATATTCTTCTTCGATCTTATTTCCTGCGGCAATACATTCTTTGAGTTTGGCCTGCATCTCTTTGCGTTCTTTGTACCAACGTGCCAGCAGTCCGGGAATAATGCCTTCCTTTTCATAGGTGAAAATAGTACCATTCGCTGATATGATCCAAGGTTGATTGCTGTCAAAAATCAAATCATAGATCTGTGCAGCACTTAGAGTATCACTACCCCCACCCTCCCAGTCAATGGTGATCTCACGACCTACTTCACGATTCATAACAGCAGTGTATTCTAAAGATCCGAATACACCTTCCCAGGCAGCAGCGAATGATTTGCCTTTGCTCATCTCTGATTCGATATGTGCCTTAGTACCATCTTGACGTAGCTGTCCCACGATTGTCTCTGGTCCCATGTTCAGCGCACGAATCGCAGATGGATATAGTGAGTTGATATCAAGAGAACCAATCCATTCGTGAATACCTTTCTTGGGATAGGCAACATAAGCACCTGCTGCCTGAGTATCTCCCCTGTCATCTTGTTTTGGACGATTAGGTACCTGCATTCCTCTGCGGTGGGCTTCGTTGATAATCGCCTGTTCTGTAACTGCCACGGCGCCCATAGTTGTCTGTAGCAACACAGTATTTTCGTGAGCAATTTTATTTGCTAAATCTAAAAATTTAAGTTTGCTGTCTAGTTTGTTCAACAGCGCACAGTCTTGACGATTGTATTCGATAAACTTGCGGAAGTCGTTGTTGTACAATTGATCCAGGGTACCTTCATACACAGTCTTACTTTCGCCTACTTCCATTTCACCAATAGCGTCTAGTCGATAGGTGTGTCTTTCTTCATAGGTATATTTCCTATAAAGTTCAAGACTGTCTAGATGCACTCTACCTATAAGGTCATAGGTTACAGCAGCCTTGCCATACTTTTCGTATTCACGTTTTTTAGGAAATTGATTCCAAAGACAGAATCGTCTTGTATCTTCTTTGCTCAAGACTTTTGTAACACGATTCACAGTATAAGGAATATCAAAGCCTTCTGAGTTCCAACCACTGAGCACATCTGCATCTTGTATAAGATCTAAGAAAGTATCTAACATATCTGCTTCGTTATCAAACAGCATAGTGTTAGGAAATTCTTCAACAGCACGTTTGGCTTCTTCTAGTGATAGAGTCTTAGGAGGAATAGCAAGACAGACCAGAGTATCTAGCCACTGTAGGTGCACCGCAATGGCAGTGATAGGCATAAATGCATCGTCTGGCGATGCATAGCCACGTTCAGGATCAAAGTCTACTTCAATATCGAAAAATGCTACATTTAGTTTTGGAGCATCGACATTAAGATAATGGTCTTCTAAGCAACGATAGATAGGATTGATATCGCTCTCATATAATTTTTTATTTGAATAGATAGCAAGTTCTTTGCGTAGCTCTTTGATATTTTTACAATTCACACGGCTTAGTGGTTCTCCGTAGATTGATGTAAATTTTCCTTTAGGGTCTTTGTAGTAAAAAAGATGTTTGGCAGGATAATCTTTATAATGACGATCGCCTTTACTGTCTCTTTCAACCACACGTATGATGTCATCGTTACGATCATAGAATGCATCTACATAGCTCATTGTGTATCTCCAAAATCGAACAGCTCTAACACCTCTGGGTGAATAGGAGCATATTCTACTTTGTTAATTATACTGATATGTGGCGTAGATAGCAATAGCCAAGTTACAATAGACTGAGGAACATTATATATCACTACTTGGATACTAGACCAATCCTCTGCCCAGGCCACTGAGTGTTTGTGTACGAAATGGCGTTCACACCAATCTTTTACTTTGACAGGAATATTTGAAAATGAGTCATTGTCGTCTAACCAATATTCAAGATTAAAAGACAGTTCTACTGCTCTTAGATGCATTTTTTTCTCCTATGCAATTTGTGGCTTGCAAATACCAATTTTGCGGTTTACGGCCTCGCCTACCAGATCAAATATATTTATAGCCTGTGAAAAATGTTACAACATTCGTATCAGGCCGATAGTATCTATAGTTACCAATAATAAGTAGTTAGCCAACATCCCAAACGATTTCCTAGTATGAGCAGCCCAAGCATACATAGCACAGCCAAGAATCCAAATAGGATAAAGAAAAAGTAATGGAGGGTTGGGGACAGTGAGCGCCATAACGATGCTACACCCAATGGATATAGCCCATGCGATAACCTCCACCATAAAACGGAACGGGTGAGAATTGAAATCATCTCGGATCCACTCTAGCGTTGGCCTGAAAAGATCATTTATCATTTAGTCCTTTTCTGGCAATCGTTTTGTCACGCCTAAGATCATTTCAATCTCATCCCATTCTTCTTCGTGAGATTTCCAATTGTCTTTGTGTGCGATCTTGATCGCTTTGTTGATGATGCTGGGTTTTACCTGTAGTTCTTCAGCTACTGCTTTTACAGTTTCTTTGAGACCTTCTTGTAGGTCTTCGATTTCTCTTAGTACATTGCCGCCCTCGTTGATTAATCTTTCAAGTTTGGCTCGTTCTTCCGGTCCGTACATTTTAGACATATAAATACTCCTAATAGTTTATTATACACATATCACAGCAGTAGATCAACTCTTTAGATAGATATTTCCTGCTACACTTATCCTATATTCGTCAGACGAAAAAAATGGATACACAGAATGATTTAATCTAGACGGAAACAAAATCATAGTGTTTTCATAGCTTTGATCAAGGTCAATCAGTTGTCCGCCTATTTGACCTAGTATGTTTGCAAATTGAAATTCAAATGATCCAGAACAGTTACGTGTACTGGCATATCCCGGAGATGCTTTTGATTCACTGGCTCTGCTGTACGGGATTTTAATCCATATCACAAATGACATCACGCCAGAATGATTGTGCATAGGATTGAATTCATTCTTGGCCTGAAAGTTTACCCAAAGACTATCTAAACAAAATGGAAGATTAGAAGTCAATATTTCTACTGTTCTAAAATAATTGTAATTGTTTTCGTAGGCATCTACAAAAGGAAATACAAGTTTTTCAAGATATGATTTACATTTGACTAGATTGTATTCCTTGCGTATATTGCCTACCAATTGACTATTAGCAGGGGACGCAGAAGAAAAATCTCGGCTGATTTCATTGACTTCATCTATTACCGGCTGTAATTCATCAGCAGTAAATTTATGCTGTAGGTATCCGTAATTTAAAAAAGGTTGAAAGGTTGTCATTCTGTATATAGTCAACAAAAAAGCCAGTCTATAAAAAACTGGCTTTGTTGTTTATTTTTTTAATTATTATTGTGTTTCGCTTAGAACGTCATACAGTTCAAATCTACCGCCCATACGCTCATAGACTAAACCTGCATAGACTTCTGCTTTAGTTGATTCGCTAAATTTCTTTTGCGCAACACGAGTAGCCCAGTCAAACAGTGCTTTGTCTAAAGGATCGATTGCCTGTTGTCCACCGCTCTCAATCACCATCTTCATCATTTCACGGAAGTTAGATGGAGATTCAACAGATTCAGCTACGACTTTTTTAGATGTTTCAGCTGATTCGTTTTTCTTACCGAAGTATTTGGCCTGCTTGGCGCTCATACCTTTCTTATCATCTGCCTTCTTATCATCGCCTTTGCTTGCAGCAGCAGATTTCATTGGTTCCTTTTTGTTGCCGTCTTTGTCTAGATCTAAGAAGTCTGGCTTAGAACCTTCTTCCATCTTCTTGTCTTTCTTGGCCATCTTGTCTTTCTTGGCCTCTACCATCGAGACGAACTTCTTTTGAAAACTATCTTTGTCTAGCTCTGCGGATTCCATTTTGTGACGAGTCACAGAACCTTTGCCATGCTTCTTTTCATATTCCTTAGAAGCTTTGTCTTGTTCTTTGTCTTTGGCCTTCTGTTCACGACGCTCTGCACCGGTCATTCCTGACTTTTCTTTCTTTTTAGGTTCATCTTGATGATCGCTGCCATCATAATCTGCACCATACTTGCCTTTGTGAACATACTTTCCATCTTTGGATTCATATTCGTTTAGTGCTTCGTTATCAGACTCTGCGGATTCTGCTTTCTTCTTAGCGATTTTTGTAGCAGTGGCGTGCATGACTTCTTCGCCTTTCTTGCCATATCGCTTTTCAAATCCCTCTTTGTCTTTTTTCATAGACTTGACTACTTCTTCTTTCTTGTCTTTTTCTGCCTTAGACAATTTCTTTTCGGCGATTAAAGATTCAGTAAGAGGAGTAAGTCCTGCTAGTACTCTAAATTCAGTGTCTTCGTCTAGACGCAGTACTTCTTTTTGTTCAACAACAGGTTTCTTTTCTGCCTGTGTATCTAGCGAATTGATTTTAGAAATAAGTGATTTGAAATCCATTTCAGTTTCCTTGTTTTTTAGTTAACCATTGTTCTGTGAGGCTGTCTTTGACTTTGGCCTGCACAGCTTCTTCGAATTCTCTAGGTCCCACATTGATAGATTCACCTGCCATTTTTTCATATTCTAAATAATGATAAACATTACCAATGTAATCTGCTGCCAGTGAAATCTTTTCTTGTACCCAACCATCTAATTGCTCATCAGATTCGATCATTTGAAATAATTTAGCTGAATATTTGGCCAATCTCAATAGGTCAGATTTGGCCATTTTTGCTTCATGATCGTCGTAATGCGGTTTTTCGTGGTCCATATTATATTTATCTCTGTATCAAATTACCTTCACCGAACAAACTGGTCTTCATATCTAGTGCATTTTTACCTGTGTTGTTTGCTGGTTTAGGCTGCGGCGGCGATTTCGTACCGCTTTTTCCAGGGGTTCCTGTATAACTTTTTTTACCTCTGGCTTTGCCTGGACTGATATGTGGATTAGCTACCGTGGCAATATTAGCAGATGATGTGCTGCCTGCGGTAGCTGATTCAAAAATTTCTTTGATTTTCATATTATTATTTACCGCGTCCTGATTTCATGTTGGCACACCAGTGGTACATTTTAGCCCTTTCGCCTGATGCATTCTTAGCCTTTTTTCTCAAATCAGTAACAGATCCATTACAACTAGCACCTGAGCGTTTTACACGCCCTGGGCGACTTTTGCCCTTTACTTTACCGTCAGCAAAGTTTTCTCTATGAATTTCAGGATGTTCCGGTGTGCCGCCTATATTTTTAATTTTCAGTCCTAGCTTCTTAGCCTTAGCTGCAAAACGTATCATCTCTTCTCGATCAGCAAATGTAACGACCATATCACTTTCGCTTTGCCCAAATTCGTGAGGATCTTCTCCTCCTAAAGTAGGAAAGTGCTGCCCTATTTTGTACCAATCTAGTTCTCCAGGAGTATCGATAACTAGTGTATTTGCTGGCATAGTTAATTTACTGTGTTGATATCCTGGTTCATCTGGCTCAATAGATTCCCCGCCTCCCCCTTCACTTGATCCACCATCGCCACTATAACCAGGATAGAATCCGTAGCCGCCATATGGCCCAGGACCATATGCAGCCCAGCGTACTTTCTTTCTTTTACGCTTACGTTCGGGTAAGATAAATTCTTTGGCTCTCATACTGGACTGTAGGGATTTCTTGGACGATCTTCTTCGCCTTGTTGTTCTGGGTATACCGGGTATTCGTTAAACACTGAAACTACTCCCACACCCACAGGTTGTCTGCGCATTTGGATTTTTGATACTGAAATTAGAACCTGTCAAATCTTCAGTGTAGTCAATAACTGCGCCAGCCATATATTGCATACTCATAGCATCAATTACTAATTTCCACTTATTATCTAAATCAATTTCAAAATCATCTTCGTTTTTTTCTTCATCAAAAGTAAAACCATATTGGAAACCAGAACACCCTCCGCCTTGAACGAATGTGCGAAGCATAAGGTTTGAATTGTTTTCTTCCATCAATAAGTCTATGACTTTCTGTTTTGCGCTTTCAGTTATCTCAACCATTATTATCTCCTATGGGTTTTTCACCGGTTAGATAAGGCAAGCTGAACCATAACTGAAACCACTCAGGTGTTCCAGGTTTAATATCGTGTTTACGCATAAGCTCACCTTTTTCGTTTCCAGTGATACTTATGTTGCTACCACCGTAGGGTTGGTAGCCTTTGAATTCTGTTATACCAGCTAGACGTTTAATATCATTTAGTTCTGACATTTTTTGCTGCGCCTCTGCGTTCTGGATTAGGATCTTCTCTGCGTTTTCTAGCGCCTGCTGTGGCTCGACCTTTCTTGCCTAGGGCGTGTGCTTTGCTCTGCGGTAGGCATTTAGGCTTACCTTCTTTGTCTGAGTCGCGGGCACACTGACCTCGGATCTTACCGTCAGGACCAAATCTTACCCATTTCTCTTTGAACCACTTGCGTAGATCTTCAGAGATAAACTCTTCGGCTCTCATTTTTTACCTTTGTTACCCCAGTTCTTAGCACCTTTCTTACGGCACTGAACCAGTGCACCTGATGCATAGGCTGAAGGCCATACTTTGTAACGACTGCGCACTTTGTGGTAGCAGGCATCTTGTTTTTCATTCATAATGCTTTCGTGGAATATAGGACCACTGCAATGTGGGCATTGATTAAAAGGTATATTTGTATCTTCTTTGATACTTTCTGTAGCTTTTTCTCCTGTGCGAGAAACCTCCCACTTCTTACCAGTCTGCTCTGATTTTTTACGAGCCCAGTCTTGTAGTTTATAATACTGTCTCATTTCTCTTTCGTCGTCTGCGTAATAACCGTTACCTTGGAATACTTTCCATAACTTACCGTTGATATAGACTGCCATATTATTTGGCGGTTCGGTGTTGCCTTCGTCCCAATCTTCTGGATCTCTAATTCTTTCAGACATATCTTGTTGCTTAATTTTATCTACTAATTTTGATGCTATGACTTTGGCAGAATTAACTTGTAGTTTAGTTGGATCTTTAAAATTTCCAGATTTACTATATATTAAATCGCCACCCCGGTATATTTTTAATTCATCAGGAGTAAATTCAATAGTTAACCCCTGGAACATAAATTTCTTCATTCCTGGGCTATTTCTGTAATCGTCTTGTTTTTTCTTTTCCTCTGAACTAGGGCTACGTCCTGCAACACCTAATCTACCTTCATCATATTGCTTGCCCTTATGCTTAACATCGCCTTGTTTCTCGGCTCGCTTTTTATCTTTGTGTGCGCCAGCACCCGCAGTTTTTTGATTCTTGGCTACAAAGTTTCTAGGCTTTGACTGTGGTATAAATTCTTTTGCTTTCATGATTTTCTGCTCTGTTTAGGACCTTTACGAGTCTTCCATTTTTTATCTGTTGAACAATAATATCGTCCATAATTTGATTCGTGCATACCAAAGTTACCCTTCATACGTACCTGTTCAATGTCATTGTTGTCAGCGTATTTGTCAACTTTTAAGGCTAATCTAAAATCTAATATAGTCAGTCCTTTAACATCAAAGGTTGATGTTTTGACTGTGACTTCTGCAACGTCCTGCGTAACTTCTGCAAAGTGATCCATTTTCTCTGAAAGTTCATTAATGAATTCGACTAACTCTAAAGCATGACGATGATCCTTGGCCACATACTTGGCCTGCAAAATTCTGTGATCCAGCATTTCCCAATCGGGTAGATATTTGCTTTTGAGATCATCTAGTTTGTCATCGGGTATTACATTATCTTCTATATCTATTTTTCTAAAATTATCTTCTTTGACCTCTTTGACACCCATTCCTTTACGCACTGCATCGTATAAAGGTTTGGCATATTGACCAGCGCCAGTGGCTTCTGTAAAACCTTCTAAGTCACCATCAACAGCTTTTTCTCTAGCCTTGCTAGCACTTATACCTTCTACACCTGGGCTGTCCGGATCTCTTTGTCCGCTGGATTCAAAATCCAGAACTTCAAATTTATAATATCCATGTGCTTTGCCTTCCACACCATTATAATCAGAGATGATTTTTTGAAAGCTGGGTAATCTATCACTGCCTGCAACAAATGTGGCATTTCTATAGCCCTGTTCATAAAGATATGAACAGACTTTGCCTATGGTATTAAGACTAGGGTCAACTACTAGATTTGCAGCGTATTCGGGATGAATAGCTTTTATAAATTTGGTTTTAGTAGTGTAGTCTAATGGATTTTCTTTTTTATCTTGAGTAAGAGTAACAAATATTTTATAATCACCGCCAATGGATTTTAATTTTTTAAAAACTTCGGCATGACCAATGGTAGGCGGATTCATTCTACCAAAGCAAAATGATACGTGTTTTTCTTCAGCTTCAAATAATTCTAGGAGTTTCATTCGGGATCGTAATTTTTATTTTTAATATGAATTTCTTGTTCTTCTGCAAATTTTTTTGCCAACTCAATTAATTCTTCTTTGGGAAACTTTTTTTCACGTTCACTAACTTTAAATTTTTCGCAATATGATTCACAACTGCTTTGGATAGGTTTTATGTAGATTTTATAGACATTGGCATTACCAACATAATCCTTATGTTTTTTAATAGCAGGGAAAAAGTTTTTGCTTAATATATCGTCGTCATTATCGATATAATGTTTAAGATCATCGATCCAATTTACATCTTGTTCTTGTTCATTAGGTGCACCAATAGGAGACCATAGTTCATTTAATCTCATATTACCAGCTCCTGCAAGACCAATAACGTGCCTTCCAGCGCGGTCCAGGATTTTTGCAATTATGACGAGCTCTAAATGATTTACGTCTTGCTGGATTAGATTTTTTAATACGCATCTTCTTATCGCCAAAGTTAACTTTTACGATATTGCCATTAGGCTTGCGTACATAGACTTTTGATTTCTTTACATCACCCGGTAATTTTTTACCTAGTGGAACATTCTTACCACGATATTCGGCTTCATCAACGCTTCCATATTTTGAACCCTGAGCAAGGTCTGCAAACTGGTCTTCTAGATCTTCAATATAGGAATCCATATTACGAAGTTCGCCACCGTCTTGATCGGCATAAGCATACCAAACTT
>JACCDG010345282.1_pt1 | contig 16050 bp, 11 predicted proteins | sample 7442471 | NCBI WGS metagenome assembly JACCDG01 (sample SAMN15323444, study PRJNA562643) | freshwater metagenome | isolation source: river surface water | place: USA:Blue River Watershed | collected 2017-08-17 | reverse complement strand
TCTTTTCAATGTCTTTAATAAATAATCCAAGCTTAACCATTAAACCTTGTGTTTGGATTTTCATAATATCAGTTGGGAATCTGTCTTTTTTGATAATCTTAAAATTACCATCCATGATTGCTCATTTTACAGATGTTCCACCTACGTCAAATACAATATATTTCATAATTTAATTATAGTTTTATTTATGTTTCTTTAAGAAATTTAAAATAAACTCTCCTACCGCTCCTTGTGTTGAATCTTCTTTTGCTACATGTTTTGCATGTTGTTTAATTAAAGGTAATGAGTTAGCTGGCGCAACAGAAATACCTGCATATTTAATTGCATCAATATCATTACTTCCATCTCCAAAGTAAATAATGTTTTCTCTTGGTATGTTATAGTATTTAGCAACTTGAGCTAAAGCTAAAGCCTTATTTACATTATTTGGAACTAATACCAATCAATTAACTGGTGATTTTTCTCAAACAAAAGCTTCTACTTTATCACCATACATATTGTTAATAGCATCTCCAATTTTTTTAGCTTTAACTAAATCTATGTCTTTTTTAAAGTACATTACTACTTCACCTGAGTCATAGAATAGTTTGTTAATTTCTTGCATTGAATCAAAGAAAATATGTTTATCTTTACCTGTAATAAAAGAATGGTCAATATATTTAAATAAGTTTTGTGTTTTAAAAATACTTTTCACTAAATCAGGTTTCATTCACTTATTAGTTCATCCTGTTTTAGCTTTAAAATCTTTATTATTAGGCATTTCAATTCACGCACCATGGAAAAATACTCCACCATGTTTAAGATCTAAATTCTTTGCAAAGTTTTCTACAAATCAATGACTTCTTCCAGTTACTGGAACAAAGATATGTCCTTCATCTTGAATTTTTTTAATAGCTTCATAGTTTTTGAAGTGAATTGATTCATAGTATTTTGTAAAAAATGTACCATCTAAATCTGATGCAAATAAATATTTTGTCTTAGTCTTTTTCATACTTAAATTATATGTGTTTATAGTGATAATTAATAAAAAAATACATCCCTGCTATAGGGATGTATTTTCAATATTTTAATGATTATTTATTATAAAGAAATCATGTGTACGATTGTTCTTACTAATTGGTTTACGTAAGACATTTCGTTGTCATATCATGAGAATACTTTGTACATTGCATCATGACCTGATCCCATTTTCATTGTCATTTTTGAATCAACTAATGATCCATATTTAATTCCAATGATATCTGAAGAAACAATTTCATCCACTGTATATCCTAAAGTATCTTTTAAGTATGTTGCTGCTGCATTTTTTAATGCTGCGTTAATTTGTTCAACTGATGCTTCTTTGTTTAATTTAACTTGTAAGTCAACGATTGATCCAGTAATTGTAGGAACTCTTAATGATGTTCCATCCATTTTACCTTTTAATTGAGGTAATACTAATCCAATAGCTTTTGCAGCTCCTGTTGATGTAGGGATAATGTTTGCTGCTGCAGCTCTTGCTCTTCTTAAATCTTTATGAGGAGCATCTGCTGTTTTCTGATCGTTTGTATAAGCGTGAATTGTAGTCATCATTCCTGAGTGAATTCCAAATTCTTTATCTAAAACTTCAGCAACTGGTGCTAAACAGTTTGTTGTACATGATGCAGCTGAAACGATTGTATCATGTGATGTTAATGATTTGTGGTTTACTCCGTAAACGATAGTTTTTAAATCACCTGTAGCTGGTGCTGAGATTGCTACTTTTTTAGCTCCTGCTTTAATGTGTGCTTCTGCAGTTTCTTTTGAAGTATAGAATCCTGTTGATTCAACAACTAAGTCAACGTTATGTTTTCCTCATGGTAACATAGCTGGATCTTTTTGTGCGTATACAAATACTTTGTGTCCATCTACTGAGATAAATGCTTGACCATTTTCTTCTCCTGCGTGGATTGTATCAATATGTCAGTTTCCGTGTGCTGAGTCATATTTTAATAAATGTGCTAATGTTTTAGCATCTGTTAAGTCATTGATTGCTACGATTTCAATCCCTGGCTTATTAAATAGAGTTCTGAATGTTAATCTTCCGATTCTTCCAAACCCGTTAATTGCAACTTTTTTGTTCATGTAATTTCCTTTATATTTTTACTCAATTATTATAACAAAAATGAACCCGTAAGGGTTCATTTAAGTCTTTTATTAAGTGTTGATTATCTTGCGTCTCACTTGAATGTTTTTAATGACACTCCAGCAAAGAATGCAGTTGATACTAGTGGGAAGAAGATGTTCATATTTGTTTTTCAAACTTCTTGCATTGTTCCATTAGCCATCATATAACCTGATCCTAAATGTCATACATCATATCCTGCAAATGAGTGTGTCATTAACTCAGCGACATAAGTATGTGGAATAAAGTATCCTACTCAAGTCATTCATACTAATCCAGTAGAAGGAATAAAGATTCCACCCATGAATGAAGCAATAAAGAAGTATAAGAATGTAAACATGTTAAACACTTCAATTGTTTTTGAAATAGATAAGAAGAAGAATCCTAATACAAGTGATAATACTGTACCAATAAACACTGCATACACTACTCCACCTCAATTAATTTCACTGAAAACAATTTCAGATGAATAATAATGAGAAACGTTAGACATTAATCATCCAATAAAGAAAATATAAATAACTTGTAGCATGATTAACATAAAGTGTCATCCAAAGAATCCAACTAATGCTTCTGGTTTTGACATTTGAGTTGAACCAATTCTTTTCATAATAACTGATTTTCTCAACTCAAACATTGTGAACCCAAAGTTCATTAAACCAGCTGAAATCATTGTAATTGTAACAACTGAGGCAATAATACTTGTAATATCGTTAGTATCTAATGCACTAGCTTCAGCAATAGGTTGCATGATTAACAAGAAAATTGTAGGAATCATGAATGTGAAAACTGGAGATGGTGATTTAATTCACGCTCTAAATTGTAATTTAATTAGTGGTCACATATTTATTTAGCACCTTCTTTCTTAGTTGTTGTTTTGTCTTTTTTAAAGAAAGAGAATTTCTTTTTCTTTTTGTCTTCTACTTTTTTCTCAGTAGGTTTTGAAGCTTGTTTGAATTTTTCAAAGAATAAATAATCTGTATATTCATCAAATGAACCATATTCTTTTAAAATGTCTTTTAGTCTTCTATCTTCATAGATTTTTCCATCATAAATAACAACGATTCTATCAGCTAAAGATAAAACCTCATCTGAGTTATGTGAAACAATAATTGAAGTTGAGTTAGTTCTATCTAGATATTCTCTAATGAATTTTTTAACGTTAGTTCTTGTTTCAACGTCTAATCCTGTTCCTACCTCATCTAAGATTAATAACTTAGGTTGGTGAATAACGGCTAATAAGATGTTTAATCTTTGTTTTTGTCCACCTGATAATCCAGTAGCATATGCGTTATAGAAATCTTCTAATTTAAATAATTTTAATAACTCATCTAATCTTTCTTTAGAAATTTCTAATCCTGCGACATCAATAAAGAATTCAACAATTGATGAAACTTTAAAGAACTGATGATATACAGATTCTTGAAATTGAATTCCGATATTTTTTGAAATCTCTCCTTTATGTTTACCAAATGAATAGCTAATTTCTCCTGATGAAGCTTCTTTAACTCCGGCAATAATTTCTGTTAATGTAGATTTACCAGCACCATTAGGTCCAATAATAGCTAATCTTTCACCTTCATAGATTTTTAAATCAATACCGTGTAATACTTCTTTAGTGCCGTAATGCTTTTTAATGTTTTTAACATCAACCATTACATTATCTTTTGTATGTTTAACTTCTTTATGATCTAATAATTCTACTTTTCTCATAATAGTTTTTTGTACTGTTTTTGATTTAGTAGATTTAGAAGAAGTTTTTTTCTTTGTAGTTTTTTTCATTTTCACCTTCTTTTATTTTTTCTAAGACAAATTCAAATTAATGTGTCTTTCTCAATAATAGCATACTTACTCCTAATGTGTATTTTGCTATTTTTCTTATATATATAATATATAACTCTTAAAAATTGTCTATTGACAGATTATTTTACAATTAATAATTCAAATATTTCTTTATCAACTTTTGCAGTTTTAGATTTATCTGCATAGTGAGGAACTAAGTGCATATGAGTATGAAATATTTCTTGCCCGGCCTCTGCGCCTGAATTAAATTGTCATCTAATTCCTTCAGCATTTAATTTATGCATTAAATGTTTTGAAAGCTTTTGACCAATTAAATTAATGTTTGATAAAACAACATGATCTTCATGCAAGATATTTATCTTTTGATTCTTTGGAATTAATAATGTATGTCCTAATTGCTTTGGATTAATGTCTAGTATTGCAATAAACAAATCATCTTCATAAATTTTGTATGAAGGAATTTCACCATTAATAATTCTTGTAAAAATAGATTTATTTGTCATATATAAATTATAGTAAATAAAAATAAACCTTTCGGTTTATTCTTAGTTTAATTATTAAATTGGATATTTACCATTGTCTAGAATTTCCTCTAAACCAAAGAAGTAATTTTCTGTTGGTACACCTTCAGTTGTTGTTGTAGTACCGTCATCTGAAGTTGTTTCCGAAGTTGTAATAATTCCTGTTGTATAAAATTTAACTTCTCCGTCTTTAATGTAAATTCATGCTGGAACTGAACCAAAAGGAGAATCCCCAGTTGCTCCATTTTCAGTTAAAACATATTCTCTTGCTCCTGTAGGGTCAACGTCATATGTTCAAGTAACTGGAATCATATATTGTCCAAAAGTATCAATTGAATCAATATCTTCTTCTTTTTGCATTGATGCGTCTGTAATTTTGTAAATTACATTATCATAAACAAAGTTGATAGTTGGTGTTTCACCTTCTACGTTATTTGATAGAAAAATATCAGTAAATAAATATTGTGTGCTTGCTACTGACCCCATTACTTGCATTTGATAAAATAATGGATTTGATTCTAAATATGTTCCATAAGGACCTGCAATCTCAGATGTATCAGCTTCACCAGTTCCTGTTCCACCATCACCATAAATTGAAAATTCACAATATGGACAATCTCAAGCTCCAATAAATAATACAATCTCTGTTTCAATGTATGAATTTTGTGGAGATCCATTTTCATCAACTTTGCCAGTGTTTGGATTATCTACAATATTACCTTCTTCATAAGTTTTAGCTCAGTTATCAGTAGTTGAATTATCTTGATCAACATCCATAAAATCTTGAATTGGTAAACCTTGATATCATAGATATTGATTTTGTTCAATATCATTTACTCCATCACCATAACCATCATCATCGAATGTTGCGGTAGTTGGTAAGTCTGGTAAATCTGAGTTACCTGTATTTGAATCAGCCGTTGCTTTATAGTCACTATCAGCCGTAGATCATGTGTATAAAACACCATCATAATAATAGCCAACAAATGTTCCCGTATCATTAAATACAGCATAGTCAGTATTTTCTTCATATCTATGAACTGTGTTATAGATTGTAGATTCAGCTTCATCAGTAGAAACTTGATTTCAGTTATCTTCTGGTAATAATCTGCTTGGTTGTGACAATACAACTGCATAATAAATACCTACAGTTGTTCCTGCAATAATTGCCGCAACAACAAAGAAGATTGTGAAAACTTTTCATTTTTTTAGTTTAACAATCTTTTTTGGTTTAGCAACTACATTACCATCTGTATCAGTAACTACTTGCTCGTTTTGTTTAGATTTTTTAAATCACGCCATGTTTAGTTACCTCGATTAGTCCTGTTTCTGTAATCCTTGAGGAATTAATGAACCATATTCTGTTTCATATTTTCCATTTAGGTCAATATAGAATCCTTTATTATTTCAGAATAAATAAGCTTTTGATTCTAATGTATCTAATAATGATGAGTATAAATCGTATACAATTAATACTTCTCAGAACATTGTATCTAAGTCTTGTCCAACAGTTTTATCAATAACTGGCAATAATTCAAATACTGAAACTACACCTGCATCACCGGCATCAATATAACCATTACCATTACCACCTTTAGTAACATCGTCAGATATTTGTCCTGTTTGAACTCCGTATGATACTGGATAAAATCTTAAAGAAGTTGTATTTCCATTTTGTCCAGTTAATGTTGGATCATCATCAGTAAATCCTGCTCCACCTTTTACAGCTGCTTGAATTTCTGAAGATGAATCAAATCCAGTTGCTGCTGTAGTACCATTAACAGTTACATAAGCATTCATTGAATATTTGTATCCATCTGCTGAGGCATTATCTTGACCAACATTATCTGCATTATCGGCAAATGAGAATGGATAAATTAATGTTGCAGCAATTAATTGACCTGTTTCTGATGTTGTATCAGATCTAATTACAACGTTATTTTCTTCATACATCATTGGGTTGTATAAAGATGTTAAACCATATTGTCCCAATGTAGTGTAATCGTTAACATCATAACCATTTTGACCATTTGTATTTTCATTGTAATTATATGCTTGAGATGTAGATCATAAGTTACCATTTGTAACAGTAGTTGTTGAAGCTTTATATTCAATTCCCATGAAATTTACATCTCATGGTTGATCAGTTAATGATAAATCAGTTGTACCAGTAACGTCTGGATCAGCTGCTAATTCTGATCATTCTAAATCAGTCGTTGTTCCTTTGATTGATTCTTGTTCTGCTAATCCTAAACCTGACATATAGTTATATTTTGTTTCATAGAAGAATCTAATATTGTTTACATCAACTTTTCAAATAAAAGCAGCTTGTTGTGAAACCATATTTTGAGTTAAATAGTAGTCAAATGAACCAACTGTTGGTTGTCATAAGTATGTATAAACATAACCAAATTTTAATAATGATAATTTGTAGTCAACGTTTGAAGCAACTGCATTAATACATCTATTGTATACTGCCACATCTTCTGGGTCTTGATTTGTTGGATCCGTATCAAGATCTGATCCATCTACACCGTCAGTATATGCTTTCATATCTCATAATGTTTGATATTTAATCATTTCTTCACCAATAAACACTGAACATGATGTTGCAACGTTTCTATCTGTTGAAGCTAATGATAATAAATATTGATATGCAGTTTGACCTGATGAAGTAGTTTCTGTATAGAACTTAGCTTCAACTGCTCTAATATAAAGTGCTTCTGGAGATAACTGTTCATCATTCGTATCTTCAGTATCTACACCTTCCATATTAGATGGTGAAGAAATTTCTCAGCTAGAATCAGATGCTGGATTCATAATTGATCCTTCTAAAGCTTCTTGAGTATCTCATCCACCTTTTGAATCAATAACATCTGAACCAGAACCATCTCCTGGTTGATCAGTTCCTGGTGGATTATATCCATCATCATCAGAACCGTCAGTGTCATCATCGTTATCTGGATTTGCAGGGTCATCAATAGAAACAACTGAATCTTGTCCATCAAATTCTCCAACTAAAGCAGCGTTAAAGAATGCAATTTGGATTCACTTTGATGTTAAAGATGTTACTGAATCTTGAGATGGTTCTGTAGTTCCATCATCAATAGGCTCACCCGTTGTGTCATCTAATCCATCTCCATCAGCATCTTCATAAGTTGAAATTAATGTATTTGAATATGAAGCCGCTTCTGCAGATGATAAATAAGAAACTTGTGCATTAATTTCTTTTCTTGCTGCCGCCTCTAATGATTCTACATCATTAGTTGATAAAACTATTGGAGTGTCATCACCTGTGTGTAAAACAATATTTGAATTGTTATTTCTAACAACATTTAAACCAAATAATGCTCCAATAGTTGCCATTGATGTAATGGCCAACGTTGAGAATGCAAATAAAGCTTTTTTGTTTACTTTATTTGATTTGCTTGTTTTATTTTTTCTCATTACATTTCACCTCCGTTATTATTAAACTCTGTAATAGATCTAAACATATAGTTGTTTTCTGTTTGTCCTTGATTTACAGAATATTCATGCGTAAAGAACATTACATCATCCATATATTCTGCTCACATTAGAACTTGTAGATCTTCTGGAAGTTGAGTGTAAATTGTGTCATATTTTTCAATATCATTTAACATTGTTGTGAATGTTGTTGATGCTGCTAATAAGTGTGAAGAGTATACATTGTTATAGAAAGTATTAACATTATTAACGTATGTTTGTTCTTCTAATGTTGCTTTCATAGGATCAATAGTATCATCTCCTGCCATTTCACTTGTATCAATATATCCATTTTTATTTGAGTCTACTGAATCAATTGTTCCATTTTCTCCAGCATAAACAGGAGTAACTTTACCTTGATCGGCTCCAGCTGTCGCTACATATTGATATTCAACAGAAGTCATTCCGTGATCTACTAAGAATTGCTCTGATTGCATTGCTTCATTTAAAGCAATAGTTCTAAAGTTAGTTGTAAATCAAGTTTCGTATGAATTTAAAATTCCATAAGTTGGCAAGAATGAAGAACCATCTAATTGTGCGTAGTCTGAATCTACATTTTTATTTAAATCTGATACTAGCATTCTTTCACCTAGTACCGCTATTCCATTTGTTGCAATAGAATTGTATGATCTTGTTTCTCAAACTCCTGAACCATTAGAAGTTTCAGCTCAATAATAAATATCATCTGATGTTCCATTATCTACAAATCTATCAGTTACTTCCTCAGTTTCGAAACCTGATTGCATTTCTGCGGAAGTAGTTTGTTCTAACTTAGAAAAATGTAATCCATCAGCAGCAACTGTTGTAAGCATTAAATCATTTGAAGCACCAGCATCTGCATTTAAAGATCCATATCCTGAAGTTGTATTAACTTCAATTGCATTAATTAATCATCTATCATTTGTAGAGTCTCCATCTCCACCTAAAAAGTTAGCTCAATTAGAATATAATTCCGATCCTAAATCTGAAATATCTGATGTTGTTAGTTTTAATGTGAAATCTTGAGGCATAGTGCCATTGTATGCATCTCTTCTTTCTGTATCAGTTCAATCTGTAGTTGATCCATTCGTAGTAGCTGAACCATCGGCTAGAGTTCCTGATTTTGAATATGGAATGTCTGAAACACTTTTATCTGTATTACCAGAAGCAGTAGTTGAAGAACTACTATAGAATCCAGATCACGCTTCTGTTGTTTTGTTGTCTCAGTTAACAGTTCCAATTGAGTGATTATATAGTCACATTAATTCTTGAGTTTCAGTAACTGTATATACTTCAGTAAAATTATAAAAATCTGTTAGTACTGGCGTAGATGATACTGTACCAGATGGATCAACACCAGTATCAGAAGCTCCTGTACCATAAACTAAAGTCATAACTACTGCTGTAGTTAATGATTGTTGTGATAAAGCAGGCGACATCATTGAATATACTGATGCTGTTGATGTATTTTCTAAAATATTAAATGATTGAGCTGATGTAACATCATTAGCTCTTCAAATATCTCTAGTTAAAATAAATGCATTTTTAACAGTTGTAGAATCAGTAAATACCATTGGTCCTGCTAATAAACCATCATTTAATGCTGAGGCAAATGTAAATGCTAATAAAATATCTGAAACTGCAAATGGTTTTTGAGTTAAGAAATAGAACTGAACATATTTTTGAATGTTAGTTTCTGTATAACAAATGTCATCTCAATTACCATCATCATCGAAGTCATTAGCTTTATAAACAACTCCATCAATTGTAACATCCATATCATATCCATTTAATGACCCACATTCAGTTGAATAGTCTGAAGTTTGACCATTTTTAACTGCTTCAACATTACCTGTAGTTGAAACTTCTGTTGAGTAGAAATAATGAGTATCATCATCAGTACGATATGAACCATCATCACCATCCACTGTATTATAAGCGATCGTTTCAGTTGTATCTTGTACATATAACTCTACTACGTGTGGTTCTAACTCTACCGCTACTTTTGAATTATAGTATTCATCTTCATTGTCATAACCTGAAGAAATTAAATATTTTTCTCATTCATCATATCAAGAAGAACCATAGTTTGCTCTATAGTCATCTTTTTCTTGTTCAATTTCGTTTCTTGCTGATGATTCAGCATTATCTTTTTTTGTTGCTGAACCTTCAATTAACTCAGCATTTTGATCAAACATTCAAATAACAGCATCATTTTTTAAGTTTTCAACTTCTTTAGTATTAGATTTTTTTACTTGTTCTTCTACTCATGGTAAGAAATCTTCATCACCATAATTAGGGATAGCAATAGAATCATTTGTAGTTGTTCCACTTAAACCATAGTAAAGCCCTAGACCTAATCCAAGTCCAGCAGCTGTAACCACTGTTAATGTAGTTCCTCAAATAAATGTTTTTGTTTTATATCAAGCTTTCTTTTCAGGTTTTCTTTTTGTATAGAAAGCTGATTCTTGTTCTGGAGTTTTTCCTCTGTGATTTTCTGTTTTGTGCTCGTGGTTTTCTGTACTTGAAACTGGTGAAGTTGCTTTAGTTGCTTCACTATTGTTTGTCGTACCACCAAAAGAAGACTCAAGGTCCTTTATTTCTCTTTTTTTCATAATACTGTTTTACAAATAAAATTATATATGTATATTTAGCAATTTCAACTGATTTTTTTGAAATTTGTAGTGCTAAATATCTATATAATATATAGGTATTAATTATGAAAATAACAGTTGATCTAAAAAATTCGAAAATATCTCTAAATAGTAAATCATTAGAGAAAAAAGTTGCATCAATTCATGAAGTAATCCAGAAAAGAACTGGTAAAGGTAATGAAATGATGGACTGATTAAAGTTACCTGAAACTTACGATAAAGAAGAAGTTAAGAAAATTCAAGAAAAAGTAGCTTTCTTACATTCTAAAAAAGTTGAAAAACTTATTGTAGTGGGTATTGGTGGTTCTTTCTTAGGAGCTAAAGCAGGTATTGACTTTGTTACAGGTTCATTAGCAAATAACGAAAACATCTTATTTGTTGGAACTGATATGTCAGCTTCTCATTATCATCAAGTTGATAAAATCATTGAAGATAAAAAATGAGCTTTATGTGTTATTTCAAAATCAGGAACAACTTTAGAACCAGCATTAGCATTTAGACACTATCTTTCAAAACTTAAAAAAGTTTGAGGCGAAGACTACAAACAATTCTTAACTGTTATTACTGACGTTGAAAAAGGTGTATTAAAAAACATTGCTAACGTTGAAGGTTATGAAACATTCATCGTTCCAGATGGAACTGGTGGAAGATTCTCAGGAATGACACCAGTAGGATTATTCCCTATGGCATTTGCGGGTATTGATTTAAATGCAATGTTTGCAGGAGCTCACCAAGCAATGAATGATTTAAATAATCCAGATTTATCTTCAAACCCAGCTTATCAATATGCTGCTGCAAGATATTTAATTGCTAGAAAAGATTGCATTTGAGCAAAAATGGGATTAATCAAAAAGATTCCTTCAATTAGAAGAAAAGTTGTCGCTGAAGCATTCATTACTTATGATTTTGATTTACCAATGATGGCTGAATGATGAAAACAATTATTTGGTGAATCTGAAGGTAAAGATGGTAAAGGAATCTTACCTACATCAATGCACTTCTCAAGAGATTTACATTCACTAGGTCAATTTGTTCAAGATGGATACAAAATGATGTTCGAAACAACATTATGAGTTGAGAAAGATAACAAAGATGTTAAAGTTACTCCATTCAAAAACAACTTAGATGGTTTAGATTACTTAAATGATAAAACTATTGAAGAAATTAATAAAGTTGCATTCGAAGGTGTTTTAGATGCACATGCTAATCAAGGTGGAATTCCAAATATTGTTATTACAATTCCAAACAAACACGCAAGCACACTAGGATACTTATGATACTTCTTCTTTATCTCAGTAACAATGGCTTGTTACTTAGATGGAGTAAATCCATTTGATCAACCAGGTGTTGAAGTATATAAAAAGAACATGTTCTCTCTATTAAAGAAACCTGTTAAAAAATAATTAAATAAAAAGACATTCGTAAGAATGTCTTTTTTTAATAATCCAGTAATACTTCCATTGTCTTTTGAGAATTTGAGAAATTGTCTTTTTGAACTTTAGATTCTTTTTCTTGATAAACAGTTCTCTTTTTAAATGCTCTTTTAAATGAAGTGAAAATTACATCATTGTCTTTGTATCAGATTCCAAAATCATCTTCTACAGTAACTAATTTAGTGTATCTTTTCATTTTAATCACTTTGTTAATCTGTGGTACAGTAATAATTTTGAAAATCTTTTTATCTAAAGGATCATAAAAGTAAATTTTATTTTTTAAAACATACATGTCTACTTCTTTAATAAACTTAACAGCAGTTTTAACTACAAGATATAATCTAACTTTTTTATATACAAATAAAGCAAATTCATCTTTAATCTTAAATGTCTTAGCAAAAGGCAACTCTAAAGATTTAAATGCTCTAATACTTGTAAATATCTTCGCATCTAAATCTAATAACTGTTGCTTTTCATAGTCATATAAGTCAACATTCAATTTTTTAATTAATCTTTTTAGTCTGATTGAATACGCTAATGTCATTTCTCTATTAGCTTTATCTCATTTAAAAATTAATTCTTTTTTATATCTAGATAAATATGGTGAATTAAAAATCTTTTCAATATGTTTTAATTCTTTCTTTTTTACATCTTGTAAATTATCAATATTTAAAACTTTGTTTAGCTCATGTGAATATTGATTGTAGTCTATTAATTTTTTAAGTTTAGATTTTAAATTAGTAAACATTTTATTAGTCAATGATTGAGTGTTTTCTAATTAAGAAATATAATCAAGGTTGTAAAGCAAATAATGATAGATTTGATAATCTTTTTCTAGTTTTCTTTCTGTTAGTTAAAATGTAGTCTCAGATTAAATATAGTAATACTAAGTTTACAAATAACATGTAAGTAGCAAATAAGGCAATAATTATTCCTGCTGCTCCACCTAAGTAGTTAAACATAATTAATGCTTCACCTTTCATACCGAATGCAAATGCAGGTAAGAATGGAAATACTAATCAAAACACTGAAAAGATTGTTGATAAAATTAACATCACTTTCATTGATTTTCTTGGAGGAACTTTTTTCTCGTATGACTTTTCTAGCTTAGACATTTCATATCTTAAGATTCTAGTTTCTTCAGTCATTTCACCAGAGTAAATTTCTGCATAACCTAATTCGATTAACTTATCAGCTTTATCAGGATCAATATCGTATATACCGCCTACGGCATATCTAAATTTATCATCTACGTATTCACTTAAAAAGAATAATTTCATTTTGTTAATAGAAAGTTTTTAAACTCTCTAATAACAAAGAGACTAATGTCTCAATGTTAATTACGATTAGAATTCGTTTCCGCCTTCTGTACCGTCGTTGTAATCATTTACATCATGTAATTCATTTACAACTCTAATTTCATCTCCTGAAGTATCGTTTGCAACTAGATCAAGATTTTCTTCATCCATTGCATCGTAATATGCTTGTTCATCATAATCTTGTTCATTAATGAATGCATATTTACCTTTTGAATCTACTCTACCTGTTCCTACTGGAATCTCTTTACCGATGATTAAGTTTTCTTTAACTCCGTATAGAGAATCTTTTTTCTTCATAATAGAAGCATTTACTAATACTTCTGCTGTTCTTTGGTAAGATGCAGCTGCTAAGAATGACTCTGAATGTAATGGTAATGGTTTTACCCCTAAGATAATTACTCTACCGTAAGCTGGTTTTTTCTTAGCTTCGAATAATTTTAAGTTAATTTCACTTAACTGATCTTTAGAAATAATTTGTGATGTATATAGATCTGAATCTCCTGGATCAACAATTTGAATCTTTGATAACATTTGTCTAATAATTACTTCCATGTATTTGTCAGAAATATTAATACCTTGTAATCTATATAGTCTTTGCATTTCTTTAATAATGTAGTATTGAGTTTCTGATGACCCTGCTACTCTTAATAATTCTTGCAATGGAATTGATCCTTCAGTAATTTTTGATCCTGCTTTAACTTCAGAACCTTCTTTAACTCTTAAGATCTTAGTTGATTCAACTTGATAAACTTTTTGTTCATGTTTGTTTTTTACAACAATCTCTAAAGTTCCAGCAGAAGTTTCTGTTCTATCAGCAATGTGTTTAATTGATGTAACTTTTCCTTCAATTTCTGAAATTACAGAAGCTGATTTAGGATTTTTGTTAGCATCAACGATCTCCATTAAACGGGCAAACCCTTGAGTAATGTCGGCAACACCGGCAATTCCTCCTGTATGGAATGTTCTCATAGTTAACTGAGTTCCAGGCTCTCCAATAGATTGCGCTGACACAATTCCAACTGCTTCCCCAATGTTTACTTCTTGACCTGTTGTTAAGTCAATTCCGTAACATTTTTTACATAGTCCTCTATGTTGGTTACATGTTAATACTGATCTAATTTTTACATTCTCTACTTTGTTATCTTCAATTAATTTAGCTAAGTCGTTTGTAATTAAGTGGTTTTTCTTAACAACTACTTTTCCATCAATCTTAATATCTTCAGCAGCGTATCTTCCTTGTAATCTTTCTGAAATTGATTCAATAATAGATTTAGTTCTTGTATCTAAAATTGGTTTAACAATAATTCCTTCGTTTGTATTACAGTCTTCAGAAGTAATTAATACGTCTTGTACTGCATCAACTAGTCTTCTTGTTAAGTATCCTGATTCAGCAGTTTTAGTAGCTGTATCTGATAGTCCTTTTCTAGCACCGTGTGTTGATAGGAAGTATTCAAATGGGTTTAATCCAATTTTGAATGATGACTTAACTGGAATTTCTTCAATAGATCTAACTAAGATTCCTTGACGTTTTAAGGCAGCATACTCGTGAGTAGCTTTGGCCATAGATCCCCTTAATCCAGCAAGCTGAACGAAGTTTGAGATATTTCCTCTGGCTCCTGAGTCCATCATCATGAATAATGAGTTATCTTTATGATCATCAAGTGTTACTTGAAGTTTTTGTCTTACTTCTTCCCTAACATCTGCTCAAACTTTTAATACTTGTAAGTATCTTTGGTCATCTGTTAAGAATCCTTCTTTGAATAAATCATTTAACTCTTCAACTTTCTTCTCTCCAAGTTTAATGATTTCTTCTCTTTCTTTAACGTCAACGATATCTGTAATAGCCATTGAAGCTCCAGATCACATTGAGTATTCAAATCCTAATGCTTTAACTGCATCTAATACATAAGCAATATCATCAGCTTTTTTCTCAAACACATTTTCAATGATGTTTGCTAATTGAGCTTTTTTGAATGGTTTTACATATGATGCAAAGTTATTAAAGATTTCTACTAATTCAGAAGCATCTTTAGCTAAGTATTTTTTATCTAATGAGTTAAATGCAGATGAGTTTACTTCGTTAATGTATGTAAAGTCTTCAGGTAATTTTTCATTTAATAATAATCTACCTACTGTTGTAACAAAGTATTTATAACCGTGTTCTTTTTCATGCTTGAATTTAGCAGCCATTACAGAAATTGGTAAAGCAATAATTGCATGCACTGATAATTTATTTAATGTAATTAAATTTTTAATATCAATGATTGATTTATATACTTGGTTTCCACCAGCAAGTCCTGCTTTAACTTTTGTTAAGTAGTATGTACCTAAAACAATATCCTGTGAAGGAGTTAAAATTAATTTTCCATCCTTAGGTCCTAAAACGTTTCTTGAAGATAACATTAATGTTCATGCTTCTTCTTTAGCTTTTTTAGATAAAGGAATGTGTACTGCCATCTGATCTCCGTCGAAATCGGCATTGAACGCTTGAGTTACTAATGGGTGAAGTCTAATAGCTTTACCAGAAGTAATAACTGGTTCAAATGCTTGGATTGATAAACGGTGAAGTGTTGGGGCTCTATTTAATAACACTGGGTGGTTTTTAATAACTCTTCCAGCATATTTTCAAATTTTGTCATCTAACAATTCAATCATTTTCTTAGCTTGTTTGATGTTTTTTACAACAGCATCATC
>JACCDG011125641.1_pt1 | contig 16051 bp, 20 predicted proteins | sample 7442471 | NCBI WGS metagenome assembly JACCDG01 (sample SAMN15323444, study PRJNA562643) | freshwater metagenome | isolation source: river surface water | place: USA:Blue River Watershed | collected 2017-08-17 | reverse complement strand
CTTTTGCATGATCCCTTTTGCAAAGGGCGGATAAAACCCTTTTAAAACCAATCTTGATGGATCCTCTTTCCCAGTAGTTACAATAGTTATATCGTGATCTTTGGAAAGGGCATTGATAAACCTTTGGGCCGAAAAAACCCCACCGGTTTTAATCCCATCATAAGAATCAATAACAAATGCTATTTTTAATCTTTGGGTAGTCTGCATGGTGAAGAGCTTTTAGAAAAAAAGAACCCTTTTGTCTAGCCATTTAACCCTTTTTACATGCACCACTTCTATTTAGAGGCTTTTAATTTCAATAACTTAAGTAACCATGGCTCCGGAATCAATGGTCTATAAAAAAAGCTTTTATTGACGCAACTTCCCTGCTTAAGCTAATTAACCCCTGAAATGAAATTTCTCCTAATTCTATATTCCTCTTTCCTTTTTGCTGATGGTTTTAGAGATCAAATTCAAGAATTAAGTGAACGGGGACACAGACCTTTAAGTTATCGAGAGGCCAGAGAAGTTCTTTTTGGGAAAATCTTTTTAAAAAAAGATGAGAAGGGATTTTTTATAACAGACGTTTATTGCGAAAAGGATTTCCGGGAGTCCGTTGGCCCAAATATGATTCCAGATCACAATCGATTAAATACTGAACATAGCTGGCCTAAAAAATTCTTTTCCAAAAGCTATTCTTATAAAACACAAGAAAGCGATCTTTTTCATCTCTATCCCACAGATACAATTGCAAATTCCTTTAGAGGGCATTTGGAATTTGAAGAAGTCGAAAATTTTGAAAAAATCCCAAATTGTGATTTATCTAAACGGGGGATGGATTCACGGAATCATTATGGTTTTGAGCCTCCTGATAGAATTAAAGGTGACTTGGCAAGGTCTCTCTTTTATTTCAGCATAAGATATAACATGTCTATTCCAGCTAATGAGGAAGACACCTTAAGAAAATGGAATCTTGACGATCCAGTTGATTCTGAAGAAAAATTAAAAAATAACTTAATTATGGAAGCCCAGGGAAACCGCAACCCTTTTATCGACCAGGAAGAACTGGCCCAAGAAATAAAGGATTTCTAATGAAAATAATTGGTTTATTCTTTCTACTCTCTTGTTCCACTTCCCCTAAACCAGAATTTGATGCCTCTCCACCTGTCCCTCAGGAGGCACCGGCCGCAAGCATAATTAAACCGCAAAATAATATCACGGCCGCTATTGAGCAAACCAAATCGTATTATTGCATTAAAAATGAAAGCCAATTTAAAAAAGGAGTAACGTGCGAAGAGCATGCTCAAAATGTTCAAAACCGTTGCAGTAAAAAATCTAAATCTGAAGAGCAGGTATTAAATTGCTTGGAAAAATTACTGAAGATTTAAGATAACCGGCCCACCAACATGTTTAAAGTCTTGGTTGCCAAGAATATTTAAATCAATTCCTTCCAAATGATCCTTTAGGATTTTATTTAGATACTTTGAAAGCCCCGATATGTTCCCCATTCCAAAAGAACTCAAAAATGCTTCCAGCCTTTCGTTGATTCCAGGGGTTGAAATAACTTCATTAAAAAACTTTCTGGCATCGGAAATACTAATTCCTAATTTTCTATTTTTGGGATTTTCCAAATGCCCCAGATGATAGTTTGCAAAGCAACTAATCAAAAGGACTTCAAAGTCCATTTCTTCCTTGGTGTAGTTCAAATAATAGGAATCCTGGATTGAGCCTGAAGAGATCATTTCTTTATGAACTTCATGAAACTTAGAAATAAAAGGCAGCATAGCCACAAATAAATCCGACTCCTGCGCCCACTTGTTATAAACTTCTAGGCCATTAATTTTTTCGCCATTAAATTTCAAATTATCGTCAAAAGAATTTTCAAGGAGTTCCAAAAAGTGACTGCCAAGGAAAGCTTCTGAGTCCTCCAAATTGAATTTCTTAAGTCCATCTTTTAATTTCTTTTGATTGATCCTAGTAAGTCCTAGGCCAACCTTATAAAGATCTTCAAAGCCAAAGGTATCAAAAATTGTTTCCGATCTTATTGCCCTTGTATATTCAAATCCTAACTCTATCATCGAGCGAACCCTTCTACCTTTGCTGGCCAGGGAAACGGAATCAGAATTGAGGGAGCCGTTAACAGTATTAACAGAATTAATTAATCGAATAAAATTAAATTTTAAAAAATCCCTTCGTTTTTCGTCGGCAACCTTTCCAAGTTCAATCATAATATCGGCCGAACTATCGCCAAACGATACCAGGTTATTTTTAGGTAGTGTTTGGGCCTTAGAAAGCTTGCTAAGGGTCCCGGTAACGCCCTTTTTCTTCTGGATAAAACTATCGATCAATTCTTTTGTTGGAAGAGCACTCTCCACCGCCAAGGCTTCGTAATAATCCAAAAAGCCCAGATCTCTTAATCTCTCTTTTTTAAAATGATACTCCTCTTCGGTTAAGTTGCTATGGGTCTCGGAAACAATTTTAAAAAAATGAGCGTATGCTTTCTCAACGCCTAGATTTGAATAAACCTCTCTGACAAAAGATTGAACCTCTTCAAAATAAGGAAAATCCTTATCAAACTCAAACAATAAAAGACTATCATCGGTTAGAAAATAATTGTCATGCTCAGGATACTCTGGTTCCTCAAGATCAATCGTCCAAACATTGAATTTTGATTTTAAATAAAGGGCAAAGTGGGGACCGTTAGCGAATTCAAATTTAACATTATCATCATCTGTATTGGCATAGGCCGTTAGCCAGGTACCAAAAGTTTTATAATCTAGCTCATCCCTATTCCAAATATCTAAATCTAAAAACGCCACTCTTTGCGTTTTACTTAGCTTAGGTAGATAGACCGCTAAACTGTCTGGACTCATTTTCCTCAGGGCAACATAAAGTGGGTGGACAGGAAATTTTGATAAGTCTTTTTCTATCTCAAGAAGACTATCTAAATCCTCGAAGGTATTAAAACTAAACAAACTGCTCTGACCAAAAACCAAATCTTTTTCCATATGGGGTTCTCTAGCAAAAAGCTCCCTTAAAAGCCACATTATGCTTTGCGTTAAGTGTATTTTTTTTAGAGAGGGAAAAATGAATACTTAACTTTTTCTATTTCGTTAAGCATTTCTAGGATTTTTTTGTTGTTTTTAGCCGTTGGCGAGATCCAATCATCAATTTGATCCCTTTTTAAAAATAAGGGGCATCTATCATGGCCTGCCTCCAATACTTCATCCGGAGGTTCCCCTGTTATAATGGCAAAAGTTTTGAGTTTAAAATTGCCATCTTCAGAGATCCATTCATCGGTTAAACAGGCTGCCCACATATAATCCATCCCTATGGGTGAAAAAACTCCGAGTTTTCTTTTTGGGCCATCGGTTTTAACCCACTCAAAAAATCGTTTAAATGGGACAATACCTCGTTTTTCATAAAGAATTTTGGACCAGGTGGTTTTGGTGAGTAGGGAATCTATCCTTGCATTGTAGAGATTATATTTGCTGGGAATTTCCTCCTTAGATCCTTTCGGCCGGATTCTATATCTCATGGGAGTAATGATTTTAGAATTATTTTCCTTAACCAAAACAGGGGCAAATACATTGGGAAATATTCTATTTTCATCGTCTGGTAATTTAAATTCTTTCGGATTTTTATTTGAAAGGATTTTTAAATCTAAAAAGCTTTTTTTATCAATTTGAGCATGAAATTGTTTGGACAAAAAGTTCAAATCCCTAATTATTTCCACTGAAAAACACATATCAAACTTTTTTTATTTAATTGCCTTTAAAGCCGAAGAAGGGCTTAATTAAAGGATAGATTATCGCTTATGGAATCACAAGAAGACCCAAAGTTTACTAGACATCATCTTCAATTGCCTCGAAGATTATTTCATTTGTTTGGTGGCTTAGGAATCGTTTTGATTTATGGCCCCCTGTTCGATCACTTAACGGCCGTTCATATAATAGGAACTGCCGCCTGTTGCTTTTTTATCTTTGAACACGCCAGGATTAGGTATCCAGAATATAATGCTTTGTTCACAAAAATGGCCAAACCCTTTTTAAGGGCCGAAGAGCATTTAAAAGAGTCTGCGCTGCTACCTTTTATCATCGGTGTATTTTTGACTATCCTAAGCTTTCCTAAATCTGTGGCTTTGGCCTCAATTTTAGTGCTTTCATTTTCCGATCCTTTGGCGGCAATTTTTGGAATTTTATTTTCTAGGCAAAAAAATAAGGAAGGAAAGTCAATTGAGGGATCCTTGGCCTTTCTAATTTCTTCTTTTATTTGTATTTTTCTTTTTTTCTATTTTTCCAATTCATCCATTGACCATATAAATTTATTAATTGTTTCCTTTATCTTTTCCATCATTATGACCTTGATTGAAAGGTTGCCCTCAAAACTCGATGATAACCTTATAATCCCAGTTGCCTCCGGATTTATTTTGTGGTTTCTTTGCCTGACTTTTAGAATTCCTTTAGGTTAATAAATTTATGGAAACAACTAGGATTAAGGTCCCAAGCTTTCACCTTGTGGATTATATTAAAAATGACTGCTCAAATCCCAAACGGGTGATTTTACTCCTTCATGGATATGGTGAAAAAGCGCAAAAAATTTTTAAAAGACTTATTGGTTACCTTCCCGAAGACTCCCTTGTCATCGCTCCTAATGGGCCATTCCCACTCCCGGTTAAAACAGATGATAGTTATAAAATTTCATTCGCATGGTATTTTTTTGATCCAATAAAAGATAAGTTTTTTATAGACTATGAGCTTCCCTCAGAACTGCTAAAAAACTTCTACCAACAATTAAACCTTCCAAATTTGCCACTAACTATTATTGGCTATTCTCAGGGCGGATATCTCGCTCCCCTTGTCGGAGAAAAATTACCCCAGACCAATCATGTAATCGGAATTAACTGTAGATTTCGCTATGACAAATTAAAAGAGGTCCCAAATTTTAAATTGGATGGGATTCATGGAAAAAACGATATTGTGGTAGATCCCAATCGTGCCTTAGAGTCTTTTGAAATTTTGAAAAAAAGAGGACTTAGAGGGAATTTTTATTTTTTGGAAAATGAAGGTCATCTCTTAAGCGAACCAATTAAAGAAAAAATCAGGGAATTGCTTAAAGACTAGTGATAAAGAACCGTCTCATCTTTTGGTGAAAAATAACTTTTATTTTTGATGGCAGTTGAAATCGTTTCAATTGATTGAGAAAATTTTTGATCCACTTTCATTTTCTCCTCAATTTTAGAGACAGCATAAATTACCGATGTATGATCTCGGTTGAATTTTTTACCTACTTGAAAAAGACTAATGCCTAAAACGGTATGGAGCAAGTACATGGCCAAATGCCGTGCCGGTATAAGTTCTTTTCTTCTTGAGGGAGAATATACCTCTGCTTCTTCTAATTGAAATTCTTTTGAAATATTCCTTACCACATAATCATCTAAGGGCATATTTAAAGGTTGTGCCACTGGAGGGGGGGCTACAAATTTGTGATTTGAAATTAAATTAGAGGCCTTTAAACTTGTAATAGCACTTTTTAAAGACCTTCCATCATTTTGATAATTAGTTAAAATTTCCTTTTTCATTTCAGGATTAAGGGAAATTTTATTGTCCTGAGAAATTTTCTCTAAATAGGAGATGGCCAAGTCTGAGTCCATAGGACCAATTTCTTGGATTAGTCCAGAGTTGATTCTGGAATAAAATTTGGGCACGGTATCCATTAAATCTTTTGGCGAGTTAAACCCAGAAAGAATGATTTGTTTCTTCTTAAACGAGAAGTGATTATATAAATGGCAAAAATAACTTTGAAAATCTTTTTCCTGATAAACTTCCTCAATATCATCCAAAATTAAAACATTGAAAGAGCTAACAAAATCGTTAAGTGTTTTACTGTGACCGAATTTTCCACACTGTTCCTGATAAAACTCATAAAAATCTCTGCTGGAAGAAAAATAAACTGGGGATTTCTTGGAAAGCTCCTTATATGACGCATGTATTAAATGAGTTTTACCCAAACCAGATTTTCCAACAATATATATCAGGGGGAAATCTTGTCCGGGATTCTCGCATATATTTTTTATAATTTTCACTACAGAGTAGTTAGAAGGGGAAACTAAAAAATTATCAAAGGTCTGTTCTGAAATATTCCCCAAACAATCCGACTTTTCATTGCAGAATTGAATCTTTTTTCTTCTATCCGTGTCCTTGGTGCTGGTTGGATTTAAAAGAAGATTCATTTGCGTATCCAAATTCATTTGATTTATTACCCCTAGGTCTGAATTTAAAGTTTAGAGAATTTTTTCATCCGGTCAATTTATAAATGAGAAAAAATTATTTGCGTTTGGCAAAAAATCAAAATCTGAAGATAGCAGTCAACTTTAAATTAATATTATTATTGAGAATATTATTAGAAAATTGTTATGATGTACTTATTCAACAATTTTTTTCAAGGATGAAAAAAAAATGGAAACCAGGGATCAGGGTCCAAAGATTAGATGCTTTGTTATAGCCGATGATTACAGATGGCATTTTGTGACTGACTCTATAGAGGAATTTAGAGAAAAAACAAAAGAATATTTGGAACTTATGACTATTTCCCAAAAGGAAAACCAGTATCATTTTAGAAATATCTTCTTAACCCCGACCGAATATGAAGTAACCATCAAAAACTTCTATTCTAAATCGGTGGGTCAAATAAAAGTTAAAAATAAAGATGACAAAAAAAGCCCAAACCTCTATTTAGTAGAATAAATGAATCAATTAGAGACTATTATAAAAGAACGAAGAACTATTCACCATTATCTAACCGATAAGATCTCCGATGATTTAGTAATGGAAACACTTAAGACGTCCCTTTTTGCTCCAAATCATAAGCTTACCTTCCCGGCAAAATTTTATCTCCTTGGGACAAAAATCAGAAATGATTTGGTAAATATTTCCATTAATATAAGAAGGGACAAAGGAACTGAAATAACCGATACCCTGGTTGCAGAAATTAAGGAAAGGTTCCTGAACCCTTCTCACTTAATTGCGGTTGCTCGAAAGAATTCGCCCGATCCCGTCCAAAGCAAAGAAGATTATGCCTACATTTCCTGCGTAATTCATAATATATCCCTTCTCCTTTGGCCTCATGGAGTTGGCTCTAAATGGACTACAGGTGAGATCATTCAAAGAGATGAAACCTATCAAGCCTTAAAAATAGATAAAAAGGAGGAAACTCTAGAAGGGTTGGTTTGGATGGGAATACCCCAAAAGATAAAACCGCCCCCTAAGTACCCTGATTTTGAATCACTTTTCAAATCAATCTAAATAGTTGTTTTTACTTTGAATAGGACTCAAGCCTCATATCAAGTAGCGTACTGCTTCTTAAAGCTGCCCTCGCCTTTTCAATCTCTTCCTTAACTTGAGATTTTTGGGAAGAGTCCAAATTTTCCCTGCTTAGGTAATCTAGAGAAGTGAAGATGGAATCGGTGGCCTTTAATAGTTCTTTAATTTGCTCTCTCTGATTGGTTTTTGAATTATATAATTCAATCACAAAGAAATTTAAAACTACCGAAGCAAAAAGAATTGAAAACGTGTAAAATATTTTTTCCTTTGTTGTCATTTTTCCCTACCAAACTATTTTTAAAATGATATCTTAGCCGAATGTTTCCCATAGGTGAATTAAAAGATAAAACCCTGGCCCAAGAACTATCCCAGCATTTAAGAAAAAATGGGATTGAAAACTCCGTTGTACTAAATCCTCACGGAGAAGTTTTTGTTCTCTTCGTCACAAAACAAGAAGATATTCCAAAGGCCCTTTATGAATACAAAAGGGCCATCGGAATCAAAATGCCAGGAGAAATCGATCCCAATTGGAAAAAAATTAGCGAAATTCCCATGGGATGGTTAACCTGGACCTTGATTATTATTTCGGTCTTTGTGTTTATAATTTCCATTCTACCAAATGGCATGGATAAGCTTTCGCCTCTTTATTTTGCAGGTGAAGGAAAAGATTTTATTAAAGAGATAAAGCAAGGCGAAATTTGGAGACTAGTGACCCCTGTTTTTCTTCATTTTGGATTTCTTCATATAATTTTTAATCTTTTGTGGCTTAAAGATCTAGGAAAGGTTTTGGAGCAAAAGAGCGGTCCATTATTTCTTGGGATTTTTTTTATTATCACTGCAATTTTATCCAATTTTGCCCAATATCTAACCTTTGGACCAAAGTTTGGAGGAATGTCAGGGGTTGTTTATGGTTTTTTAGGTCTACTCTGGATGAACTCAACCTTTAACTCACGCTCCGAGATCTCCCTACCTAAACATGATGTGAATATGATGATAATCTGGTTTTTCCTTTGTATGGTTGGTCTTATCGGTAATATTGCTAATATGGCCCATGGTGTTGGGTTAACTATAGGAATGTTGTTTGGGATTTGGAGTGGAATTAGGGATTCCCAAGATAAATTAAAGATAAAAAAGGTCTTTCTATATTTGTCTTTGGCATTGGCCTTTACCGGCATAACTTTTGTTGTAGAATATTTCAAATTTGGGAAAAAGCTTTACATATTTTTATTTATTTAGTACCGCATCATAAAAAGAAGGTGTTTATTATGGCAAAAAAATCAGTGAATACAGTATTTTTAAAAGACCTCATGGAATTTCTAGCGGCTTCGCCTACTCCCTTTCATGCTGTTGCTAATATGGAATCAAAGCTCAAAAAAGCCGGGTTTTCCAAACTTAATGAAGAAGAAAACTGGACTCTAAAAAAGACTGGAAAGTATTTTGTTACAAAAAATGATAGATCCATCATTGCCTTTAAAAATTTTAATCCTGCAGAGGGATTTAGAATTACCGGTGCCCATACAGATAGCCCCTGTCTAAAATTAAAACCAAATCCAGATAAGGTTTTTAAAAATTATTATCAGCTCGGAGTTGAAATTTATGGTGGCATGCTATTGGCCCCATGGTTCGATAGAGATCTTTCACTTGCCGGTAGGGTTTCCTATTTGGATAAGAAGGGCGAAATTAAAGCAAAACTAATCGATTTTAAAAGAGCAATCGCATCCGTTCCATCTCTTGCGATTCATCTTGACCGAAATATCAATGAAAACAGGACCATCAATAAACAGAAAGAAATGCCTCCTCTTCTTGCCAATTTTAACCAAGGGATGAACTTTAAAGATATCCTTTCAAAAGAATTAAAAAATCAAAAACAAAACGAGGGCGTGACCGAAATTTTAGACTTCGAAATGTATTTCTATGATACTCTAGGTCCTTCGACTTTTGGGCTTAACGAAGAATTTTTGGCCAGTGCTAGACTTGATAACCTCTTAAGTTGCTATATTGGTCTAAGGTCCATTATTGACAGCAAAGATATATCCAACTCTGTCCTCGTTTGTAATGACCATGAAGAAGTTGGTTCTGAATCATATGTCGGAGCAGCTGGCCCCTTTTTAAAATCAGTTCTTGAAAGAATCTCAGGCACAGATTTTAATATGTCGGTTGCGAAATCCACCATGATTTCTTGTGATAATGCACATGCAGTTCATCCTAACTACGGAGAAAAACATGATGAAAACCATGGTCCCTTGATGAATCAAGGTCCTGTTATTAAAATTAACTCCAATCAAAGATATGCAACTAATGGAGATACCTCGGCGATTTTTTCTTACTTATGTAATAAGGCCAAGGTTCCCTTCCAAAAATTTGTTACTCGAGCGGATATGGCCTGTGGCTCAACGATTGGACCAATTACTTCTACCTTAATCGGTCTTAAAACCGTTGACGTTGGGATTCCTCAACTTGCCATGCATTCAATAAGAGAAGTTTGTGGGGCAAAAGACCCTGAATATCTCTACAATGTATTAGTTGAATTTTACAACGAGAAGAAAAATCTCTAAGGTTTTTTAATTTTCCGAGGAACCCTTTTTTCATCTACGGCCACGTAGACAAAGGTCCCTTCGGTCACCTTAAAACTCTTAAAATTCCTTTCCACCCAGGCCTCTATTTTTAAAGTGATTGAGGTGTTTCCTATTTTTTCAACTTTAGCAAAACAACTTAAAACATCACCCACTAAAACGGGCTTATGAAATGTCATTCCTTCCACAAATACAGTCACTGCTCTTCCCTTGGTAACCTTTGTGGTCATCACGCCACCCGCAATATCCATTTGAGAAAGAACCCATCCTCCGAAAATATCTCCATTAGGGTTGATGTCAGCTGGCATGGCGAGAGTTTTGGTGGCCAACTCTCCATGAGGTACATTTTTTGGGGCCATAATTAAACTCCTTTTAATTGGTAGCTTAATTATAACCCAAAAAAAAAAAAATTAACTGGGCGTTACAGTCGGATTTATTGTCTTATCCGAAGGCCTTTTTTTCCATTTCATTCTTTATTAGACTTTCAGTTACCCAAACGAAATCTTCAGGATTTTCTTCCAAGATTTTGAACACAAGATCCGGATTAGTTCTAAGCTTTTCAGAGAGAATCATGTGTGTTTTACCCGTTGATCCTCCAGTTAAAACCAGCGCCATAGTTAGGGCCCAAAATTTGTTTCTTTTTTTCATAAGACCTCCTTGATAAAAAAAGGTTCTCACAATCAAATGTAAAAAATGTCAAACCAATGAAATCTTTATGAAATTTTTTAGAATTCTTTGAACCGATATCCGATGCCTCTGATGGTTTCAACATAATCATCCGAGGTTTTTTGTCTTAATTGCAGAATATGGGTATCGACAGTTCTAGTCGTTGGATAGCTTTCATATCCCCAAATTTTATTTAACAGTTCTTCTCTAGAAAAAGGTTTTCCAGGTGCTTCGGCCATCAGGAGCAGGAGGTCGTATTCCAGTTTTGTCAGGTCAATCTTTTTGCCTGAAAAAGTGGCTTCCCTTTTGCTTTTATCTATTAAAAGTTCACCGATTTCGACTTTTTCACCACCCTGTTTTTTTCCGGACAATTTATCCCTTAACTGAACTCTGATTCTAGCAACCAATTCTCTGGGTTCAAAAGGTTTGGTTAAATAATCATTGGCCCCAGATTCCAAAGCGATAACTTTATCAATCAGTTCTGCCCTAGCGGTTAGCATAATAACCGGAATTGGAATTATGTTTTGGCGAATTTTTTTTAAAAAATCTAGCCCTTGGCCATCTGGCAGCATCCAATCAAGGATAATTATTTTAAAGTTGCTTAGATCTAGTTCATAAGCTTCTTTTAAAGTTGTCAGAAGTTTTAGAGTATATCCCTCCCCTTCCAAATAATTTTTAAGAGAAACTCCTAAATTTGAATCATCTTCTATCAATAAAATATCAATCATTTTTTGCACCCTTATTAATTATCAAAGGAATATCTAAAATAAATCTCGTGGGATTTTTTTTAAATTTTAATTCCCCTCCCATCTCTTTCATAACTTTCTTTACAATATTTAAGCCTAATCCTGTCCCCGAGCTATTTTTTCCTTTTGCAAATTCCCGACACATCTCTTCTAAGGTTTCAAATTGGCATTCTCCCTGATCTTCAACGGTAATTCTAAATAACTTATTTTCTCGGGACAATTTAACCTTAATCGGCTTAGAACCATGATCAATGGCATTTTCAATTAAATTTTTAAGGGAAATTTCCACCCAATAAGGATCTAAAAATCCTGAGAGATCCTCGGAAAGAGGAAAAAACTCCACTTGATCTTTGTAGTGTTCTAAAATAAAGGAAAACCAATCGTTAAATGAGGACATCTTCATGGGATTGAAATCAATACTTTTTTCAGGTCTTTGCAATTTTAAATAGTTTCTGCTTTTTTCGGTAAGGCGCTGAAGCCTAAACACATCTCCTGAGATCCTTAAAAAAGATTCTTGCAAAGCAGGTGTCAAAAATGAAAAACCTTTTTTAATACTCTCAACTTCAAGAATTAGACTGGAAATAGGTGTCCTGAATTCATGGGTTAAAACCTGGATAGCAAGTTTTTTCCTTTCCTGTTCGGTCCTTTGTTCTTTGATTTTGGTCATAAGCAGCGAAACAACTAGAATAATAATAAGGATACTGCAGAAAAAAAACACGATAGTATTTAGATTAATTCTTTGAAAAAGATGACGTAGGGAATATTCCCAGCAGATTTCTCCATCCCTTAAAAAGCATCTTTTTCCTGGTGTATAATTTTCAATGGAATAATCCGAATTCTTTAAAAACTTTACAAAACTGTCATGAGAGTAGAGATAATAATCTAAGGGAGAACTAAGCAACATATTATTCTTCACCAACAAAAATTCTTTGGTGAAAATAGTTTCATGCAAATCAAAAACGGCCTTTAACGAGGAATTTTCAAAACCACTGATGATCTCCCAAATCCCTTCCATCTTGACATCAAGGGATTGAAGTTCTCCTGCATGGAAAATATTTAAATTATTTTTAATCCAGATTTTATTTTGGAATGGAGATTTTTTTAACCTGGAGGCCAGGTAGGCATAACTTTTGCCTGATTGGTGCATAAAAGGTGGAACACGAAAAAAATTCTCCGGCAATTTCTTGATCAGGCCACATCTATACTTATCCCAAATGATCGCTTTTTGGTTTCTAAAAAATGTAAAGGGTGAAGGTGAGTTAAAAAAACAGTTTTTATTGCTGGAAAATGTCTCGCTTTTGGAGTTCTTTTCCAACTCATCCACTTGATCAAGTAATTTTAAATGGTCATCACTTGGATATATAAGCCCAAAGTTAAGAACCCCTACTGGTTTAGTTTTGGTTTGGAATGTTTCTTTTAACTTGCGAATTTTAACCTGATCACTTTCGGAAGGAGTATAGGAGCCCTGAAGGAAAAGGGCAAAATACCCCGTAATAAATGCGGTAAAGATTGCAACAGCAATAAGATAAAAATAGGGCCTCATTGTAAATTACTTTAAAATCCTTTTAAAGGTCTGTTGTCAACTGAGTGTAAACTTATAGGCAGAATTAAAACTCTTTTCTTTTTAGTGCATAGCAACAAAGAAAGCCTACAAATGCGTAGGAGGCAATAAAATGTGGAATTTCGATTAATAAATTATAATCTAGAGGATTTCCCAAAATTAAATTTTTAGCAAGATCGTTAAAGATACCTACTCGTGGAAAAACAAAATAAAAGATTAGTCCAAAAAAACTAAAAACATTTAAATCTTTAAAATAATCGGAAGCAGAGGTTAGGGAAAAAATGCTATTATAATGACTGATAAAGGCCATACTCATTAGAACAGCAAACAAGCTTTGTATTTTAGAAAAATACAAGGAGAATAAAACACTAAAAGTTACTGATGAAAGAATTAAAACGGCAGTAGGCAATAAACCTAAAAGCATTTTAAAATCAAAACTAACGCTTCCGGCAGAACTAAAGGTAAAAATCAATAATCCCAAAAAAAATGCCAGGAAATAATATGATAAAACTATTCCTGTGGCACCTAGAATTCGGGCAAATAAATATTCCACCCGCTTAATAGGTAGGGAAAATATCTGTAAAATAACACCCGATTTTATATCTGATTTTACGCAGTTGATTCCAATTATCGTTGAAAGGAGAACATTCCAAAAATTTATGATGTAGAAAAAAACAAATAGTTTTTTATCGCCGAGACTTCCCCTAGGAATGATCCCGGGTAGTTGTCCCGCAAAATTTAAAATGGAATTGATCCCAAAAATTAAGATAATGGTTAAAATAACAAAAAATATCATCATCTTATTTCGATATTCTTTTTGGAAGGTATTTATAATAAGAACCATCATTTTTTTATTATCCATTTTGCGAAACCTTTTCGTAGAAATAATCCTCAAGTGATTTTCCGGCCAATTTATGGGCCAACTTCCCAGTGTCCACCAAAACACCTTTGCTTAAAATGCCAAAACTATCGCAAATTTTTTCCATCTCTGAAAGAATATGGGAGTTGATAAAAATGGATTTATTACTTTCCTTTAATTCCTTTAATATTTCCTTTAAATCTTTAATTCCGATAGGGTCTAACCCGGAAAAGGGCTCGTCAAATATATAAAGTTCGTGTTCACCCATATAAAGATTGGCCAACCCCACTCTTTGAAGCTGTCCCTTGGAAAGGGTATTTATTTTTCTACTGGCCAATTCTTCGATCGATAATTTTCGCAGGGCCTTGGGTATTTGAGATTTAATTTGCTCATCGGATAGCCCCTGCATCCTACCATAAAAATCAAGTTCCCCCTCCACGGTGTAATAGGAGAAAAAGGTGAACTTTTCCGGAAGAAAATAAACCCCAATTCTAGATTTTTCATCCTGGGAATTTATATTGTTAATTTTTAAGCTCCCCTCTTGAGTAGAAATAAGATCTAAAAGGGACTTTACAAAAGTAGTCTTTCCCGCACCGTTTGGGCCTAGAAGGGCAAAACAACTTCCCTTTTCCACAGCTAAAGAAATATTCTTTAGTGCAGTAATCTTTCCATATGATTTCGATAGGTTTTCAGTCTCAATTATATTCATAATTCTGATATAATACCCATATGGCATTAAATGTAAAACCGCTATACCCCTTCGATCACCCCGAGGTTACCCAACCGGAAATGGAAGTTGATCACGTAGAGCCAACCTCCGCTAAAAATAAATACGAGCCAAGCAATGAGTTTAAAAATCAATCGGAGGTTGAACACCTAACTCCTGATATCAACCTTAAAAAAAGATTGGATATTCTTTAAAGAATTTTTGAAAATTCAGAGATTATAAGTTCTTTGAAAGATTCATTAAATTGTTTAATCGGATTTTGTAATTTTTTTGACGAAATGGATTCGACATACTGATAAATCTCCCCAGGAAGACCACAGGGATTTACCATTTTAAGGGCCTTTTCCATTTCTTGGTCTGGGGCTATATTTAGACTTATGCCATGATAGGTTACAAAATGGGAAACTGCCAAACCAATTGACGCTACTTTTCTATTTTTATTATGCCAAAGACCCAAAAGTTTTTCCTCGTGGGATAAATCCTTTATTTCAAACTTTTCTTCCAGGATTCTCTGGGTTAGGGCCAAGCAGGTTTTCATTATCTTATAAACATCTAAATTTTTCTTATTTAAGTTGATAATTGGGTAAAGTACCCACTGACCAGGATGATGGAACGTTAATCCTCCTCCTCTTTTAATTTCATAAAGTGGAAATGCGAGACGGTCCTTAAGACTTGGATCAAATTCCAATAAATTAAATTCCTGCGCCCTTTGCAGTCCTCTACCTAAAGTGAAACAGTTTGGATGATTACATAAAATAAAAATAGACCATTTAGGATTTTCTCTAACTAACTCCAAATATTTTTCTTGAAGTGCAAGAACTTCCAAATATTCTGTATTCCATCGCTCTAAAATAAATATATTTTCTTTTATCTCCGTTAGTTCCATATTATTTTTTGCCTCTTAAAAATTTTAAAAAATCAGAGGCTTTATAGGAACTACGAACCAAGGGTCCAGAGGCCACAAAACTAAATCCTAAACCAAGAGCAATTTTTTTTAACTCCTCAAATTCCTCGGGAGTGTAATAGCGTTCGACCTTTAAATGTCTAGGTGTAGGTCTTAGATATTGGCCAAAGGTTACAATATCCACATTAACTTTTCTAAGATCAACCAGACATTCCTTAATTTCCTCAAGAGATTCACCTAAACCCACCATCAAAGATGTTTTGGTATGTATAGCCGGATAGTTCTTTTTATAAAAATTTAGGGCATTTAAGGTTTTATCATAACCGGCCCTTTTATCGCGAACATTATGGGTTAGCCGTTTAACTGTTTCAATATTCTGGGCAATTACTAGCGGCTTACTTTTGGCCAAGACGTGCATATGTTCTTCAATTGAATCAAAATCTGGAATTAGTGTTTCCACCATTGTATTAGGATGGAGCTCTTTTATCCTGTTAACCACAGCGGCAAAGTGAGAGGATCCAAAATCTGCCAAGTCATCTCGATCAACAGAGGTAATCACAATATAATCGAGAGACATGATTCCCACCATCTCAGCGGTTTTTTCAATCTCATCAAAGTTTATAATTCCCTTGGGATTGCCCGTGTCAACATGACAAAACTTGCAAGCCCTGGTGCAGGTTCCACCAAGAATCATAACTGTCGCTGTTTTTGCCT
>JACCDG012072316.1_pt1 | contig 16052 bp, 9 predicted proteins | sample 7442471 | NCBI WGS metagenome assembly JACCDG01 (sample SAMN15323444, study PRJNA562643) | freshwater metagenome | isolation source: river surface water | place: USA:Blue River Watershed | collected 2017-08-17 | reverse complement strand
GATCGTTGTTAATACTTGTGTGGTTGTGCTTGATCTTGAAGTATCACAAAGAACAACTGGGGTTTTTAAAAATCCAATTGGCGATGTGTAATTGTAAATTTCTGTTGCATTTACGGACGCTTCATTGGAAATTGTACCTGCTGTATTGATTATATTGGATTCGCTTTCGATGTTATAGACTCTGCCATATTCATCTGTGTAAAATGTACCGACAACAATTTGATTCGATGGATGAATTGAAGACAATCCGATTGAAATGCTACCAGATAATGTAGAAATTGTCGAATTTGTAACATCAACCCCATTTAAAACAGCAGTAAGTGGTGATTTTATTGTTAAAGTTGATGATACTAAGCTTTCGGGAATAGCTTTGATCATAAACATCATAGGAGCAGCACTCAAAGTAATGTTTGTTCCACTCGCCACACGGAATGTTGTGCTATTATATGGTGAATCAGACGTGCCATATAGCATTTTGTTTGTCAGATTTGGAATATTGAAATTTAAACCACTGCCTCCATAGTTATACCTAATTGCATCAAACAAATCTGGATATGATGCAGTCAATACAGATTGACCATTGCACAATAACCACCCCGATGGAACAGGAGCCGCTGATACAAATGACATGATACTACCGACAGGGATTCTATTTGCAGTATTTGATACAAAATAAGTGGCATTTTGAACTGGATCAGACCAACTTAAATTTCCAGACACATCTGTCATCAAAAATTTAAGATTTTCCAATCCGCTATGTGGAAATTGATAAACTACATCGCGAATTTTTAATTGACCGTTCAGTGAGACTGGATGTGAGTCTAATCCAAGATATTCGGAATCATTTGGGCTGATATTATTTGTTTTGATTCGCTCACTTGATAGCGATATGACACCAGTTGAGTCTATGGCTATAGATTGCCCTGCTTGCGTCACTCTGCCAACTGCGGACCAATTTGACAACACCGTAGGAGGCGATGCCACACAAGTATACAGCGTGTTTGTCAGAGAATCATAAGCTGCATCTCCGACTGTGGCATTTGTGAATGATGTGACAGTCGTGGCAACTCCCAAGAATTTGTTTCCAACCACAACTCCACCCATAGTAGCCCCATCTCCGACATATAGACGCTCGGTGTCTGTGGCATACGCCAATTCACCGCTATCTAGTAATACATTTTTGCGATCTGCGTCCGCTCCTTGTCTTACGATCAGTTTTAATAGCGTGTTTTCAAAAATTTCAATTGATGCTGGCATAATTTTTAATATTTAAAGATTGGAATTGCAATATTGCCGATTTTTGTTTCCAAGAACATAAATCCTGCTGATGATAACGTAATCACATTGGTACCTGCTGCACTCAATGTTGTCAATATTGTTTGATTTGTATAGAACGATTGATTCGCCCACCCATTGAACGCCGATAAGTTATTTCCCGTTCCTTGATCGGATGATACGGTTGTATATATAGATGATGTAGTTGCAGTAATCCTGCCCTTTGTATCGTATGTTATGTTTTCAAATTGTGTCGTTGCGCCAGGAGTAATAACATCAGCCAAATCAATTTCACCCAGTGTAGTTGTGAAATTAGTGGCATTTGCGGTTCTAATGTTTGTTGTGAGTTTACCCCCAGACAAGTAAAGACCAAGCCCGACTGATGCGGATAACGCTCCTGACGTTACTGTTGACAGCGTCAATTCATTACTTCCATTGAACGCAAACTCAGGCGCGATATTTACAGAAATTGGAGAACCACTTCCACCGACCAATCCACTTCCAATTACGGTGCTATGTATGTTCGAAGGTTTGATATTCAGCACGGACAGTTGATTGGTTGCTGTGATCGTTAATGTATCTTGATCGACATTTGCAGATAGACCATTTGCAGTTGTCGCTACAAGTCCACCCAAGCTATACGCTGCACTTGGTGCAAATTTGACACCTGTGATTCCATTATCTTTGATGATTAGTTTTCTTTGTGCATTATATGTAATCGTGGAGTCATCTGTGGTAGATCCAATGAACCCCCATGCAGACAACTCAGCATAATTTGATCCCGATAGTTGATATAAAAACCCATTTTCATTAACGATGTCGCCAGTTACTGCATTTGACAATAAAATTCGACTATTGCTAGTGGTTGACGGTGGGTGTGTGATGTTTCCAACGACAGTTCCACCAGAAAGCAAACCGTCTCCTATGAATATTCTTTTTGTATCAGTAGTATATACTGGTTCACCTTGATTAAAGATGACAGTTTTCCGCTGTCTATCTTGACCTCGTCTAACTTTAAATTTTACAATTTTTCTAGTAGCCATAATTTGTTATTGTGTTCGTTTCCATACATATACTCCAAATTCTGGAGGGGTGTTGTTGTGTGGTTGATTGCTTCCTGCTGGTGCAGTTGTGAATGTGTTGCTATATGATACTTGATTGTTAACTTGATATACGAGATAGTCACCATCAATATCTGCGCCTCTTTTTCGTATAACATCCAACCCGTGATTGTGATTTGGTAATTCAGATACTGTTAAAGTGTGGTTGTATTTTCCACTGCCATTACCAGCACTTATAGTGCGAGAAGATGTCCCATCGTTCCCAGTGCCGATCCCTGCCAAAAATCTACCTTGTGATATTTTTTCCCAAGTTGTTCCAATAAATCTAAGTTGGGGATTTACGTCATCGACACTCAACAATATGGAATTTACAGGATAAAGGTAATCAACGATTGTGATGTAATTTGATTGCGATTTTACAAACAAATTGTCAGCAATTACATTTTCTCCACTCAGTGCAATTCCTGTTTTATTGCCAAGACCATCGTAGACATATGTCAATGTAGTTGACAACGATGCATCTTCAATGTGTAATAAAGATCCGTAAAAATCGGATATGAATTGATCAGTGAGTGATTTCATTGAATATATTTACTGCGCCAATCCTCAATTACAATGAAATTAATACATTCGGAAGATCAATACATTCATCGTCTGCTTCGAATGTAGTTATAATAAACGGGTTAGATTTGTATTTGATAAATTGCAAGTTATATGGCGTTGTTTGATTATTGTAGCTGTTGAATTTTTTGCTCTTATCAGGTAGCCACTTGGCATAAGCCTCGCTTTCTGCGGCTCTGATTGCTTCTGCCTTTGCACGTTCTCGTTCTTGTTTATTCAAATAATCTCGGACTTGATCAGGAGCACCTGCATAAATGTCGCTGCCAAATCCTTGATTGACCGCAAGATCATTTCTGAAACTATTGATTTCGTCTTGGGAAACTCCAGTGAAATTAACATCAACTTTACCAACTTTTAATTTTCCATTTACGTAATACTGGGGTGGTGGTGTTGATACTATATCATAATCTTCTTCAATTACCCATGAGTCACCAACAAAACGAAGAACTAAAAAGTAAAACACTGTAGTCGATGTTAGTCCACTGGAATAATCCACACCTTTGTTATTCCGTGCATAAAGGAGATATCCAGAATATTTACTATAGTATTTGGCACAGATTTTTTGCGGTTGTTTATTTGGAACCGCTAATGACACTTTAACAGATGCTGGTCCGATTGCAGGAATAGATGCAATCGGTTGTGTATTGAAATATCTAGCTTCTAGCGGAGTTGTTGTCAATCTTGTTTCAATTTCTTGACGACTTCCAGTGATTGAAAGGGATGACGGTAATGTAAATCTGCACAACGGGTTGCATTTATTTGTTCCATTTTGTTGACCTTCGATATAATAACTGGTCATCCACAATTCATCATTGATTTTGATAACCCATCGATTATTGATATATTCCAATCGCATGTTAGTTGGAGCACCAGCAAAAATATCACATCTTCTCATCCACATGCCATTTCCATTATAGATTGCATAGCCGTTGCCGTCAAATTTGCCAACAAATGTACTATCATCGATACCTCCAAATATTCTGGTCTCTGGTAACGCCACATTTGTATTAGCTCCACTGCGAGGTCTATTGAGAGAAGGTGAAGTATATCCAAATATAACATTTATTTCAGAGGGGATGCATGTAGGGTCGTATACTGATGTTCCTGTGAGAGGAGATGTGACTGCTGGAGGAGGTGTAACTTCTTCAACAACTGTTTCGATTTCAATAGGATCATTTACAATAGGCGGGATGATATTTGTAGGTTTTTCAGGTGCTAAAATTGAATATTTGTATATTTTAGATTGAATGGTGTATATTTGATTGAATATCCTACGAATTGCAATTTCCGAAAACGTTTCATTTCCGTTCAAACGCAAATTTTCCATATCTATAGTCAATTTTTCAATTGGTTCTGCCAATGATAAAATTTCAGATGTAGATGCAGACTGCCCTTTGGTTTTTTGACTCAATGTCGCCAAATTGATCGTATCACGTATCAAATTTATCAACGATGCATTGAATGAAATACCAGCCCCGCTGTCGGAGCACTCAATTCCAGTGTATGTTTTTGATACATTTTGAGGAATTGTTGCAGTAAAAAATGAACGCGATGATTTTGTCACATAAATTCGACCTATATTATGTGTAATATCATACAGATATCCATCTTGTTGGCGTGTCATTTGCAAAATGCCATTGAATGAATTTGATTTTAATTTATTTGAATTGAATTTTATTTGAATTTCTTCGAATTTTTCATTTGTTGTGTCAAACTTGTAAGTTTTGATATATCTGTATGTTAAAGAGCTCGCTTCGCCTGTTTCCGATACAGGAATATCTGGACGATCAATGGCTCGATATTGAGAATAAAAATTCAAATCGTAACCCTTTTGCCAAATTTCAAAAATATCCGAATCTTCTGATGAAAATTGCAAATCGATAATTTCTCCCAATCCTTCAAGTATTGTTTTTGAGAATGTTGCATTGAAATTATCCACATCAAAAAATACAAAAAGATAAGTTGATCCTTTTTGTCCAATTAAAATAATGTTGTCGTCTTCTTTTCGAATATCCAAAGCTATGATAGTATCTAAATCCAATGCCGCTAACGGATAAGACGAATATAATTCATTGGAATATTTGTTTTTTATGTATAAAGTATTGTTTTTGAATTCGGTTCGTTTATCTTTTCCAATCTTATACAAATTAGCATAGTTTGCATCAACAATAGTCTCGATTGAATCTTTCAGGGTTTTGGTGTTACACACACCATAATTTGAAATGTCGTAAATTTTTATCGAGTCTTGTGATATTTCAAACAATTCATCACTGCCATAATCTGCAATCAGAGCGATTGAACTCAACACAGGCGTTGTATTCAATAATTCTAACGTAGACCCAGCTGTGTAAGATCCACTCAATGTGTATTGATTCACACCATCATTGCAGTAATAAGCAAATCCATTTCCACCATCGATTATTGTAAAATAACCAGATTTAATGTTATCTAAAAACGCCCATTGTGGCGTTGCGCTGAATGGATCGCTATGAGTATATACGTTTCGACCATAAATTTTACCATCGGATGGTCTTTCATCGATAGGAGATGATGTTAATGTGTAAAATATAGTAGATCCGTATGTAAACCCACCTATATTTGGATTTATAAAAAGATTACTATTGTAAATGATGCTATTGTTTTGAGATATTTTTTCAAAATATCGAGAGAGAGTCGTTTCATCCAAAATGTCTAAAGCATTTGGCAATTCTAAATCCAAATCAATTTGACGACCATCGAATTTTGCTTGTTTTAAATACAGTTCTGACAAATATGTGTCTTTTGCACTCAATTGTTGTGAATTTAAGTCTTGAGGCTTGCCAGAATATGCAATTCCATTAATTACATGAAAATATCCAACATAATCTAAGCCATTTAAGGTAAACGCATTTCCGTTATCGTATTTGAAATATGAAATCATAGATAATTAACAAAGTTAAGGTTATTTATCGCAGTGCTTGCAGGAACATGTCGTCCAACAGTCTCTTTAATCACATTCGATAGATCATTTAAGATCTGCGGATTAGTTATACCCACATTATCAATTGAGATATTGATAAAATTGCTTCTGTTTGTATTTGTTTTGCAAATAGTGTTGATATACGACACATCATCGATTGCATTTCTCATTCCACATGGCAACGTTATGTAAATATCATCAACTGGTGAATATCCTTGTAAGATTGGCAATATTGCAATCAAATCTTCATCGATGTATTCAGAATTCATCAATATGTTTTTAATTTTTGAAGTTTCTGAAAAAATATCAACATCATTGAAGTAGAATCTTCCGTATAACAAAGGATCGTTTTGGAATTCACCAAACCCAGTTTTAATATCTAATGCTTTGACCCCGTTTACATAAAATCCACCACGTCCCATCAATGCATCAAATGTGAAACATACAAAATTTAAATCGTTTTGGTTATATTTTACAGTCGTGTTAAATGATGTTGTTGTCAGTTCAATACTTTTAAATAGATTCAATTCCAAATATAAAGAATCATCGAATTTTAAAACTTTTACACCAGCGTTTATGGAATTTCTCAATGATTGTACCAACCAATCGCTCCCATCGTCTGAAAAATAGAATGCCAGTGTCAATTTGTGAGTGTTATTGATAGTATTTTGATAATTGTATGGTAAATTAGTGCATGTTGCAAGATTTGTAATACTCAAGTCTTTTGCAAATCGCTGGTATTCATATTTTGCATTTGCTTCAAATGTTAAATCGCTGATTTTATCAAAGATTTTATATTTCTGAATGCTGGTATTTAAATTTGCATTTGCAGCCACCAATTGCTCAATTGAATCATCGTAAGTAATATCAAAAACTCCTTTTGTCGATAGTGCTGCTTCTTTTGTAGTGTAATCGGGGTAATAATATCTATCAACCCATCGTTGATCAACAGCGGTCCCCGACAACCATGTGCAGAGATACACTCGCCCATCAGATGTGGGTGCAACATCGTCTAGTTTGTAAATTTTATCTGCGTAATCTGGTGTTTTGTATGCAAACGCACCTGCCATCACGAATCTCGTGTCGTTTACATTTAATTTTACAAATGGATACATACTAGAAGGAGCTTGAAATTGAGTAATTCCTTTGCTAATAGTGTATGGTTGATTGTAAAACACATAATTCAATGAGATTTCTGTTGAATTCTCAGAATCGATTGGGTTTGAAATACTCACGTAATTTCTCATTCCATCTACTGCTTGAATGGATTCTCCTGATAGTAAATTTTGACCGTTTGTGAACACATCACCAACCGCAACTTGAGTTTTTAATGCGATTAGATTTTTTTTGTTGCTTGTGATGGGAGAGTGTATTAAAAAATTAGTGGGCAATGAACTTTCGCTGTTCGCGGTGTCCACTGTAGTCGTAGTGCCATCATATCGAATGAACGATGTGTTTAAATCAGAATTCAATTTATATTGACTTGGACGAGACAATTCAGCAACAGATCCTAATAGTTTTATTTTATTCAATCGGGTGATAGTGGTGATTTCTAATGTATCATTGTATTTGTAAACCACCCCAGCGGATAGCGCACTCAATTGACGAATGAGATAAAATTCACCATCTTCGCTGTCATAGATATATGAAAATTTATGACTTGGGTTTCCTGTCAAAGATGTTGAGACGGCTGTATTTGGCAAATATACTAAAGTTCGGTCATCTGTTGTCGCCAAGTAATACGATACGCCATATTCAGTATCGTAAGATATTGTACAGACATTATTAGGATATAGATTTAATGTAAAATAACAATCTGCGCTAAGAGATGTTGTCAATGATACAGGAAGAGCCGAATCATCGGTTGCAAATGTTGTGTTTTTTTGCAAAAAATACTCTCCAAATTTAAAATATGTTAAAAATATCGATGCTGATTCTGTAGTATCATTGATTGTAATGAAAGAATCTGTTGTTTTTGCTGTTGTTAAGTAAAAATTACTGTATTCTTTGGATTTGTAATCATTGAACCCAGACAATGCGAATGGAAAGGTGAATGAATACCCTCCAGTATAAGTTCTTTTTGTTTGTAAATACTCAACATTGCTAATAGTAGACTCCCATTCACGAGAGATGAGATTAGACAATGATGTTACGACAGTTTCCATACAGATATTTAAGTTTCTGATTCAACCAAGAAGCCATCTTTTAACGTTGAAAAGATAAACTGCTTATTGTTGCCAGATACTGGTAAAATATTTGTATTGATGTGTTTCAAATCTTGAATGGATTCATAAAAGTCTTCGGATAAGATTTTTAACGGTTGGACAATAGATGCCCTGTCGCCATTGAAGTACTCAATCACGATCTGCGCAGACAATGCCTTGAATCTGGCTATGGTTGATGGATAGTAGATGTGTGTATATTTCCTACCCAATATTGTGCTGAATTTGTCATACAATACTTCAGGGAATATGCTTTCCTCACGATAGTTTTTGATAAATGAGTTATTTGCAACTTCAATTGCGCTGTTGTCGCCCCAATTTATTTTGACAAGGGTGGGGATTTGATTTTCTGATATTCCACTTAGCGTCAGCGTCACAGTGGTCATATCATACAACATAATTTCGGGCAATACAGTTGATACTGAACTTGTGGTTGTTTCAAAACTTATATTTTCTGTTTTCATTAGAGGATAAATTCTTCATTTGTGATAGTTGTCACACCAGCAGATAGATAGAACGACAACGATGTTGAATAAGTTGATGTCATTGTCAATGAGTTTCCATTTGGAGACGCTTTGTATGCATTATGTTTGATAAACTTCACAATTGAGTTGTTGATTGTCAAGTCATATTCATGCACGTATACCATATCGTTTTGATCTTTCAGCAAAAACGTAATGCTGAATATGTTATTTTTGCTAGAATATGAGATCACAGGAGGTTCTGCCTTTACATATCGTATGTTTTGTCCAGATACACTGAAGAATTGTGAATTTGCAGTATAATCAAGAGCATTTAATGGGAACAATTGACGGTTTGTGTTTGTGAATGTGTCATATTTGTAAATTACAGGATATAACATGTAATCATTTGACGTAATCGAACTGGTTGCAGTGTTTAATGTGCAATAATACACAGCGTTGTTTGCATAAAACCGATTTGACACTTTATTCAAAGGTGTGGAATTGTGTGTTATTGTGATCGGCAACTCATTTGAATTTTCAAACTCTGAATTTTCATATTTAATTTTTTCAAAAATCAAATAATTTGAAGTTTCAATTGATAACGTATCATATGCTAGATCAAATCGATGCACCGCACTTAATTCAGACACAACGCTTGCACTGTATCTACTTGACAGATAAGGTAATGCGGTTGTTACTGTATCGATTGTTTTAGTATTTGCATTTCGAACAAATATCTGACCGTTAAGATCGTATCTTGTGTTGTATGTTTGTGAGACGGGAGTGTCTACAGAGAATACACTCGATGCAATCAAAGTTGGGTCGTAATAGTATTCTATGGATGGTAGCTCAAACTCATCGACAAATGGCATATTGAATGTGCCTCCATCTAAATCCTCCACGTTGTTTGTTGGCGATTGTCTTGGCACCTCTGTCAAGACACCAGTTATTGATGGAAACAGCGGGTCTAATAGGGCAGGAACAAGTGGAGACGCATCATTTACACCAGCATCATAAAGATCTGTGAAATAATACGCATTTGAACCTGGAAATGCACTTAAATCCGATGATATTGGGTCTGGGTACGGTGTATTATTGAAATCTAAAATGAATGCACCATCAGCGACTTCATATTCTGTTATGAGTTCATTTTCTGTAGGGGCGATAAGCTCTTGATATGGTTTAAAATATCTGAAAAACAGAGTGTATCTACCAGACAATGCACTCAAACCACTTGTATTTGAAGATAACCCTGATCGTATTGTCTCTTGGTATGTAGTATCGTCTATTGTTGCGTAATTGAATGCATATCCTTCTCCGTACAAAGTGTCATAGAATTCATGACCATTTAATTGCAAACTCAAAATTGGATTTTTTACAGCAACTGGTGTGATAGCTTGTGTGAATCCAGTCTTGAATAGACCGTATGTGTTACCATACACATCGATTTTTAAATCTTGCACATATCCAGACTCAAAAATACCTTCAAATGCTTCTTTACGATGTGATGTATACCCGTAATATTTTGTATCACTGGCAGTTGTCTTTGGTTCATTATACGCTGCTCCTGACGACTCATTGCGTTTTAATTTGGCACTGTCTGTTTGAAACACAGTGATTGCCAGATCGTTTCCAAACACGGCTGGATCTGGGAAAAAATACAGAGAATTTGGTTCTAGTTTGGACTGGTCGATTGAAATTGCTTTGTTTACCCCATCAACAATGATGATTCCAGTCTTAGATGGCTTAAAAAAGCCCATCTCATGTTTATCTATCAAATCACCTTTTAAAGTAGATGCTGTAGATGGGTAGTTTCTATTCAATATGTTTTGTGATTTTTTTGTAGCCGTGAATAGCTTACCATATGTAAAGTTTGACGTTGTAGATGACAGTGCTGACAAATTATTTGTCAGTGTAATCGTTGTATTATTATCTATCAAAGTCGGAGCAGTCGACAGATAATAAAAATCAGTACCCATGGACTGCTCTGTCAATTTTCTTTTTGTATCAAATAGCGTATCTGCTTCTTTTAAAGTTCTGATTTCATCAGAAACACCTGCAAAGACGCTGTTTATTAAAGATTCGTTGTCTTTTAAGAATATATTCTCTCCAAAATCCAAATCTTTGTAGTCATATACTGTGATGTCGGGTGTTTGATTGAAATAATTGCCATATACATTGTACAATTCATCAATTTCAACTTTGATATTAGCTTTAATTTCGTTTAAATCATAATCAATTGCTGCTGTGTCTCGATTCTGCAAAAACTCCACGGTTTTTTCCAATATTATATTGGTCAATCCTGTGTTGCTGCCTTTTAATTTTTTACGAGTGGTTTCATATTTCGCTGATTCACGTTTGGAATTATAATACGTGACCAATTCGATTAATTTTTTACTATAAAAGCCAAGAGCAATGTCCAAATCATATGGATCATTAAAATCTATCTTTGACAAGAAATTCCGCTCTTCATATGTTGTATATTTTAGCGTTAGATCTTTGATAAACTCACGATAACGTTCAACTATAGTCTGTTTTGACGCATCTTCTGTGTTGTTTTTGATGGCATTCCATCGATTCAGGTATTCCGTGTAATATGCTTGGGCGGTTTCTGGTGCAAACGAGACTCCAATTACATTCAAAAACGTCAAAAACGACATTGCAGCAGATGCATCGATTGCATTCACAGGAGCAATGTTTGGATTTGTTATGCTTTTGGGGACTTGTGGATATCCGTATTGTGTAATTGTTGACATCTCAAGTATTTAACCACTCACCCACGTAAAGAAAGGGATTCATACAAGGTGTCTAAGAACATTGTATTAAAAACACCAGTCGAACCAAACATATATGAATTGGTTGCACTGACTTGATCTATCGTGGTGTTTGGATTTTCAAAATCTATGATATTTCCTACCACGGTATTGTCAAATGTTGGTATGTATTCAAAAAACAAGTAGTATTTTTCAAAATCAGTTGGAGAGAATGGTGTTGGTAGCACCAGACCCCATCCCCAATCGGACGTATATCCTGAAAGCATGTATACTTGCCCACTTCCTGCACAAAGCGGTTGATACGTATTCAACAAACTGTAATTTCCGCTAAACTTCTCAAGAGCTACGATGGGTGTACCTGCTGTTATTTGATATGTCTCTGTGCTGATTTCATCCCCAAGATTGATTCCGAATTTATCTTTCTGAACATATCCTCTGGTGTTGAAGTTCTGTGCGAATTTATTAGATGTTCCATTTAGCAAATTTAAACTAACCGATGCCAAATCTACAATTCGTTTTAACTCATCAGGAGAGTGTAGCAACGCATAGTTGAAGTCTACGTTTTCCAATCCAACTTGTTTTAAATCAGATGCTAATGCATTTACCGATTTTGTATCAATGTCGCTGTTGTTTATTATAAAGTTAGCGATTCTTTCATATGTTTTGACACCAATTGAATTGTAATCATATGTCGATGTTCCAAAAATAGCACCTAAGAAATCATCAAAAAGAACGGGGTTGTTTTTGATTCTTTCTTGAAATGCAAGATCATTCATCAATCCAGATGCGTCAAAATCTTCATTTATTTTATAGATGTTGTAATATTTTGATGGATATATCGTGAAAGCGGTTGATATTCCACTCAATGTAAATGCACTCAAAGAATCATTAGTAAACACGCCACTAGCGGATAGTTTCACGTTATCTAATTTATAAGATTGTGTAGGGAAATTGATTTTTGCCCTGAGTGAACCATTGTGTTCTTGTAACGTATCGTTTAATGAAGATATTGCATAATACGAAGTTGGAACAATACCTTGGTTTCCACTCAAGACTGCGATGTTTACAGATGATAATTCCAATGGTTGGAAATTTTTCAAACTGTGATGGCTTCGATCTTTAATTTTAATAACAAACGGAATATCCGTGTTGTAAAATTTAGTTGAATTTATATCAAACGATGTGATTGGTGTTTTTTCTCCATCAACACCGTTCGACGTGATGGATAATTTGAATGCGCTATTGTTGGGTACTATTGTAGTACTTAACGATACTCCCAGATTATTCAAATACGATACGGCTTCACCGTCAAATGTGATGTTTTTCTGATCGAATTTAAATTCGATGCTTGTATTTCCGATATTATCATCTTTGTAATAAACAGATTTTGAAGCTGATAGACCGACCAAAATGGCTCCGCTTGCACTTGAATCACAATAGCTCAATGTATTTGCACTGACATTAGCATATAACAACGTTATATTTTCTAGTTTTATATGTGGTATTTCTTGATATTGAAATGAACTTAAGGCGTAGTTATAATTTGCATCATAAAGGGAGTGCGACTCATACAAATGTGCGAATTTATCATGTTCAATATTGAAGTAATCGGCACTTGTGCTGTCTTTGTAACGGTATTCAATATCACAGATTGGTTGATGCCATGGAAAGAATGCATTTATTGTCCATGGACCATGGATTTTAGACTGCTCCAGTGTCAGATAAGGCACATTTGATGATAAATTTGTGAAATAAAAGGTATGGTTTACCAAATCAACAATTGTGACATTTTGGGAAAATTCAGATACATTAACGCGATTGAGGCAATCATAAATCAACAGATTTACTGTATATACACCTGGTTGCGCCCAATATTTGGATGCGCATAAAGATGTTGAAGTTGTGCCGTCTCCAAATGACCACACGACAGAAAATCCACTTCCCACAGGAATGGTTGGCACAAATGTCAATGGAGTTATAGGAAGAGCATATGAACTCAACGTATTATCTTGTTTGTAATCCACTACAGTGAATGGAGCATATATTGTGAGTGTATCAGCCATCTGTTATTTCAATTTTATTGATTAGTGTTTGAGGTGAGTTAAAATATGGGAATTTGTAAAATGGTAACGTGATAGTTTGTGTAATAATATCAACATCAGCATCTGGATAGACTGGATTCCATGTCAATAATGCCACGCCATTAAAAAATGATCCGTTTGAGTTTTCTGTTCGCACTCCAGCAACACCATCGATTTGTAAAATTGATGCGGTCAAATCATTCAAATTTAAAACTTGTCCAAGTTTATTGTTTGAAGGTTTGAAGAATGTCAATATTGTATCATTTACTTTGGATTTCAATACAGCTGCATTTACTTTATTGTTTTTTTGACGAGTGATTACTAATTTTGATACTGGTAACACAGTTAATGATGGAGTTGTGGTTGAAAATCCAATATCATAAGCCATATAAATAGGATCTCTCGGAACAATTTCATTCGAAATCATCTTTTTGTCTTTTGTGATTTCAATTATCAAATTTTTAAACGATTCGCTTATGAAATTTGGATATGTGTTGTCAAATTGTGTTTCAAACTTCGGAACAGAAAAGACATTAATGTTGTTGAAATCACAACTATCAGCAAAATTGACTTGGTTGATCAAAACGCGATTTACTTTGTTTGGATCTACGCAAATTCGATAAAAATAATCAATGTATTCGTTGATAAACGACTCATTATCGACAACTTTCACCGAATTCAAGATATTTGGAAGACTCTTCAGTAAGAATCTTTCATAATCCTCTTCTGTCACCAATCTATATTGCGCTGCCAAAAACAACGGTGCATTTTCTCGAATATTTTGTATAGTTTCCGCTTCTCCAAGAGGACTGGAGTTGATCGGGTTTGTGAACGACAGCGATGAGCTTGTCGGGGTTGTAATAATCGTGGACGAAGTTGCAGATGCTGTATCTGTGTAGATCTGATTGAATGTAGCGGTGTTATATGTGAAGAGCTTATTGCCGTTTATTGCTGATTTTCCGATAATACCTTTGAGACCATCGCTCAACAAATAAAATACTCGAACTTCATCCGATGCATTTAGTTTTTTTCCAAAAACACCATTCCCAAATTTGACTTCATAATGTCCACTTTCGTTTAGTCTAAGCTCATAGACTTGAGCGGATGCATTTGAAAGATACAAATTGTCGATTTCATCATATGTTTTCCATACACCGTCATCAACAGTCTTTACATAAATCGAAATTGATCCATGTGCAATGAATCGTTTGTCTGTTTTGTCGACCAAATTGTCAACTACAACTGGAAATGTCTCAAAATCGACACCACTGGCGATATACGAAGGGTATTCTTGAATTGTTCCTTGATGTAAAATCAAATTGTTATTGATTGCATCAATGGATTCAACACCTGTTGTTTTTTTCTCAAATGAAAAATCATCAAGAATTGTGTATTGAATATTGTCAACCAGTAGATAGCTGTATTTGCGCAGAGTATATGCCCCGACTGGCAAAGTTGCACTGGCGGTGCAATTGATTGGAACAATCGATGTTTGAGCGCCAGTTGGTTTGTAACCAATCAATTTTACAATACGATTCATGTTTTCATAAATCGCCGTTTGATCAAAAAGTGATTCTGAGCTATTTTGGTTTAGATAAAACATCAGAACATGGGTGTAATACGCCATGATTTCAATCAAGAACGATAAATTGCTACCTTCATAGTTTTGATCTGTGAATGATGAATGCTCATTCAATCTATCGATGATGAATTGCTTCAACGAAACAGCATCAAAATTAATGTATGCGTTCTGCGGAAGTTTGTATTCTAAATTGTTCTCGCTCATTTAAAATATTTATCCTCACGGTACAACATATCCGACAGTAGCTAATGTTGATTTTATGCTAAGTCCAGTAATGCCTAATGAAGGGACATCGATTTGAAGTTCAATATTGTATTGATTGTTTTCTTCATCACCCGTTACAGTAACATCAATCACTTCGATTCGAGGTTCAGCTAGTGGCAATTTGTCTGCAATGTCAGATTCAATCAAACTTGTGGTGTAATCATCAATTGGCTCGAACAAATATTGACGTAAGTCCACTCCATATGTTGGATTTAAAATTTTCTGACCTGGTGCGGTTAAAAATGCATTAGTTATGCTGTTTTTAATCGCTTCCACATCAAACAATGCAGCTACATCTTTTAAATATTCGGTTTTGTTCAATTGTGAGTTAAAAGACCTATCCGACTGAAGATCCAGTGATAGGTCTTTGTAAAGAAATCCGCTATTGATCGATCTTTCTGTTGCTTTATCTACACCAACTGATCCAATCTTAATATTCATGTGAATATTTAGGAATCAATGACGTTTCTTGAGGGATTTAAGCTCAAGTATGTCAAGCTCATAATCATCTTGATCGAATGTGAACGTATTCAAATAATTTTCAAACACTACATCAAATGATTCATTAACCGCTTCATAACCTGCACTTTTCATCATTCTTCCAAGCGCATCAATTGTTGGTTTAATCATCGATTTATTGATAGCAAATTTGAGGGTTTGCTTGATAGAGCCTTTATCAGCATCTGAAATTGGAAGCAGATCCACCAACTTTTCAATGTGTTCCTTTGCATTCGGTGATTTTACATTAG
>JACCDG010825035.1_pt1 | contig 16056 bp, 18 predicted proteins | sample 7442471 | NCBI WGS metagenome assembly JACCDG01 (sample SAMN15323444, study PRJNA562643) | freshwater metagenome | isolation source: river surface water | place: USA:Blue River Watershed | collected 2017-08-17 | reverse complement strand
TTCAGTGTCTAAGCGTACAGAATAAAATGGGAAAAGGGCGAGCTTGGGGGCAATAGTCGGTGTGAGATGACCCCATGTTTTTTTCGTCCCTTAAGGAACTCCTTAGCAAAGCTTTTAAGAATAAGTGGTGAAAGTTTTTGGAATGAAAAACTTAGACCAAATAAGTACGCCAATTGTGAAAGACGCAGACGCGTAAGCGAGGTGCTTTTCGTATCCATTTGGTATGAAAGCTGCGGCAATTCTAGTGAGTCCTGCTAGAACTAGAAAAAACACGAGAGTCCTAATGTATTTGTTGTTGAGTTCGAGAGCTAGTCCGTGGTTGCCATGTGCGATAATAACTCTTGATGCTACGAGATAGCTAAGTAGGCTAAACCCAAGGACATAGATACTGTGTAATCCCTCAAGTCTATATTGAGGTAATACTGCCAATACCCAAAGGCCAATCATTATGCCTGTTAATGCAACTCTGATACCTAGCTTCAGGCTAGTCTTGCTCTCAGCCTTAGTGAAAAGTTTCCAAGAAAAAAGAATGATAAAAGTAGTAAGTGCGGCTCTCACATAACTGTAAATTGTGTGGCCTGTTACTTCGTACAAAAAAAGAGAGGCTGTGAGTATAAAACCGATTACCGTATAGGTTAACTTTGAATAGATTTTGGATGGAGTGGAAATGGCAAGCACTTTTGGGACCAGAAAAGTGCCAATCCCTAGTACTAAACAAAGCATAAAGTTTTGGTAAAAAAGTGCCTCTCCTGCACTTCTATATGCTTCTGTAAAAAACAGTAAAGAGCCGCCAAGTGCTGAAATAAGTCCCCAAAAGAGCAGAGGAAAGAAATTTGGAAATTGAAAGTGTCCCAATTTTAACCTGCGAGATGCGAAATAAATTAAGAACAAGACTAGTAGTATGATTCCGATAAAGAAGCTTTCCTCTGTTGAGTCAAACATCGCGACTGTTGTTAACCACCCAAGTATTAAGGAGGAAAATATAAACTCATACTGTGTTGTATAAAAAGATTGAGTGAGCTTTGGCAGTGCTGTCATAAGAAAGCCCAGTGCGAAACTCATAAGAAAGACACCCATCATTAAGTGGGCATGTAGCCTTCCGGGATAAGGGTGCCCGTCAATTGTCGCATAAGTTATCCACAGCAGCACGCCGATCATGGACGACATTGTGCCAACAAAAAAGAATGGCTTGTAAGGATTCTGAAGACTAGAGGCCACGTTGCAAGTGTATACAGGTTAATTTTTCTGCTCAAGGCCGATTATGCTTTCAGGCAAGATTAAAAAAATTTCACATTATGACATTAGTCATACTGGGCTTTTTAGTTGCGAAGTATGTTGTAGCAAAAAAGGAGTGACATGTTATCAAAGTACGGCGCTAAGCTATTTTTTCTAGTGGGGACTGCCTTTTTTGCAGCCATTTTTATTGCACTTTCATACGATACTTTTAAGAAAATTCCCGCACAAACCAAGACGATGAATTTAACGTCCCAGGCAATTAAGGGGAAACACTTGTGGGATAAGCATAATTGTATGGGCTGTCATGCTTTATTGGGAGAGGGGGCTTACTACGCACCCGAGCTAACAAAGGTTTACGAGTTGAAAGGTCCAGACACAATTAAGCTGATGCTTGAAGACCCAGAGCTAGTTTATCCAGGAGCTCGAAAAATGGTTAAGTACAAAATGAGCGAAGAAGATAAAGAAGCGATGGTTGCTTTTTTCAAATGGATTGGTGAGATGGATCTCAATGGCTTCCCTCCCAAACCAGTTAATCAATAGGCGGTTATTATGAAGTTTGAATCACAAAAAATATCTTACAACTTTTTTGCTTTCTCTATGCTTTTGCTCAGTTTGCAAATTATTTATGGCTTTATAATGGGTTTTGCTCATATGGGCTACGACGTTTTACACGAGTGGATACCCTTCAACGTAGCTAGAACAACTCACACCAATTTGCTTGTTGTTTGGATGCTCTCTGGTTTTATGGGTGCTGCTTACTACATTATTCCTGAGGAAGTTGATAGGCCCCTTGAGTGGCCATGGCTTGCTCAGATTCAGTTTTGGTCTCTTGCTGTTGTGAGTGTAACGGCTGTTATTGGCTTTCACTTCGCATGGTGGGAAGGTAGAAAGTTTTTAGAGATTCCACGGGAGTTGGACTACTTGGTTGTCGTAAACGTTTTAGCGTTTATAGCAAATATTGGTATGACGATATGGCGATCGAGCCGAAAAACAACGACATCTTATATTCTGTTTTTTGGTTTGTTTGCAGCAGCTCTCTTATATCTTCCCGGAATGATTCCTTCTGACCATCAAACGATTGATTCGTTTTGGAGATGGTGGGTTGTCCACTTGTGGGTAGAAGGTGTTTGGGAGTTAATCATGGGTGGTATCCTGTCTTTTCTTCTTATTAAACTTACGGGTATCGATCGCGAAGTTATTGAGAAGTGGCTTTACGTTATAGTTGGTTTGACTTTCCTTTCAGGAATTTTAGGAACAGGTCACCATTATTATTTTATTGGAACTCCTAACTATTGGATGTGGATTGGCGGACTATTTAGTGCGCTTGAGCCCCTCGCGTTTTTGGCGATGGCTATTTTTGCAATATCAATGGCTAAAAAGGGTGGCAAGAAGCATCCCAATCAGCTCGCGCTAAAATGGTCAATTGCATGTTCTGTGCTTAGTTTTGTGGGTGCGGGGTTCCTTGGCTTTGCTCATACATTACCACAGGTAAATATATGGACGCACGGGACACTTGTGACAGCTATGCATGGACATTTAGCTTTTTGGGGCGCTTATGCGTGTTTGATATTTGCATTTATTGTCTATGTAATGCCTCAGCTTACTGGCAGAAAACTTTATAATTCAGCAAGTTCAGAGGTTGCTTTTTGGGCATCAAATATCGGTATGGTTGCCATGACAACAGCTTTTGGAATAGCGGGAGTAAGTCAGGTAGTTTTAGAGCGCCGCTTCGGTATGGATTTTTTAACAGTTCAGAAAGAAGTTGAACCTCACTTTTTTGGATTAATTTTGGCCGCTAGTTTATTCACCATAGGAATTGGTGCGTTTATCTGGGTCTTTATAAAATCTGGATTGCCTACGAAAAAAGTAGAGCGGGCCTATGACTAACCTAGAATTACTGGGTGAAAATAGAGTTTCAAAGGAACCCTACTACGAAATCCAAGCTGATGAGTTTGAGGTTCTAAAGCTTGCATATAAAAACAAGTTGCCCGTATTACTAAAAGGACCTACGGGCTGCGGTAAGTCGCGTCTTATAGAAAAGATAGCTCATGATCTTGCAAGGCCACTTACAACGGTTTCGTGTAACGAAGATACATCTGCTACAGAGCTTATTGGACGTTTTCTTGTAAAGGGTTTGGAAACTGTTTGGTGTGATGGTCCGCTAACTCGCGCAGTTAGAGATGGAGGCATTCTTTATTTAGATGAGGTTGTAGAGGCCAGGGAAGATGTTTTGGTCTTAATTCACTCTTTAACAGATCACAGAAGATCTTTGTTCATTGATGCAATCGGAGAGTCTTTAAGGGCTCCTGATACTTTTATGTTAGTCATGAGTTATAATCCTGGATATCAGCGTTCTTTTAAAGAATTAAAACCTTCAACAAAACAAAGATTCATATCTATTCAGCTAAGTTATCCCGAAGCCCCGACAGAAGTAAAAATTATAGAAAGTGAAACTGGGGCCACTAAAGCATTGGCTACTAAGCTTGTTTCACTCGCAAATAAGATACGACCTCTTAGTGAATTAAGCTTAAGTGAGAGCGTGTCTACAAGACTTTTAGTTTATACAAGTCGACTTATTCAGGGTGGAATGGATCCTCGCTCAGCTGCTCAAGTAGCTATAGTGAATCCGTTGACTGATGATACAGAAACAGCTCTTGCCTTAAAGGATTTGATAGCCTTGCATCTGTAGGGGTGGGTGTTTTAAGTGGGTTTTGATGAGAAATTCTTCGGGTGGATTTACAAGAGTAAAAAACGTCGCGAAAGAGAAAAGCTTTTAAAAATATTAAATAGTCGGAATGCCTTTACAGTAGCGGATCATGAAAAGGAACTTTGTGTCTTTGCTTCGGCTCTTTGGAATAGGGCTATAGATGTAAAGCCTATGCTTGGCCTGGGAGACTACGATGGTAAAACCTTATTTTTACCAGAGCACTTTTGTATTAGCAGTTCAGGCGAACTCAATAAGCAGGCTGCACTTTTAAGAATCCTTCACGAAGGTGCATGGGAGTCCAATAAAGGAGATAAGTTAAGGTTATGCTCAGCGCTTGAGGCTGAGTATCCCAACTATACGTCCTTAGTGAATAAGGTATTAAGTGAATCCGACTCTGACTGCGAATGTATATGGCCTCGCCCAAGAGAATTTTTCGACAATAAGGTGAGTTTATCCGGCCAAGATTTAGCTCTTCCTACCCAAGATGAAACTAAACAAAATGAAAGCCTCGAGCTTAAGGCTTTACCTAAAAATAGAGTGAAAAAGCTAGAACAGCTCAAGGATGAAAATATTGGAGACATCGTATTTCATTGTTTTGAAAAAATTGAAACGATCGAAGAGTATAGCGGGGTTGACAGAAAAGCTGAGCCAGAAGAATCGCTTAACGATAAATCTGCAGCACTAGAGGAGCTTAAGCTTGAGTCTGTTATTAGGAGTAATGAGCGCACAACTCAAAACTACGCCGTGGATATGATTGGTGGTTTTGAGGTGAGTACTGATTCAAGTAAAAATGGCAATCTAGAAGCAGGTGAAAAGCAATTTTACTATGATGAGTGGGATTACTCTAAGAAGACATATAAAAAAAAGTGGTGTGTTGTTGTTGAAAAAATAACGAAAGGGCTTCTTAGCAATTCTAATGTACGCACTTTTGATTTTAAGACCTATGAAAAGCTTAAAAGAATTTACTTAAAATTAAAAAATCAACGTAAAACTCAAAAGAAACTTTACACTGGCAGCTCTATAGATATCGACCAGGTGGTAAAAAACTATGCGCTACATAAAGCCTCCGGCAATATCGATGAGAGAGTTTATAAAAGGCAAATTCTAAGACATAGGGATCTAGCTACTTATATACTTCTTGATTCAAGTTTATCTTCTGACTCTTGGGTAAACGGAAAAAGAGTTCTAGATGAATCGCTGAGTTCTCTCGATTTGCTATCTAGGTTACTTAAAGATTTTAATGATCCTATTGCGTTGGCTTCATTTTACTCAAATACTCGTCTTGAGTGTCATTTTGACATTCTTAAGTCTTACGATGAAAGCTGGATGCAGTATGAGTCCAGGGTTTCTGGAATTCAACCACAAGGATATACACGCATTGGTCCCGCGTTAAGGCACGCAACTGCCCAGCTTGATAAACGCAAAGAGGCTAAAAAGTTACTCATCCTTATTAGTGACTCAAAGCCGACAGATTTCGATCGCTATGAGGGTTCTTACGGAATTGCGGACACTGCTCGCGCAGTTTTAGAAGCCTCTTCAAAGGGAATTCTGACTCATACTTTTACTTTTGAAGAAAATAAAAAGTCTCTTTTGCCTAGGATGTTTAAGAAGAATAATTACACTGTGCTTGAAAATAGCGGCGAACTGCCAATTGCCTTTGCAGGTATTTTGCAAAGACTATCAAAGAACAGAGTTCATTAAGTTTTTACTAAGTATTTTTTTTGCTGATCTGGCAGTCTTTTATGATCAGAGTCATTTCTTCAGCTCTTACTTTGAAGCCTCTGGTTTTTTTCTCCGCTAAGCCAGAATCGATCCACTTGCTTACAATTCTTATTACGGTTTCAATTCGAGCTCCCACCATAGCGGCTAGCTCTTGTCGGCTTAAATTCACAGAGATAGTTTTAGAGTTGGGGTTTTGAGTGCGTTCTCCAATTGAAAGAATTACGCTTGCTATTCTTTTTTCAACATCTCCTGCAGAAAGCTCCCCGATTCTTCTGTGCTGTCTTTTAATGCGAAGACATAGTTCTTTTATAGCTTGCATTACCGCCTGATTTGTTCCCTCAAATGTAGACAAATAGGCCTTTTTGTTAATTTTAATGATTCGTGTGTCTTCTAATGCTGTAGCGACAGCCGGATAGTCTTGATCGCTCAAGAGCGAGACTTCTCCTAAGCTTTCTCCTGGGTAGAAAATATCAAAAACAAATTCACTTCCACTTGTGAGAGTTTTTGAAACTTTAACGCTTCCTTTTAGGATAATAAACATTCCAGTTGGAGTTTCACCTTCTGAGAAAAGCTCAGCACCTCTTTTTAAAGAGAGTGCTGAGGCACCTGAAACTAAACTTTTATAACATTTTGAGTTTAGTTCTTTAAGTCTCTCAACGTCAGAGAGTTCTTTTATGCTTAACATTAAATCCTTCTTGGTCTTATTTAAGAGCTAAAATGGCCTCAAGAAGAGTTTTGAGATTTTCATCCGATATACGGCCTTTTGGGTTAGCTGTCATCATACCGTATGCCCGTCCGCTTTTAGGATCTTTGTCCCAGTGTTTATTTTTTCCTATTTTAGTTCCTTCTCGAACTTTCCCCATCAAGTAATCAACTGAGCTTTTACCTTCGAGGTATTTTTTTACTGTAGCGTCGGGGTTGGCATACTTAGCTGCAACGTCTTTGTAGGAAGGGCCAATTCTTGCACCATCAATAGCATGGCAAGCCATGCAGCCTGACTTTGTGCCAATAGCTTTAACGGTAGCTAATGCTTGCTCTTGAGTCACAATTTCTGCATTAGCAGAGCTTACGACTAGCCCCACGAGCAGCACTCCAAATCTAAATCCAATGTTCATAATATTGTTAATTTTCTGACTGTTCATATCTCTCTTTTGCCCTTTCCTAGCTAAGAAAAGATTAACTCATATTTTCATTGCCTGTTATGACATTTGTCATACGGTGACTTTGTCGAGAGAGCTATGATGAGGCTACTTAGATAGGGGCCTGCTTCCCATCAAGAAAAAGAGGAGAATTATGAAATTAGGATTTATAAAGAAATTAAACTGCAAAGAGGCAGCTTTTATCGTGTCGTTCTTTGCTATTCTTTCGTGCGCACAAGCTGCAGATAGAGTGAAGCAGACATTGGTTCCTCCACCGGGTGTTCCAGTGCACACACAGAAAGCCAAGGGAGGCCCTAAAATAGTAGAAGTTAGATTAGAGATTGAAGAAAAGAAAATGGTCATCGATGAAGAGGGCACTGAAATATGGGCGCTAACTTACAACGGTACAGTTCCAGGTCCCATGATTGTTGTTCACCAGGATGATTATGTAGAGTTGACTCTTGTGAACCCCACAAAGAGTTCAATGGAGCACAATATTGACTTTCACTCTGCAACTGGGGCTTTGGGTGGAGCAGGATTGACCCATGTTGGACCAGGTGAAGAAGTAAAAATAAAATTCAAAGCGACTAAAGCTGGAGTCTTTGTTTATCACTGTGCTCCTGGAGATGTCATGATTCCGTGGCACGTAGTTCATGGTATGAACGGTGCGATTATGGTTCTACCTAGAGATGGATTAAAAGATCCTAAGGGTAGATCGATTACATATGATAAAGCTTTTTATATCGGTGAGCAGGATTATTACATTCCTAAAGATAAAAAGGGGAATTACAAGAAATATGCTTCACCTGCCGAGAGTTTAGCGGATGATATGGAAGTTATGAAAACTTTAACACCAACTCACATTGTCTTGAATGGTAAAGTTGGAGCTTTAACGGGTGATAATGCTATGAAGGCTAAAGTGGGTGAAACTGTGCTTATTATCCACTCTCAGGCTAATAGGGATAGTCGTCCTCACCTGATTGGCGGCCATGGAGATTTTGTTTGGGAACGAGGCTCATTTAACGATAAGCCACAAACTGATTTGGAGACTTGGTTTATCGCAGGTGGTAGTGCTGGCGCAGCGACTTATAAGTTTCTACAACCTGGCGTCTATGCCTACTTAAATCATAATTTGATTGAGGCCGTTATGAAGGGCGCTGTAGCTCATTTTTCTGTGGAAGGAAAATGGAACAACGATTTAATGGAACAAATATCTAAGCCAACACCCATTAAAGAAACTAAGAATAAAAAGTAGATTTAATTGTATGGGGGGATCTTGTTGTATGAAAATAATTAAGATCTTCCTCCTTTTATTCCTCGTTTTGCCTCATTCTCAGGCCCAAGCCTCAGGTTATGCGCAGAGATTTCTAAAGAATTATAAGTGGATTAAGGTTCAGCCCGGTTATTTCAAATACTCAATACCCGTTCTTACCTTGCAGGAGCCTCTTTTCTTAGAAAAGAATATAGACATAACTTCTGCATTCCAAATCGGTAAATACGAAATCAGCAATAAAGAGTGGAACCTCTGCCATGCGGCAGGCTACTGCAAAAAAGTAGCTCAGCTAAAAGAAGGTGAATCCGCAGAGCACCCACTTGCGCGTGTAAATTGGCATGATGCTTTTCAGTTTACGAGTTGGTTAAGTGAAGAAACAGGTGAGTCCTATCGTTTACCAACAGAGGCTGAGTGGTTATATGCGGTTTTTGAGGGTAAGGATCATCTGCAAAATGGAAGAGCGCCTCTCGCAAAAAGAAGAATTGCTCCACAAAAAATAACTCTTAAACGAGGTTCATACGGTGAAAATGCTTGGGGTGTGAATGATTACTTTGGAAATATTTGGGAGTGGACCTTAACTTGCTGGCATGCATCCGTAGAAAATTTGTTAAAAGAGCGTAGCCCTCAAGAGTTGAATTCGCCTGATGCTTGTACAATTAGGATTGTCCAAGGGCAAGATAGAGCGCATATTTCTGATATTATTACAGACACATACAACGGTGGCTGTGGAGCGCTTCAACCCATGTCGAATTTGGGTTTTAGAATTCTGAAAGATTCTTCAAAGGAGAATAAGTGATGTATAGATTAATTTTGTTAGCCAGTTTTATCTTTTGTATTGGATTTGCTCTTGCTAATCCAACTATTGGGGGCACTTATTCACTTACAAATAATAAAGGCGAAAAAGTAAATGAAAAAACTTACCACGGAAAATATCAACTCGTGTTTTTTGGATTCACCAGTTGTCCTAGTGCGTGCCCATTGGGACTTTACACTATGTCACAAGTTCTTGAGCGTTTAGGAACACGAGCATCGGAGTTTCAACCTTTATTTATCAGTGTTGATCCTAAGAGAGATACAGAAGCTATTTTAACAAAATTTCTTGCAAAGTATGGCAAGAACTTTGTGGGCTTAAGAGGCTCGCAGGAGGAAGTGTCGGATTTAATAAAAAAATATAGAGGGTACTTTCAAAAAATTGCAGAATCAGAAGATGGCAAATATTATGATTTCGACCACAGCACACTGATTTATTTCTTAGACAAAAATGGTAACTATGTATCTCATTACGAAAGTGGCGAGGGTGCTGCAAAAATAACTGAGGAAATTAAAAAGAAATTATCTAATTAGTTTTTGAAATGGATACGTATCTTTCGATTAAGACCCTGCACTTATTATTCGTAATTTCTTGGTTTGCGGGGCTTTTTTATATTTTTAGGCTTTTCGTATACCACGCCAAAGAAAAAGCAAATGAAGACGTTTGTAGAGTTTTATCAACAATGGAAACAAAGTTAATGCGGATTATTATGTTTCCGGCTTCTATTATTGTGGTCTTAACGGGGTCTCTTTTGCTCTATATGAATCCTATTCTTTTAAAAGGACCATGGATGCATATAAAGCTTTTGTCCGTTTTGGGACTTCTTTTGTATCAGGAGTTTGCTAGGCAAACTAAGAATAGATTTTACAAAAAAGATTTTTATTTGAGTGAGCGCCAGTGCCGTTTTATTAATGAGGTTCCAACTTTATTTTTAATTCTTATTTTGTTTATGGTTTTTTTACGGCCCTTTGGCTAAGTTGCTTACTCTGGATTGCGTCAAAGAATTAATTTCCAAATTTTTTTTACAATTAAACATTGCAGGATGACTTATGTCATCCCAACCCAAACAAGCTTAGTCGAAGATGAAATTACCCTATGTGACTATATATGGTGACGGCGGGATGAATATCTTTCCACATATAGCGTGGGCAGATAGTGGAGGATTGATGACAACAGCAAACTACGTAGATCCGATTCAATCAATAAATGAATATCTAGATAAAAGCGATTGGCGCATTCATGCTAATGCAAACCAGGGATATTCCCTGGGTGGGCTAATGCTTAACTTGTCTGGAAAATTAGTCGCAAACTACTGGCTCGATGAGGTTTATCCATCTGAACTTGGATTTGCTCATCGTAATGGTGACATTCATATTCACGATTTAGATGTGCTTGCGGGATACTGTGCTGGTTGGTCTCTTAGAACGTTACTTAATGAGGGATTTAATGGCGTCGATAACAAAATAGAATCTGGCCCGCCTAAACATTTTAGAACAGCTCTAGGTCAGATGATTAACTTTTTGGGAACTCTTCAGAATGAATGGGCGGGGGCACAGGCCTTTAGTTCTTTTGATACATATCTTGCACCATTTGTTCGCATCGACAATCTTTCATATGACGAAGTCTATCAAGGGATTCAGGAATTTGTTTTTTCCATGAATGTACCCTCAAGGTGGGGAACTCAAACTCCTTTTACAAACCTGACATTTGATTGGATGTGTCCTGAGGATATCAAGACACAGCATCCACTCGTGGGCGGTAAAGAACAGGTATTTACCTATGGAGATCTGCAAAAAGAAATGGATCTCATTAACAAGTGTTTTCTTGAAGTGATGTCAAAAGGAGATGCGAAGCAAAGAATTTTTACTTTTCCAATTCCTACTTATAACATCACGAAGGATTTTAATTGGTCTCATCCAAATTGCGAAATCTTGTTTGAAGTAACTGCAAAGTATGGGCTTCCTTATTTTCAGAATTTCATAAACTCTGAGCTAGAGCCTTCTCACATACGTTCTATGTGTTGCCGGCTACAGCTGGACCTAAGAGAACTTCTCAAAAGAGGAAACGGGCTATTTGGTTCAGCAGAGCAAACTGGGTCGTTGGGTGTTGTGACGGTAAATTGCGCAAGACTTGGTTACAAACACAAGGGAGATAAAGCGGCACTTTTGAAAAATTTAGATTTGCTCTTAGATTTAGCCTCTGAAAGTTTAGAGATTAAGCGCAAGTTTATTCAAGAGTGGATGGATAGGGGACTGTTTCCGTATACGAAACGCTATTTGGGAACATTGAGAAATCATTTTTCTACGATTGGAGTCAATGGGCTTAATGAGTGCGTCAGAAACTTTTTTGATGATAGGCAGTCAATCATTGATCCTTTTGGTAAGAAATTCGCAGTAGATATACTCTCCCATATTCGAAAAAGAATGACAGATTTCCAAGAAAATACTGGGCATCTTTATAATTTAGAAGCATCCCCAGCAGAAGGTGCAACTTATCGCTTTGCTAAAATTGATCAAAAAACATATCCAGATATTTTTCAGGCAGGGGTAAAAGAGGCGCCGTACTATACAAATTCATCGCAGTTACCAGTGGGACATACAGATGATCCCTTTGAAGCGTTGGAGCATCAAGAAGCACTACAGTCACTTTATACCGGTGGAACTGTTTTGCATTTGTATCTAGGTGAGCGGGTGTCGAGCAGTGATTCTTGCAAAAACCTAGTTAAAAAAGCTCTTGAAAACTTCAAGCTACCTTACATCACTGTAACTCCAACGTTCTCAATATGTCCTCAGCACGGTTACTTGCAAGGCGAGCATGAATTTTGCCCTCACTGCGACGAGCAAATTCTCAGAAAGAAAGTAGAAAGTTTAGAAAGTAGTATTTGCAAACACGATATAAATCAAAAATCTTTTGAGTTTAATAGTTATAAATAGGAGGAAGATATGAAAAGAAATATAAAAGAAAAAATCACTTTAACCAATGAAGAGCGTCAGCGTTGTGAGGTTTGGACACGCGTTATGGGATACTACAGGCCGGTAAGTCAGTTTAATCTCGGGAAAAAAAGTGAACACAAAGAGAGGCTGCATTTTAAAGAAGTACCCACTCAGAAGGTTGCCGAGGTGCTTCAGTCTTACGCATGATCCCTATCTCAGGTTTGCAGAGCTTTTCTACTGTAGATTATCCAGGCTTACACTCTTGTGTTCTTTTTGCGCAAGGGTGTCCTTGGAGGTGTCGTTATTGCCACAACACAGAGCTTCAGAAATTTGATTCTGTACATCTTTTAAATCAATGGAATCTTTTTGAAGGTTTTTTGCAGAGAAGACGAATGCTTTTAGATGCGGTTGTCTTTAGCGGAGGCGAAGTAACGGCACATTCAAATTTAAAAGCTGCTATGTCTCGAGTAAAGGAACTGGGCTTTAAAGTGGGACTTCACACGGCAGGTGTTTATCCAACTCGTTTTAAGGAAGTGCTTGAGTGTGTAGATTGGGTTGGTTTTGATGTAAAGGCTCCATTTGATGAAAGGTATGAAAAAGTAACGGGTATTAAAAACTCTCACAAAATTGCACGTGAATCTCTTGATTATCTTTTAGATTCAAAAGTAGCTTTCCAGTTGAGATGTACTGTGCATCCGTTGTTGCTTAGTGAGAATGATGTTGATTCTGTTAGAAAACAACTTAGAGGCTTACGGGGTGACTTGGTACTTCATATTCAAAATTTTAACAAAAGAGGCTGTAAGGACACCGAGCTTGTAGCTTAATCCTTTAGGTTTAGTGTGTTTTCGCCGAAGAAAAATATGAATTATTTATATTGCTAAGTAAAAGTTTAGAATTTGTTTTATGATAATTTGGCCTCCTTCGAATAGAGGCCATATTCATTTTTTGAGGCTTTTGAATTGTATTTTCACTAATACGATTTCCCTCGTGGCAGGAAATGCACCTAGCTGTTATCCCAGAAAGCCTTCGTAGAACGGTTTCCTTGCTCGCTCCAGCGGTAATTTCATCTGATAGTTCATCGAAGAGCACATGTGTTCCTAGTCCAAGCTCCTTAAAGTCCAGTGGCAGTTTGGACATGAGAATGGGATCAAGATCAACGGCGGTAGCGGTACCCGCTGATCTTGCTGATTCTGCTGCTCTTTTCATGTCGTTTTCTGCGAGTGAGTCAATTACTCCATTCACTGCAATTAGCATTGCCCTCATCTCTTTTAGGACTAAGTTCCTTTCATTTTCTGAAAGGTGGATATTCCGTCTATCATCGGTAGATGATGACGTTCTTCCTTTAATGAAAAAATACCCAAACGTCGAGATGATTAAAATTAAGATTAGAGAAAGGGCGAGTGATATATTCTTCCACATGACTAATGCTCCTATGTCATTTTATGAGTAACAGTATTGAGTCTTCTAACGCCTTAACTTCGTGCTCTTTTTTTATGGGGATTTCAATATACTCACCACTGGAAATTATTTGTCTGTTTTTGTTCATGTCGAACTGAACTCTGCCGCTTTGAACCAGTAGAAATGCCTTTGTATTGGTCTGGTGTTTTTCAAGCTTTTGGTGAGTTTTTAAACCGATTCCAATGACCTTGAATTTGTCTTCGAACAATGTAGTGATTGTTTTTGCTTCGCTTTGCAGAGTTACTACATCCGTTAAGGTGAATTTGTTTTCAGCTGTGTATGCTAGATTTAAAAATGTAAGTGTGAGAAGAGGTAGTGTTTGTTTTAGATAATTTTTACAGCTGCCCATATGTCTATTACTATACGCATGTATAATAATAGAGTCAATGCTGCTTTTTTGTAATTAAATGAGTGAGGAGTAATAATGCCCAGGAAGTCAAAAGATTTAGATAAGAAAATGATAAAGGTTGGAATCGACTTAATGGTAAAAAAAGGGGTTTCTGGAGTTTCTGTTAGAGAAATAGCTAGAATAAGTGGGGCCAATTTAGGGATGTTTACGTACTATTTTGGCACTAAAGACCGCTTTGTGTTAACGGCGCTAAATCAGATTTACGACACTTTTATCGAAGAGCTTTCACAAAGCACGTCGAAAGGTAATGACTTGGAAAGAGTACTCTTTCAACTCGCTAAATTTTCAAGAGATAATCGTGAAATAATCACATCACTGGTATCAGACGTGATTTTAAGTGAGGTCGTTGTTAGTCGTTTTTTGCGTAAAAACTTCAGTAAGCATTTTAAGCTACTTGCTTTGGCACTTAAGACATTCTTAAAAAGTCGAAATTTACGAGTTAAAGATCAAAATCATGCGATACGCTTTCTTATCGGCGCGGTTGGGGTGCCTAATATTCTGCTAGAGGTTTATAATAGAGGAGCAACTAAGAAGGTCTTGCCGGAGTCCGACTCTGAGTTGTATATGAGAACAGAGGCTGCAATTCACGGCTTAAAGTCGAAGTTTTGCAAAGAATAAACTCTTAGGTTCTTTTTTATTTAATAAAGCAGTCATCTGTTTTTAGCTCAGTGCCCCTGACATACTCCACAGCATGAACCTTTACGCTCTATGAAAAGAACGTAGCTGTCATTTTCTTTGCTAACGTGACTCCATTTAACTTCAGCGGGAGTGGTTTTTGCCACAAGGCCCATTAGCTTGTCGGGGTTGTGGGATGTTTGCAGGTAAAGCGAGCCTTGATTTTTTATCATTTCGATTAACCTTTGAGCATCCTCATTTATCTCGTTTGAATTAAGGGTCAAAACCTGTGATTTCATAGCTACCTCGATCTTAAAGTAGCACTATCATGTGCTTGTAAATATGACACATGTCATGAAGCAGTGCCTTCATTGTCTAGAAATCTTCAGAAGTATGCAGGGGTTAAAATTTTATCTGAGCTAATCTAGTAGTCATGGAATGTGATGATCGTGATATTCGATTAAAAGCTTTTTTTGTAGGAGCCAAAGGTGAGAACGCAGATAATTTTAAGTCTCGATTGGATTATATCACTCATCGTTGGATTAAATGGAGGCAACGCTTTTATGCAGAAGAGGGTGAGTCTGTAAGTGTCGAAGATAAAAAAAATGAAGCGTTCTTGGCGGCTAATGCGGCAGTACAGAGGGCGCTTGCTGAATTAATGACTCATTATGAAAAAGAAAATAAGTACTTTTCTCCGCATTACCTTGGGCATATGTTGAGCGAGTGCTCTTTGCCTGCGACTTTGGGGCATTATGTAGCTCTCTTACACAACCCTAACAATATTTCTAAAGACGCATCTGCTGCAGGCCTCAAGATTGAAAGCGAATCAATTGACATGTTGAAGGAGCTTGTTCATTACCCAACTTCGGCTCGTGGGCATTTTACATCAGGCGGAACAGTTGCAAATCTAGAAGCCTTTTATCGAGCAGTAGAAAAATACAGACTAAGTAATGGCTCTGATTTAACGAATTTTCATGTATTTATACCGCGAAGTGCTCATTATTCTTGGCAGAAATGTCTAAAGATTTTCGGACTAAGCGCAAAGCAGACGCACGTTATTGATCTGGACGAAGAATTTAGGATGGATCTAAAATCTTTGGAAAAACAGTTAGAGGGGATCGATGAATTAAGGGGCGGGCTACTGGTAGCTGTAGCGGGTTCTACGGAATTAGGGAGTATGGATTTACTGGGAGATGTTTTTAATTTTCTAAATATTTCGGGATTAAGGGAAAAGATCTGGTTTCATGTCGATGCTGCTTATGGCGCGTTTTTCTTGAGCTGTGAAAAAAATATCAGAACAGAGAAATGGTTTGAGCAGCTTCATGAGGGGGTGCGCTCAAGCGATTCTATAACTCTTGATCCGCATAAGCTTGCATATGTTCCATACGCGGCAGGAGTTATACTCGTGAGAGATCCAAGGGATTACTCCTTGTATTCAACAAAGGCAGCCTATGTTGATGATGGGACGGATTGGCCAGGTGCCTCAACTTTTGAAGGCTCAAGGCCAGCGACAGGTGCGACGGCGTTTTGGTTATCAGCAAAATCTATTGGGTTAAATAGCGAGGGTTATGGAAGGTTGTTGGATCTTACATTAAAGCAAAAGGAAGGATTTCAGAAAATAATATCTTCAAACAAAAGTATTTATTCTTTGAGAGGAGGGCATACAAATTTAATGAATCTTCTTTTTAAAGGGCCCATTGAGCACAGTACGGAGGCTTCTAACCAACTAGTTTCCAGGCTCCTTAAATGTTGT